>Ga0209287_10001016_pt1 | contig 14774 bp, 10 predicted proteins | sample PPLLak3cmMay2015_2_FD_187255 | JGI IMG/M metagenome (GOLD analysis project Ga0209287, IMG submission 187255) | Freshwater sediment microbial communities from Prairie Pothole Lake near Jamestown, North Dakota, USA - PPLs Lake P8 Core (1) Depth... | ecosystem: Environmental > Aquatic > Freshwater... | reverse complement strand
TGGTTGAGACCATGAAAAGTATTCTGTCGGGGCCGAAACCCTCCTTTTTGGAGATTATGGCTCTATCAACCGCTTTTTCACGGATTGTAATAACAGTTATTTCAGCATCCTTCAAAAGATGACCGACTTTTTTGCTTGTGCGGAGGCGTTTCATAACCTCATCGGCATCCTTAAACTGTGGCATACCTTTAGGGTTTCCGTAGTTTGTAACTTCTATCCTTTTAAAACCGGCGAGCAGGAGCTGCTCGGCAAGCCAGATCTTGGCTTCCGTGGGAATGAACTTTTCTTCATGCTGGAATCCGTCTCTTACGGTTATATCTCCCAGAACAACTTTTTTCGGATAATTCATAAGTGCCATATTTTTCTCCTTAAAATTTTTAGTGAGGGGATCAGTTTTTTTCTTTTCACTTGAACCCTCGAACCCTTGAACTCTGATTCATTTATTTTCCCTTATACACCGGTTTCCTTTTTTCCCTGAAAGCCGCGAGTCCCTCGAGGCGGTCTTCCGTAGGGATTGTTACCCAGTAGGCGTTCGATTCTATCGCGAGACCGGTCTGTATATTCGTTTCAATTCCGAAATTGATCGCATACTTTGCCTGCTCTATTGCTATGGGGCCTGTTTCGCATATCATGGCAGCCATCTGCATGCATTCATTCATAAGAGAGTCTTTATCGCAGATTTTATTGACAAGCCCTATTTTCAGAGCTTCTTCAGCATCAACCCTGCGGCCTGTGAATATCAGCTCTTTTGCCTTCCCGCGGCCTACCAGTCTGGGGAGCCTCTGAGTTCCTCCTGCCCCGGGAATTATGGCAAGGCGGGTTTCGGTAAGCCCCATAGTTGCAACTGAAGATGCTATACGGATATCGGAAGCAAGGGCAAGTTCGGTTCCTCCTCCCAGGGCAACGCCGTTTATGCCTGCTATCACAGGCTTATTCAAAAGTTCTATCGAAGTAAAGAGGTTTCTTATAGTAAAGATAAATTCCTTTACCTGCGCCGGGCTCAATGTTACACGCTCCTTCAAATCCGCCCCGGAACAGAAAGCCTTGTCCCCCGCTCCGGTAATGATGACAACCCTTATGTCGGATCTGAATCTCAAAGCTTCAACCTGATCCCTTAATGCATGCAACATGCCGAAATTAAAAGAATTCATTGCCTGGGGACGGTTTAACGTAAGTGTTATTATGCCGTCTTTTTCTTCTGCCAGGAGAACCTGTTCATCTGTCATATTTTCCACCTCCCTGGGTATCTGTAATAATTATATTTTATGGATAAGTTGCAAATTGGTGAACCGAAACGCGAGCTCATTCCCCGCTGCTTGAAGCGGGGTTAGCGAGCAAATTAAAAACAGATGATATTCCTTACGGTGAAGATTCCCCGACCGCTCTGCGGCGGGGAGCTTCAATTTTTAATACATTGGATGAAAATAATCCAGGAACCGAGGATTCGAGGGTTCAACCACTTGTTTCTTAATGGTTTTATATTGGCTTTTAAGCATCTCCCCGACCTTCACGATATTCCTCGAGTTCTGCCAGGTTTTCCTTTCACTGGAACCCTTGGCCCCTTGAGCCCTTGAATCCTAATATAATCTCCAGCTGATTTAGAGATGATCCTGAAACAATAAATCCCGGTTGTTATCCGAAGATAGCAAATATATGAGTGAGCGCTCGGTCAGGATTTTTTCAGTTTATCCTTGCGGGTTTATTTTTGTCAATATTTTTCTTGGATCTTCATCCGGGAAGCAAACTATTTATTAAATTAACAATATTTAATATAAAATCAAGGTTATATCTTCTGTATCAACCCTGCGCATTTTCCAATTAAAGGGAATCTTTGCAAGAATATCTTACATCTTGACAAGTAAAAATGATGCATGATATCAATCTGCGAATGAGCGCTCGCTCGGTTTGTATATTGATATAACCTTTCCGTAAAAAGACTAAAAACTGGTATAACAAATTATGCAGGAACTGCACCGGACAAAAGATATTCCAACCCAGGTAAAAAATCCTGACCTTGTAGAAAAGAGACGGAGGCAGATTGCGGAAGCCGCTGTAAAGCTTTTTATAGAAAAGGGATTCCATAAGACTTCTACCAGACAGATTGCGAAAGCTGCCGGGGTGTCAATCGGCTCTTTGTATGAGTATATAGCTTCGAAAGAGGATATCCTATATCTGGTCTGTGATTCAATACATGTCGAAGTTGAAAAACGGATTACCGACGTTATGGCAAAATCTTCAGGAGGAAGAGACGCCCTGGCTGAAATTATCAGGGAGTACTTCCTGGTCTGCCATAAAATGAGCGATTTTATCCTCCTTATTTACCAGGAAACCCAGTCCCTTCCCGGTCAGTGGCAAAAAAAGGTTCTGGAAAACGAGCTTAGAATAACCGGGCTTTTTGTAGAGGTTCTTGCACGTCTGGTTTCACAGGGCTTCCTGCCGCATCTTAATGAAAAATCGATTGAACTTGTTGCGCATAACATTTCGGTTCTGGGACATATGTGGACCTTCAGGCGCTGGTTTCTCGCCCGACATTACAGCATTGAAGATTTTATCAGATATCAGACAGATTTTATCCTTGGAGTAGCCGCGCAAAAAATGAATCAGGCGCATTTAAAGGGGGAATCATGAGCGTTGACGTACAAGTCTATAAGCCCGTTAATAATATCAGGGTGGTTACCGCAACATCTCTTTTCGATGGTCATGATGTGTCCATAAACATTATGCGAAGGATACTTCAGGATACCGGGGTTGAAGTCATACATCTGGGTCATAACCGTTCTGTTGAGGAGATCGTTGACGCCGCGATACAGGAGGATGTCCAGGGAATAGCAGTCTCCAGCTACCAGGGCGGACACCTTGAGTTCTTTAAATACATGATAGACCTTCTCCGTGACAATGGAGCATCTTATATCAGGGCTTTTGGCGGCGGCGGCGGAGTCATAGTTCCGGATGAAATCAGGGAGCTGGAAGCATACGGAGTCGCAAAGATATACTCCCCGGAGGACGGCGCCAGGCTTGGCCTGCAGGGAATAATCAACCACATGGTAGAGACGCTTGATTTTCCGACCGTCGATGCGAAGAAGGTTGACATGACTGACCTTTCTCCCGGCAACAAACTAAAGGTCGCGCATCTCATAACCGCAGTTGAACTTGCAAAGAACAACGGCAATCTATCCGATTTTATCCCACTGCTTTCCAGAGGCAGAAAGAACAAAATTCCGGTCATAGGCATTACCGGAACCGGAGGAGCAGGAAAGTCATCGCTTACTGACGAGATAATACTGCGGCTCATGCATGACTTCCCGGAAGTCAAAGTCGCTATAATCAGCTGTGATCCGTCACGAAGAAAGTCAGGCGGGGCCCTGCTGGGAGACAGGATAAGGATGAATGCGATCGGGAAACCCGGCGTTTATATGCGGTCGATCGCAACCCGCTTGTCCGACACTGAGATACCGGAAGCTCTTCCGGAAGTAATAGATGTCATAAAGGCGTCCGGATTCGATATGGCGGTGGTTGAAACTGCCGGTATCGGACAGGGCGATTCAAAGATAATAGACCTCGTGGATATTTCGGTTTATGTGATGACAAGTGAATTCGGAGCAGCTTCACAGCTTGAAAAAATAGATATGCTCGACTTTGCCGATCTGGTTGTAATAAACAAATTTGAAAAAAGAGGAGGCGAGGATGCCCTGCGGGATGTGGCAAAACAGGTGCAGCGGAACAAGAAAGCCTGGGAAAAACCTCTGACAAAAATGCCGGTTTTCGGAACTATTGCCTCAAAGTTCAACGACGACGGAGTAACTGCTCTGTACCATTCCATCATAGATACGGTCGTCGAAAAAACTGGCGCAAAGTTCAGTTCAGGGATTCCCCGCCCGGCTCAAAACAAATCTACATCCAAGACAATAATTATTCCGCCCGAGCGGACGCGGTACCTTTCCGAAATTGCCGGCACTTTAAGGGATTACCACGCGGTTACAAAAGAGCAGTCCACCGCTACCAGGAAATTGTGGCATCTTGAGGAGGCGGAAAAGGCGGTTATAAGCGGAGCAGGTAAAGAGGATCAGACCAAAGCGGCTCTTTCAAGGTTAAAGGAAGAGACTGCTAAAGCCGCTGACAGCGTTTCCGAAGAGACAAGAAAAATTCTGGGTGACTGGGGTGAAATCAAAGTAAATTATTCAAAAGACGAACTTGTATACTCGGTCAGGGATAAGGAGATCAGGCTTCCTCTTTTTACTCTTTCCCTGTCACAGCAGAGAATCCCTAAAATATCACTGCCTAAATATGAAGACCCCGGAGAAATATTGAGATGGATGAGGGAGGAGAATGTTCCGGGTTATTTCCCTTTTACGGCGGGAGTTTTTCCGTTAAAGAGGACCGACGAGGATCCTACAAGGATGTTTGCCGGAGAGGGTGATCCTGCAAGGACAAACAACAGGTTTAAGCTTCTTTCGGCCAATTACGAGGCAAAAAGGCTTTCAACAGCTTTTGATTCGGTTACTCTCTTCGGGCATGATCCGGACAGGCGCCCGGATATTTACGGCAAGGTCGGCACTTCCGGAGTAAGCGTTTGCTCCCTTGACAATGTCAGAATGCTGTATGACGGATTCGAGCTTTGTTCACCCAACACATCAGTATCAATGACTATAAACGGACCGGCCCCGATAATGCTTGCCATGTTTTTGAATGCCGCCGTAGATCAGCAGGCAGACAGGTTCAGGAAGGAAAAAGGCAGGGAGCCTGATGACAAGGAATTTGGCGCCATCCGTTCGATGGTCCTTTCAAATGTGAGGGGCACGGTTCAGGCCGACATATTGAAGGAAGACCAGGGCCAGAACAGCTGCATCTTTTCGATAGAGTTTGCGCTTAAAATGATGGGAGATATCCAGGAATATTTTATAAAGAATAATGTGCGCAATTTTTATTCGGTATCGATTTCGGGATACCATATCGCGGAAGCCGGCGCAAATCCCATTACGCAGCTTGCGCTAACACTTGCAAACGGATTTACCTATGTAGAATATTACCTTTCACGCGGCATGCCGGTCGACAGTTTCGCCCCGAACCTTTCCTTCTTTTTTTCAAACGGGATGGACCCCGAATATACGGTAATCGGAAGGGTGGCAAGGAGAATCTGGTCTGTTGCAATGCGTGAAAAGTACAAAGGCTCCATCCGCTCCCAGATGCTGAAGTATCACATCCAGACATCCGGCAGATCCCTGCACAGCCAGGACATCCAGTTCAACGACATAAGGACGACCCTGCAGGCGCTTTGCGCCATATATGACAACTGCAACAGCCTTCATACAAACGCTTTCGATGAAGCGATAACCACTCCAAGTTCGGAATCGGTGAGGCGGGCCCTTGCGATCCAGCTTATCATCAACAAGGAATGGGGGCTTGCAAAGAATGAAAATATGAACCAGGGAAGTTTCATAGTTGAAGAGCTGACGGATCTTGTCGAAGAGGCGGTGCTTGCAGAATTTGACAGGATTACCGAGAGGGGCGGGGTTCTCGGGGCCATGGAAACAGGATACCAGAGAAACAGGATACAGGAAGAGTCCATTTACTATGAGGTTTTAAAGCATACCGGAGGTTATCCGATCGTGGGAGTAAACACTTTCCGCGACCCTGATGTAGATCCGGGGGAAATGTCCTCCTGTGTTGAGCTGGCAAGGGCATCGGAAGGAGAAAAAGAAGCTCAGATTTTCCGTCTTGAGGAATTCAAGCAGAGAAATGAAGGTAATGCGCCTGATGCCTTAAAGCGCCTTCAGAAAACCGCGCTGTCCGGAGAAAACATATTCGCGGAACTGATGAATACGGTACGCTTCTGCTCACTCGGGCAGATCACACAGGCTCTTTACGATGTCGGCGGCAAATACAGAAGGAATATGTAAAACTGAAGCAGGGTTCAAGGAGTCAAGGAGTCGGGGGTTCAAGGGGCAAAGGCACAGAAACATAAAGAAAATATCGAATATCGGACATCGGACATCGAATATCGTTGAAGGAGAAAATTAATATGAAAGAAGCTGTAATAGTGAGCGCCGTGAGGACACCTCTTGGGAGTTTCAACGGATCACTCGGAAACATCGGAGCAACAAGGCTCGGCGCCATAGTAATTGAGGAAGCCATAAAAAGAGCCGGAATTGAAAAAGAGGCTGTTAATGAGGTTATAATGGGGATGGTTCTGCCCTGCGGATATGGTCAGAATCCGGCCAAACAGGCCGCGGTGCTTGCAAAAATGCCCTGGGAAGCCGAATGTTTAACGATTAACAAGGTCTGCGGTTCGGCCTTAAAAGCAGTCATGCTTGCTTCGCATGCGATACAGGCCGGGGATGCGGATGTTGTGGTCGCGGGAGGCATGGAAAACATGAGCATGGCTCCGTACTTTCTTGAAAAGGCACGGTTCGGATACCGGATGGGACCGGGAAAACTGCAGGATCATATGATGCACGACGGCCTCTGGGACAATGTTAATGATTTCCATATGGGAATGTCGAATGAGCTCTGCTCCGAAAAATACAAGGTTAGCCGCGAGGATCAGGACAGGTATGCCGCTGAATCCTACAGGCGTGCCATGGATTCCATTTCTTCAGGTCGTTTTGCCGACCAGATTGTTCCTGTCGAGATCGCAGGCAAAAAAGGCACGATCATTTTCGACAAAGATGAATGTCCGCAGGAGACAAACTATGAAATCCTTTCAAAGATGAAGCCCGCCTTTAAAAAAGATGGTGTCGGAACCGCCGGGAACGCTTCGATAATAAGTGACGGCGCTGCCGCTGTGGTGGTGATGTCGAAAGAGAAGGCTGAGGCTGCAGGATGCAAAATTCTGGCGCGGATCGGAGCGCAGGCTTCATATGCCATAGACATGAAATATGTGCTTGTAGCCCCGATCTGGGCGATTCCCAAATGTCTTAAGAAAGAGGGGCTTTCAAAGGAGGATATCGATCTTTATGAAATCAACGAGGCATTCAGCGGTTCAACCGTCGCGGTTATGCGCGAACTTGGCCTGAATGCTTCCAACGTGAATGTAAACGGCGGAAGCGTGGCTCTCGGCCATCCTATCGGGGCGAGCGGTTGCCGTGTTCTTGTAACGCTTCTATACGAAATGATCAGACAGGATAAAAAAACAGGACTTGCATCCCTCTGCCTCGGAGGCGGAGAGGCCGTGGCAATGATTGTTAAAAGATAAACATTCAGGAGTCAGGATTTAGAATAAAAAGAAAACGCGCTTTGGTTATGGCAATAAAAGAAAAAAAATATCAGTGATGATCAGCGTAAATCGGTGGCTGGGCGGTTACATTAAAAGATAAGCCGTTGTTATAAATAACTGTAACATTGACATGCCTTAACCGGCATAATGAGCCTAACGAAATGGTCAGGAATGTAACAATTATTTCGTAACGGCTCCTAAGGAGAAACAAATGGATATAAAAAAATTCGGTGTTATCGGAGCGGGTCAGATGGGAAATGGCATTGCTCAGGTTGCGGCCATGAGCGGCCTTGAAGTTGTCATGAATGATATCAAAGATGAATTCGTCCGGCGCGGTCTTGATACGATAACAAAGAATCTTGCCCGGAGCGTTGAAAAGGGAAAGATGACGTCGGAGGAGAAAGATGCCGTTTTAAAGCGCATCAGGACCAGCACCGACTTGAAAGATATGGCTGCCGTCGATTTTGTTGTTGAGGCCGCCACCGAAAACGAAACGCTGAAGTTTAAAATATTCCAGGATCTGGATGTGATATGCCCCGCAAACGTAATCCTTTCGACAAACACATCCTCAATTCCGATAGGGCGAATCGCGTCACAGACCAGGAGACCCGGAAAGGTGATAGGGATGCATTTCATGAATCCGGTGCCCGTAATGAAACTTGTTGAAATAATACGCGGGATCGCCACTTCCGACGAAACATTCAAACTTACCTGGGAGCTTGCGTTAAAATTCGGAAAAACCCCGGCCTCCGCAAATGACTATCCCGGTTTTATATCAAACAGGATACTTCTTCCCATGATCAACGAAGCCGTATATTGCCTCTATCACGGAGTCGGAGCAAAGGAAGATATCGATACCGTCATGAAGCTTGGAATGAACCATCCGATGGGGCCCCTTGCCCTCGCGGACCTTATCGGGCTCGACACCTGCCTTGCCATAATGGAAACTCTTTATAACGGTTTCAAAGATTCAAAATACAGACCCTGCCCCCTTCTCAGCAAATACGTGGAAGCAGGCTGGCTGGGGAGAAAGACGGGACGCGGTTTTTATGAGTATAAATAACGAGTGTCCATCCAGAAACATATCCGGGACACATATAAGTTCCCAGTGCGGAAATAGGCAATTTTGGGTAAGCTCAAGGAAATCAAGAAATTGCACGGAGACATACGCATAGTATGTCGCACAAGAAATTCCGCAGATTGACACAGAGATCGCACAAAATGGCCATTTCCGGATGGAAACTAAGGAGGTTATATGGCAAAAAAGAAAGAAGAATCAACTGACCAGGTGGGGAAAAAAATCCATAAGGTAAGGGAAGAAAAGAAGGTCTCTCTTGAACGGATAGCAAATGAGACCGGATTTTCGACCGATTATCTTAAAAAGATCGAGGCCGGCAAAGTGTTTCCGCCTGTCGGTGCGCTGCTCCAGATTGCAAAAGCGCTCGAAATTGACTCAGGGTATTTTCTGAGGGAACAGGAATCGACTTTAAGAAGGCGTGTTAAAGCATATACAAAACGCACTGAAGACTACGCATATGACACGCTTACCCCGGGCGCGGAAAACAAGCATCTAAAAGCCTTCAAGGTAACCGTCGAAGCGCTGCAGGATCACAAGGGAGTCGGATATCACCATGAAGGCGAAGAATTCGTGTATGTCCTGCAGGGAAAAGTGGAAGTGGTAGTCGGCGATCATGTCAACACTCTTAGTGAAGGCGATTCACTCCATTTCAATTCGGGGATTACGCATACACTAAAAAATGTCGGGGAAATAAAGGCGGAGCTTATCGTAGTTATCTACGGACCATAAGAGCGGCTTCGTAAAAATATATTGGTTCATGGTTAAAAGAAAAACAAGAAACCAATATTTATAAACTGAGACCTTTGAAGAACGCCCAATTTTGACCAAGTACAAGGAAGGCGATAATTTTAACCGCAGGAATACACGTAAGTATTTCGAGGATAGCGCGAAAGCTTCACTTCGTGCCTAAATTTGAGCCTGACACAGTAATCGGGCAAAAAGGGGTGTTATGCAAAGGTCTCTTAAAGGGAGTACAACATGTCATATTGTCTAACCGATGAGCAGATCATGATCCGTGATATGGTCCGGGAGTTTTCAAGGAAGGTTGTGGCTGCCACAGCCATGAAAAGGGACGAGACAAAGGAGTTTCCGTCCGACAACTTCGAAAAGATGTCCGAGCTCGGGCTCATGGGCATGATGATTCCGCCTCAGTACGGAGGAGCCGGCACCGATACCGTGAGCTATGTCCTCGCGCTTTCTGAAATAGCTTATTCGTGCGCTTCGACCGCTGTCGTCATGTCTGTTCATAACTCGATAGTATGTGAAAGCATATACCGTTACGGAACAGATGACCAGAAAGAGCGGCACTTAAGACCCCTTGCAACAGGAGAAATAATAGGCGCTTTTGCTCTAACAGAACCCCAAGCAGGCTCCGATCCTGTGAGCCAGAAAACATCGGCGGTTAAAGAAAGTGATTATTATATATTAAACGGCACCAAGCGGTTTATAACAACCGGTAAAAACGCCGGTCTTACCATTGCCACTGCAAATACCGACCCTTCCAAAAAGCACAGGGGAATAAGCGCCTTCCTCGTTAAAAGAGGGACTCCCGGATTTATTGTAGGCAAGACTGAAGACAAAATGGGACTTCGCGCCTCCGATACAACCGACCTTATTTTTGATAATTGCAGGGTTCACAAGAAGGATCTCCTCGGAAACGAGGGGGATGGATTTAAAATTGCCATGACGGCCTTGGACTGCGGACGAATCGGAATTGCGGCGCAGTCCGTCGGTGTCGCCCAGGCGGCTCTTGACGCGGCGGTAAAATATACGACGGAACGTGAGCAGTTTGGCCAGCTTATATCAAAGTTCCAGGGGCTTCGCTGGATGGCCGCCGAAATGGCAACCGAGATCGAGGCTGCCCGCCAGTTGATGCTTTCTGTTGCCGCCATGAAGGACAGGGGTGAAAAATTTACCCTCCAGGCATCCATGGCAAAACTTTTTGCATCGGAAATGGTAAACCGCATCACAGGTAAAGCGCTTCAGATGCACGGCGGTTACGGTTTCATCAAGGAATATCCTGTTGAACGCTTTTACAGGGATGCCCGTGTTTTCACAATTTACGAGGGAACTTCTGAAATACAGAAGGTGGTTATTTCAAACCATATTTTTAACGATAAGAGAAAAACGTGATATACAAAGGAGCAAAGGCACAAAGGCACAAAGCAGCAAGGCTGTTGAGCAAGGATCAGAAAATATAGAATGTCGAAAAAAGAAACAACTGACACTTAACGCTTTTCCCAACGATAAACAATAAACCAGAGACCAGAGCATAGCTATGAGAGAATATACGATACATCCGGTTGCAGTCGGAGTAAATGAAACCGACCAGGGCATAATGACATACCTGCGGGATTACGGGAAAAGGATATTTCTTCCCATCTATGTGTTTTATATAAAAGGCGGGGATAAAAACATTATTGTAGACACAGGTCTTGAACAGTTCGTAGTATCCGAAGAAACCGAAAAACAATGCGGATTCAGGGTATTTGAATTTGAAGATGCGCTTGCCTCTTTTGATCTCAAACCCGAAGATATCGATCTGATAATCCATACTCATCTTCACAATGACCACTGCGAGAATGACTATAAATGCACAAATGCCTTGGTCTACGCGCAAAAAGCCGAGCTTGAGTTTCTAAAAAACCCTCATCCCGTAGACCACAGGTATTACCCGGATGTTCTCGACGGAGTCAATGTCGTGGAAATCGAAGGAAATGCAGTGATAGAGGACGGGATAGAGGTCATTTTTTCTCCGGGTCATTCCGTAGGCGGGCAGTCGGTTGCCATAAACACTTCGAAAGGGAAAGCCATCATTACAGGCTTTTGCTGCAATGAAAAGAATTTCCCTGAAAAAGGAGCGGCGATATGCTCCGGCGTTCATATGGATGCCATCAAGGCCTATGATTCGGCCCAGAAAATAAAAAGCATCGCCGACATTCTGATTCCGCTTCACTCCCTTTCGGTCGGAAGATTAAAGCAGATCCCTTGAATCCTGCTTCGTTAAATTTCCTGCTTCAAAGAAGTCCGCGTTTGTTTCAGATATCTGCTCAACATCTATAGAATCCAGGGAGATTTATTCAATGAGAAGGATGATATGGAAAGATGCCGCGCTTTTTTTTATTTTTGTTTCAGCCTGCATGTTAATCGGCACAGGGTGTTCAAGAGAAAAACCGGCAAACGATGCCGGAATTGAAAACATTGAACTGGCAGAGCACACAAAAGAATTCAAACAGGATATCATTAAAGTAACGGACGGGGTCTATACCGCAATCGGATATGGTCTCGCCAACTCCATACTGCTTGAAGGTAAAGACGGGACTATTGTGGTTGATGTTTTGGAGAGCGTTGAGGCGGCCATGCCTGTTAAAGAGGCTTTTGATAAAATCACTTCAAAACCGCTTAAAGCGCTTATCTACACGCATCATCATGCCGATCATGTTTTCGGCGCTTCCGCCTTTGCGGGTAACAAGAAAGTCGATGTCTATTCCCATGAAAAGACCCTTGAAGAGCTTGACCGGGTTATAACCATTACGCAGGAGGTGACATACAAGCGCGCAATGCGCATGTTCGGAACTTTTTTAAAAATCGGGGAAATGGAAAACTGCGGTATAGGCCCGTTTCTTAAATTTAATGACAGAACCACCATGTCGTATATCAGGCCGAACATGACTTTTTCGGATGATATTCTCAAGGTAAGCATCGCCGGCATCAATCTTGAGCTCATACATGCCCCCGGTGAAACCGATGACCAGATTGTGATATGGATTCCGGATAAAAAAGTACTTATCGCAGCCGACAATTATTATAAGTCTTTTCCAAATCTTTACACTATACGCGGAACCAGTTACCGGGATGTGCTCGCTTGGTTGCGGAGCTTAGACAAGATGCGGTCGCTTAACGCCGAATATCTTGTACCCTGTCATTCGCGCCCTGTTTACGGCAAAGATAAAATATTCACCACACTCACAGACTACAGGGATGCAATACAGTTTGTACACGACCAGACAATACGGGGCATCAATAAGGGGCTTACCCCTGATGAGCTTGTGGAAACTGTTAAACTGCCCCGGCATCTTGCAGACAAGCCATATCTGCGTGAATATTACGGGACTGTAGCCTGGTCTGTAAGAAACATATATAATGGATATCTCGGATGGTTCGGCGGCAATTCAACCGATTTAAATCCTCTCCCGCTAAAAGAGCACGCAGAGCGATTTGCAAAACTTGCGGGCGGGAAAAAAGCTCTGATTGAACATGCGGAAAAAGCGGAAGAAGAAGGTGACCACCAGTGGGTTCTGGAACTGACCGATGTACTGCTTGCGCTTGAACCGGATATGAGCAAGGCCCTTGCCCTGAGAACAGCATCCCTTGGAAAGCTCGGACTTTTGCAGGGAAACGCCAATGCCCGGAATTATTATCTCTCACAGGCCGGTGAATCTGGAGGAAAACTTAAGCTGACACAGGCTAAAATTGACAAAGAGCTTGCGCACAGAATTCCGCTTGCTGCAATCTTTAACGGTTTGAGCGTAAAATTAAATCCGGATAAGAGCTCCGATATCGATAAAACTGCCGGTTTCTACTTTCCGGATACAAAAGAAGCTTATACGGTGCATGTTCGCCGCGGAGTTGCCGAAATTAAGCCTGTTTTTCCTGAAAAAGCCGACATAACCATAACTGTTGATTCAAACACATGGAAAGAGATCGCGGCAAAGCTGTCCAATCCGGCCGTTGCGCTCGCGAAAGGCGATGTTAAAATCAAGGGGGGAATAATTAACGCTGTCAATTTCCTCGGCATGTTCAGCGACTGAGGCCCACCCTATTTCTATCAGGAAGGCCGCAGGGGGGAGTGAAGCTCCCCGCCCACAGGGCGGGGCTTCCCGGCAAGGTATTTTTATTATATATTGTGCCCCTTGACCCCGCCCACAAGGCGGGGCTTGCGGGGCACGTTCCGGTCAATATCCCCCGCTGCGTACTATTCCTGGAAATATGTATAATGAAGGATTTATAATTTTGTTTCCAGGCGGTCTGTTGCCGGCGGAGGCTCTATGGATAAAGCTGAAATCTCCGCACGCCATTCCTGTGTCATGCGGACATCCATTGCTGCCAATGAGTCTTCCAATTGCAGCAGATTGCGGGCGCCGATAATCGGCGCGGTGATAGCCGGGTGTGCCATTACCCAAGCCACGGCCAGCGTCGCCGGTTTGATTCCTTTTTCCCCGGTGTAGGCGATAAAGCGGTCGGTCACTTCATAATATTCCGGCAAACTATACCGCTTGGTATATTGAGCATTTTGCACCAGCCTGCCCTGTTCGGGTTTGCGCTGTGTTCCGTACTTGCCGGTCAATAAGCCACCGCCCAACGGGCCGAAGGAAATCACTCCAAGCTGTTCGGCCGCGGCCAGGGGTAGAATCTCCACTTCGGCCTGCCGTTTTACAAGGTTGTACATCGGCTGGATACATTCAAAGCGGGCCAGTTGCTCCCTTGCGGAGATTCCAAGCGCCCGCGCAATTTGCCATGCCGCCCAGTTGCTGACTGCCGGATATAAAATTTTGCCCTGCCGCACCAGGTCGTCAAAAGCGCGCAAAGTCTCTTCCATAGCCGTTTTCGAATCAAAAGCATGCGCAAAATACAAGTCCAGACGGTCGGTGCCCAGGCGGCGCAGGCTCTCTTCAACTTCCAGCATGATGTGGCGGCGCGACAATCCGCAGGCATTGATATCCTTGCCCATTATCCCATTGACTTTGGAGGTAAGCACAATCTCGTTCCGGCAGTTTTTAATCAACCGGCCCAAAATCTCCTCGGCCCGGCCCTGATTATAGACATCGGCGGTATCATAAAAGTTGATGCCAACCTCGAGGCAACGATGAAACATGGCGGCTGAAACTGCCTCGTCCGCATCACCGCCAAAGGACATGGTTCCAAAACACAGACGCGATACCTGCACGCCTGTTCTGCCTAATGTACGATATTCCACGGATAGTCTCCTTCTGCTTTGTTTTTCACATACTCTTCACCGGCAATAAAGCGCCGGGCCTGAACATAAAATCCAGTTTGTTTCTGACCATGTACTATACATGAAAGCTATCCAAAGTGGCAAAAAAAAACGATAATTGCGCTTCATTTGCTCTTTTGAAGCAGCAGTATGTTTTCTCGCAGATCCGGATACTGGGACCGACGGCGACTATTTCCACCTCTTTTTTACAACGCGGTAAATGATTCTGAATCTTCTGACATGAAAACTGCGCAATCCGGTCAGTTAGTATCGATATAAACCCTCCACCTCTGGTGGAGGACCCGGATAGGTTCTACCGATCCGGTGAGAAATGATATAGGTAATTCCTCTGGGAAAGTCTCGAAGGGCAGACAGGAGGAATTACCTATGCATGATTGGACGAGTTTATCGCATGTTCAATGGGATTGCAAATACCATGTTGTATTTGTACCCAAGTATCGGGAGAAGAAGCTGTACGGGAAATTTCG
>Ga0209287_10001009_pt1 | contig 14844 bp, 13 predicted proteins | sample PPLLak3cmMay2015_2_FD_187255 | JGI IMG/M metagenome (GOLD analysis project Ga0209287, IMG submission 187255) | Freshwater sediment microbial communities from Prairie Pothole Lake near Jamestown, North Dakota, USA - PPLs Lake P8 Core (1) Depth... | ecosystem: Environmental > Aquatic > Freshwater... | reverse complement strand
CAAGGGGGGGAATGATATCCTGCTGGCCCTTGAAAAGGAGTTGGGGATTTCTGCCGGGCAGACAACCGGCGACTCAAAATTCAGTCTTGACAGGATCACCCTTTCCGGCTGCTCAGGTTCTTCGCCTGTTGTGATGGTTGATAAGGCGGCCGTTGACAACATGACAGCGGACAGGGTCAAGGAACTTATATCAAAATACAGATAGTGTCCGGCCTTAAAGGGTGTTTGCCCAACTCTCAGTCACACTCACAGCACTGCTCGCCCCGAAACATATCGATGGTAATATTTAGTGTGTCTCGACGGAGTGCAGGCCCTGCGGGCTGAAGGATTGATCGTGGGACTTTATTTTCGGGCGGGACCGGTTTTTCCGGGTGAGGCCGGAAAGTCTTATTAAATGGAGATTAAATGGAATTTGAAAAGATACAGAAAGATGCGATAGCCGAATGGGAGGCAGGCGGGAATAAAAAACCGGACATTGATCCTTCCGTTTTAAAGGGCCAGGTCAGGATATCTCTTAATAACTGCGGACTGATAGACCCTGAAAATATCAATCATTATGTAGCCCGGGGCGGATACAGCGGGCTTGCCAGGGCATTGAAGATGGAGCCCGAGGATGTCATCAAGGAGATAAGAAAGGCAGGTCTGAGGGGAAGGGGAGGCGCTGGATATCCTGCCGCGGACAAGTGGTCAGCATGCCTCAAACAGGAAGGGCGTGAGAAGTTTCTTATCTGCAATGCCGCTGAAGGCGATCCATCCGTATATATTGCCCGGACATTGTTTGAGTCCGACCCCCATTCCATCCTTGAGGGCATGCTCATCGCCGCCTATGCCTCCGGTGCAGCCCATGGTTTTATCTATATCAATAATGAGTACGTTCAGGCCGTGGCAAGGATCAGGACCGCCCTGGAAAAGATGAAGGGCATGGATCTGCTGGGCGAGAAGATACTGGGATCGAAATTCAGATTTGAGATAGAGATAAGGGAGTCTGCAGGTGCGTTAATCTCCGGAGAGGAGACAGCCCTTCTGAATTCAATGGACGGCAAGCGTGCCACGACATCTATCCGTCCGCCCTATCCGGAAGAGTCCGGTCTGAACGGGAAACCGACCGTTATAAATAATGTGGAGACGCTGGCCCATGCCTCGGCCATCCTGCAGAAGGGCGCTGACTGGTATGCAGGCATTGGGACTGAGAAGAGCAAGGGGACCAAGGTATTCGTGCTGGCCGGCCATGTGAAGAGCCCAGGGCTTGTTGAGGTGCCGCTGGGGACTACCGTGCGTAAACTGGTCTACGAGATAGGCGGAGGCATCCCTGATGGAAAGGCCCTGAAGGCTGTGCAGGTAGGCGGCCCCACAGGCGGTTTCCTTAACGAGGCTGATCTGGACCTGACCCTGGACTATGAGCATCTCAGGGAGGCCGGGCACATAATGGGAAGCGGCAGCATTTTTGCAGTGGACGAAAGCGTCTGCGCAGTGGATCTGGCAAAGAACTGCCTTTTATACCTGGAAAATGAATCGTGCGGCAAGTGCGTCTTCTGCCGCGAGGGGACACTGCAGTTTGCTCTGATCCTTACGGACATCTCCGAAGGGCTCGGCAGAAATGAGGACCTGGAGGTCCTGGTGGAATTCGGCGAGGGCATGAAGGAAGGGGCATTCTGCGCCTTTGGAAGGAATGCGGCCAACCCTGTGCTCACGACCATCAAGTATTTCCGGGACGAATATATTGAACATATCACCAACCATAAATGTCCGGCAGGGGTGTGTAAGATCAGTTGATTCATAATTAAGTCATATTGAATTTAAAAAAGGATTTTGGTTAATAGCAAACAGGCGCAGGGCTCAGGGCGCAAGGGAATGAATAAAAGCGCAGGGCGCAAGGAAAATGATTAAAAGGCACAAGGCATAGGGCTTATAGAGATTTTAAATCCGGGATCTCAAATTTCAAATTTGAAATATTAGGAACCCTGTGCCCTGCGCCCTGAAATAAGGGGGTATTTTTTGGATAAGTTTAAATTAACAATAGATGGAAAAGAGATAATAACGACGGAGGGCAAGTCAGTGCTGGAGGCGGCCCTTGAAGGGGGAATATATATCCCCCATATGTGTTTTCATGAGGACCTGAGGCCTGAGGGGGCCTGTCGTTTGTGTCTTGTTGAAATAGAGGGAGTGGAGGGCGTAAAGGCCTCCTGTTCGATTAAGGCTGAAGAGGGAATGGTCGTTACCACCAAGTCCGAACACCTTGATCACCTGCGGCATATTGCCATGGAGCTGATCATTGCGCGTCATCCCGCGGAATGCACCGGGTGTCCGAAGTATCTCAACTGCGAGCTTCAATCAAACAAGCAGTTCATAGGCGGGAGCGAAGAGGTAAGGGTAAGGAAAAGGATTAAACCTATCTCCTCTGATGACAGGAATCCTCTTTTTGTACATGACTTCACAAGGTGCATTTTATGCGGAAGATGTGTTAGGGCGTGCCATGAGATGAGAGGAGTGGGAGTTGTTTCATTTATTCAGAAGGGAAAAGATACCTTCATAGGAACAGCTTATGACCGCCTTTTGATAGATGCGGATTGCAGGTTCTGCGGCGCCTGCGCGGCAGTATGTCCGACCGGGTCCATCAGGGACAGCGAGAAGCTCATGGAAGGGAAGGACAAGCGCAAGGCACTTCTTCCATGCAAGAACTACTGCCCTGTCGGGATAGACGTGCCGCGCTATGTGCGCCTTATCGCCGACGGAAAGTATGATGAATCCTACGCAGTTGTCAGGGAGAGCCTCCCGCTGCCTTCAATATGCAGCTATGTCTGTCTCAGTTTCTGCGAAAACGACTGCCGAAGGGGGCAGGTGAATGACCCGATAGGGATAAGGGAACTCAAGCGTTTTGTCAGCGAAAGGCACACCGATTTCTGGAAAAGGGACTTCAATGCCCCCGAGCCCACCGGCAAGAAGGTGGCCGTGCTCGGTTCAGGTCCTTCCGGCCTCACCGCGGCCTATTACCTAGCAAGAAAAGGCCATAGCGTCCATATTTTCGAGCAGGACGCCCAGATAGGCGGCATGCTGAGGCATTCCATCTCCCGCAAACGACTGCCCAAAGAGGCTATTGAGGATGATATAAGGGAGATAATAAACGCGGGAGTAGAGATAAAACTCAACTCAGGCGACAAGAAGATAGATCAGCTCTTTGAAGAGGGATTTGACGCCGTGCTTCTGGCTGTGGGCAGCACATTCTCAGGCCCTCCTTCCCTCAGGTTCAAGGATGAGGACATCAATGTCACACCCATGGGAGGCGTTGAGGTCGATACCTACAATATGTCCACCAGCAGGAACGGGGTATTTGTCTGCGGCGATGCGGCCCTTAAGGGGATTACCGAGGATTTTATCCGCCATACAAAGAGCGAGGACTATTATGATGATTTCCATGAATCCCTGATTGAAGGCATGGTTGCCAACAGGGGCGATTCATACCGTTCGGCTACAATAGCCATCAACTCAGGTAAAATGGCTGCTGAGGGGGTCGATAATTTCCTGGGCGGCGATGGAGATCTGACAGAAAAATTCGCTCCGGCCGAGGAGGAGCAGAGCAGGGTGCTGGGTCGGCAGAAGGGGTTCTCGCGCCTTGATCGTCATGGCGGTTCATTCCAGCCGCCTGTGCCTCAATACGCAGGCATGAATCCCGCAGGAGAGGCCATTGATGAGGAAGACGCAAAGGACGAGGCGAAGCGTTGCCTCAAGTGCAACCTGAGGCTTAAGATCACACCTCCGAAGTTCTGGACAGAATATTAGGCCTTTCTTCCGGCATGGATGTTGAAAAATAAAGGCAAGAGAATGTTTTTGACAAATAAGAAGGCCAATCCTGTTGAGGGTTGGCCTTCTTATTTTTGCCAATTTCTTAAAACCCTGACGGCCTTCTCGCCCTGGCTCATAGAAAATTATTGATCTCCTTTCCTGTCTATGCAAGTCTGACCATAGATATTACTCCTACATATTTTCAACCTTTTTTTATGGGATTATCAAAGGCCATTTTCATATATCAATAAATAACAATCAAGAATAGAAGGAGGAGGGTATGAATCTAACTAAATCGCTTATGGGAAGACGGCAGTTTCTGGCTGCCGCCGGTGTGACTTCAGCCTCAGCTCTGGCCTATAACAGGCTGGCCGGGGTTGTTGACCCGGTATTTCAGGCAGGTACTGCAATGGCTGCTGAAAAGTCCGCGGCAGCTTCGGCAACCGGGGCAAACAACAAATACAGTCATATTTTATCGCCGATAAAGATCCGAAACATTATCGTAAAGAACAGGATGATCAACAGGGCAGGGTCGCCCCCGCATTGCCTGCAGGGGCCGGAGACCTATCCGGCTGAGGTCCTCAGGGAATATTATGCAACAATGGCCAGGGGCTGCGCTATTGTCTCCCCCCGCTTCGGAGGCGGGATGTTCGGAACCTCGCGCAAAACCCTCAGGGGGGATAGCGCGCACATGACCATATTTGACACCTCTGACCCGGCTGTTCAGAATTATATTGATCAGATTATTGAAGGCATCCACAGCATGGGCTCCCTGGTCATGGGCGGCGGCATGGGCGGCAGTCCCGGCGGAGGCAGCCAGGGCACCAGGTCCGCGATTCAGCAGGCGGTAGACCAGGCAAAGCAGCTTGAGGACCAGGGCTATGACGTAATGGGCTCCATGGGCGCCAGAAACATTAAAGACAAAAACGCCCTGGATCAGGCACTTGAGCAGAATTCGAGGATTCAGAGCGCAACCAATCTCCTGATAACCTCGTCGATGATGGTGAAGCACCCGGACCTCCCGCCTGAAACCAACGACGGCCAGTCTCAGATGCTGACCTCACTTGAGGATGCCGTTGCCACGGCAAAGGCCTTTGACGGGTATGTTGACATCCTGCTGGTTACGATAGGTGCAGGAATGGCCTCCCACCCGACCAACTGGAACATGGAAAAGGACAAGCCCATGACCCTCTCTATCTGCCAGGCACTGAGGGACGCCGGTGTTAAGAAAACTCTTATAGCCCCCAACGGCGGGTACCATGACCCTGGCCTCAATGATAAGTGGATCGCAAGCGGCCTGCTGGATATGGTTGTCATGTCCAGGGCATGGAACTCTGACGATGAATACGGGAAAAAGCTCTATGACGGCAGGGGTGAGGATATAAAACCCTGCATCATGTGCAACAAGTGCCATGGCCTCTCCATGAACGGGCCGTGGATCACCGTATGTTCCGTGAACCCGAGGCTGGGGCTTGACTCAACGGTAAAGACGCTTGGCGCGCCTACCTACTTAAAGAAGGTGGCTGTCATCGGCGGAGGGCCGGCGGGCATGGAGGCGGCCATCACTGCTGCTGAAAGGGGCCACAAGGTAACACTCTATGAGAAGACTGAATCCCTGGGCGGCCTCCTGAAGCATGCGAAATATTCAAAATATAAATGGACCCTCAACGACTTTAATGAGTACCTTATACGTCAGGTAAAGAAGGCAGGGGTGGATGTGCAGCTGAACACGGCGGCAACCCCTGATATGATCAAGGCAAAGGGCTATGATGCGGTTATAGCCGCCCTCGGCGCTGAGCCTGTAATCTCCAGGATGTCAGGTTCTGATGGCAAAAACGTATTCAAAGGCATGGATGTCTACGGCAGGGACCAGGAACTGGGCAAGAACGTGGTATTGATCGGCGGCGGGGAATGGGGAGTGGAGACCGCTATCTATATCGCTGAGAAAGGCCACAATGTAATGGTCCTGTCACCTGAAAAGGAACTGATGCGCCTCGACCGCGTCCATTATCCCGAGTATGTTATACATACATATGATAATTTGAAGAACTTTGATTATGAAACCGAGACCATAGGCAAGCGAATAGCAGACGGAAAGGTCTACTACACCGACGCCTCGGGCGCCGAGAAGTCCGTATCGGCTGACAGCGTTGTGATATGGGGCGGCCTCAAGGCAAGGACAGAGGAGGCAGTGAAGTTCAGCTCATCGGCAGGCAAGGCATTCTATGCCGTTGGCGACTGCACAACAAAGGGCGGCAACGTTCAAAAAGCCACACGCACCGCGTACTTCGCGGCGGCTCAGATATAAGGAGGGACGATTATGATGAAAAATATATTGATAGCATTGATGGTTTTTACGATCATGGGTTTTTCCGGGATGGCTGATGCGAAGCTGACCAGGATAGGCACGGTCACTATAGGTGCTAATTATCTTGGAGCCGGCGGCCGGGGAGGCGGGATGCCGGGAGTGCAGAGCGGAGCCCCCACCAGCAGCGAATACAGCCTTATCTATGAAGACGACCAGGGATTGGTCTGGGTCGACTACACCAGCGGCAGCAAGGAGTGGCCGGATCTGGTCAGCTGGGCTAAGGCGCTTAATGAAGAGGGCGCGCTGACATATAAGTTCAATGACGGTGTTAGCGTTGCCTGGGATGGTGACTGGAGGCTGCCGAACACCGTGGACCGTGCGAGGAAGAACGGTTATGACGGTTCAACTACCGCGGGCTTTAACATAACAAGCAGCGAGATGGGCCACCTTTTTTACGTGTCCCTCGGCAATGTCGGTTACTACAATAAAAAAGGAGAGGTTGAGCCGAGCTTTGCCGGTCTTAAAAACAAGGGGCCGTTTCAGAACCTGAAGGAGAGCATATACTTTTCAGGCACTGTCTATTCAATCTATCCCAACCACCCTTGGCACTTTAATTTTTACTATGGAGGCCAGGACTTCACCTCCTTCACGAACAGCTACGCCTACCCGGGCCTGGCGGTCCGAAAGGCGAAGGTGGAAATCAAGTAGTCCGTTTCGATGCTGATGTTCAATACCTGAACTGAAGTCAGGATATTTATCAGAAAGTAAAAATATTTTTTCAAATGAAAGGCAGGGTTCAAAAAAGACCCTGCCTTTTTTAACATGATTAATCGCCTACCTGCTTTTCCATTATCTCAATTATCTGATATATTGCCCTGCGTTTGGATGTCTCCATCTGGTGGTACAGGTCCATCCTGCGGTCCTTCCATGATCTCCTGTCTTTCCCGTTCCGCTTTTCAGAGCCATTAACGCCTGAGCCGTTTTCCTTTGCACGGCTGCCTTCCGACCTTCTTTCATTGCATTTTCTGCGATCAAAAAAAGACATAACTTTGCCTCCATCAAAAGGATTGAGCGATTTTAAAAGGAATTTTAATCATAAAATGTGGAGAAATAATGCCTTCCGGTATATATATATTAAAATATTGTAATTGCTTCAGTATAAAGGTTAAAATTGCAAAATTATTACCGTTGATTTCTTGTAAGGTGGAATTGAAACATGACTGAAACAAAAGACAAACAACACTATGGCATGTCCCTGGATGATGCCAGATGCGCTGCCCGAAAAAACGGCGAGGATGTTGTACCCACATTCTGCGGCATGTGCGGTCCCGGCCCGTTCGGCTGCGGCATATATGCATTTGTCAAAAATGGCCGCTTCATCAGGGTCGCAGGCATGGAGGAGTCACCTGTCAACCGGGGTGCGCTCTGTCCAAAGGGCCATGGGGCGCCCCAGTGGGTCTATTCCCCTGACAGGCTGAGATATCCCCTTAAACGGGTCGGCGCAAAGGGTGAAGGCAGGTTTGAGCGGATCTCATGGGATGATGCCATAGGTATTGTTGCAGACACGCTCAGGCGCCAGAAGGAGGCATACGGCCCTGAATCACTTGCCATATTGTCTCCGGCCCGCAGGTCATACACCGAGGTGCTTCAGCGCTTTCTCACGGCGCACGGAAGCCCCAATTTCGGGCACAGCGGGATATGCGCCATGCAGAGGGCCTTTTCGTTCATGTACACGCTGGCGGACTGGCCCGGCGCGGATGTTGAGCAAAGCGACCTTGTAATTTACTGGGGAAGGCAGCCGGTGTTCTCAGCCCCTGCCATGAATCCGCCCAAGATGCTTGTTGCCGCAAAGCAGCGGGGCGCAAAGGTCATAGCGATCAAGCCTTCGGTTGAGCCAGATGTCGGCATGGCCGATATCTGGGTCCCCATACGCCCCGGCACAGACGCGGCCCTTGCCCTGGCCATGCTAAATGTGGTTGTAAATGAGGGTCTGATTGATAAAACCTTTGTTGAAAAATGGTGCTACGGTTATGACAGGCTGGTGGAGCATGTCCGGCAATACCCGCCTGAATGGGCTGAAAGGATCACGGGCGTCCCTGCGCAGCAGATACGGGATGTTGCCAGGTTATATGCAACAACAAAAAGGGCGGCAATCGATCTCGGGAACGGGGTGGAGCATGCATCATCATCCAGCGATGCCATAAGGGCGGTAGCGATACTAATTGCCGTAACCGGCCACCTGGACAGGGAGGGCGGGAACCTGTTCGGATGGGGTCCCATGGGCGGCCCGACGGACATGCCTCCCTTCAGGGATATTATGCTTCGTGACCGGTATACCCGGGAAATGATCGATAAGCTTGTAGGCCCGGAGTTTCCCAGGGCCTTTCAACCCTTTCTGGAGGGGCTCTCTTCCGCCTATTACAGGATATTCGAAAGCATCCTGACCGAAAAGCCCTATCCGGTTCGGACAGTGATTTCACCGGGGACACAGCCATCGGTCACGACACGCGGATCAAAGCAGGTTATAGAGGCCCTTAAAAAGCTTGATTTTTACGTAGTTGTTGACTGCAACCGCACCGCTGATATGAATTACGCGGATATTGTAATCCCCGTATCCACCACCTATGAATGGGACCACCCCTTTGACGGCAGGAACGTCTGGGTAATGGCCTACAACCAGGTTATAAAACCACTCGGCGATTATAAATCAATGCACCAGTTCTTCCTTGATCTGGGGGTTGCCACGGGTTACGGCGAGGATTTCTGGAATGGAGACATTAATGCCTACATTAACTATCAGCTGGAGCCCTTCGGCATAACCTTTGAAGAGCTTAAGAAACACCCGACAGGGATAAAATTCAAACCTCGTCCCAGGGTATATGAGAAATATGAGCAGGTCTTTAAAAGAAAAAGCCCAAGGTTTTCAGGGGCGCCCTTCCTCCCCCATGGAAAGGTTGAGATTTACAGCACAACCTTTGAAGAGGAAGGATACAGCCCCCTTCCCATGTGGCATGAGCCTCCTGAAGGCATTACAGGAACACCTGAACTGACTGAAAAGTACCCGCTTGTTCTGTCAGATTATCACACTTCCAAGAATTTTACAGCCTCCTGGATGAGAAATGTCCCTATCCTGAGAGAGGTCTCTCCTGACCCTGTACTGCACATACACCCGGACACGGCATCGGAACGGGGAATCGCAAACGGCGAGTGGGTCTCGGTCACATCCCCCCACGGCCGGATGAAGGTAAAGGCCGAGCATTATCCGGGCATAAGGCCGGATACGGTCATGATCCTACATGGGTGGTGGCAGGGTTGCGGGGAACTGGGGATAGGCGACTACCCGGTCCTTGACGGGGGCGCTAACGTCAACATGATGTACAGCGTAGATCCTGAAAAGGCCTATGACCCGCTCATAACAGCCATGAGCAGCCAGACCCTTGTTGAGGTCCGTAAGCTGTAACTCCAACTATTTATCATTAAACATGGCATGTTATATGTAAGGATAAAACATATTATTGTAAATACCCGATCGATAGTATATATAACCCCGGTCACATTTAAGGATTGCTAATTGTTCAGGAAGGCTGACTTGAATACTGGTATTATTTTCTCACATTCCTGAAAAAAGCAAGTTCCTGTAAAATTAAAAATCAGAGAGATTCATAATGGATTTTGGATCGATATTCAGCCATATCACATTTGATATGAAATTTTTTACCAGCGTGCTCAGCATTGTCCTGATTGACCTGGTCCTGGCCGGAGATAATGCAGTGATCATTGCCATGGCCGTCCGCAGACTTCCAGGACCTCAGCGCCGCAAGGGTATTTATCTGGGGTCCGGGGCCGCTGTTGTTCTGAGGGTTGTCCTCACGTTCTTTGTTTCACAGATTCTCCTTGTGCCGTTTGTAAAGCTTGCAGGGGGAGCAGTGATACTATGGATCGCGGTAAAGCTCTTTGCAGGGGGCGAGGGTGATGTAAATGCGGAGAAGGAGGCAGGCAGCCTGTTTGAGGCCGTGCGGCTCATAGTAATAGCCGATATCACCATGTCCGTTGACAACGTTCTGGCTGTAGCAGGCGCATCACACGGCAACCCATTCCTGCTTATTTTCGGTCTCATTGTAAGCATTCCTTTTGTGGTGTTCACGAGCAGCCTCCTTTCCATACTCATGGACAGGTATCCTGTGATTATCCTTATAGGTGCAGCCATACTTGGAAGAGTAGGGGGCGAGATGATCATAACGGATCCCTTTATTGAGCAATTAATTCATCCCGGCAGGATATTCGAGTACGGGATTCAGCTCTTTTTCGCCGCCGGCGTAATAGTCGTCGGTAAATTGTTGATGCGGTGGAAAAGGTCGCACTACAAATTAGAATCATCAGAAAAGCAATAACAGAAGGCAAAAGGGGGAGTATGGGTATTATAACCATTTCCAGGGAGTTCGGGAGCAGAGGAAAAGAGATCGGGCGATCACTGGCTGAAATGCTGGGCTATGAGTATGTCGATAGAGGCAAAATTATCGATGAAATGAAGGCTATCGGGAGCCGATGGGGCAAAGTAGCGGAGGAATTTGATCACCACTACCCTAATGTGTGGGAGAGGTATGACTGGTCTTTTCGCGGCTATTTGGCCTTGACCCAGAGCATTATGTTGAATTACGGGCTGAAAGATAGGATAGTTCTTATGGGAGGAGGGGGTAATTTTATATTCAAGGATATTCCTTACGCCCTGAGGGTCCGTATAACGATGCCTTTAGAGGCAAGAATAGCAAGGATAATGAGGGAGGAGGATTTCACCAGGGGCACGGCATCCTGGGTCATTGAGAAATCGGACAGGGAGATGTCTGATGCCGTCTACCTGATATACAAAAAACGCTGGGATGATGCGAATGAATATGACATGAAATTTGATTTGGGCGTTCAAAGGGAGGATGAGGTAATAAAAACCATCCTGGATGCATCTGCCGAGAAGGAGAAATCAAATACCGAAGAAGCACGGAAAAAACTCCGCACACTGGCAGCTGCCGCAAGGGTGAAGGCGGGCATCGCAATGAACCGAAGTTTTATGAAGATCTCCACTCTGGATGTAAAAATTGAAGGGGATTTAATTGTCCTTCATGGGATAGTCCATAACCCCAGAGAAAAGGAAGAGGTTGAGCAGGAGGCAAAGAGACTGGCCGGGGATGCGCCTATTGAAGTTGACCTGCATTTTCGCGGTTTGCTGCGATCAATCATATAATTTCCAGAAAAATCAACGTCTCAATGCAGCCGGAATATTGTTCGTTGACATATAAGCGAACATCTCCTTGACTTGTATGGAAAATCTGATTACTAAATAGTGTCCATCCATAAATAAGGCTTTTATGGATGGAGCGGTCAGCGATCAGCAGTCAGCCAACCGATTGAGTTATAAGACTTTAGCTTAAAGCTGAATGCTGACAGCTGATAGCGTGAATCCAAAATTAGATGTTTTTGGATGAACACTAAATAAGATAAGAATCGTGTTTATGATTTCAAAAAATGAAGCACCTTTTATTAAATGGGGGTATACCTATGGACAATATGACATTCGGCGTTTCTATGGTTGTGGTCGGTATGGGAGGGACGCTCCTTACCCTGTGGATATTGAGTCTGCTCATGCTTCTTTTAAAAAGGCTTTTCCCTTATAAAGAAGAAAATGAAAAAATATAGAAGGATAATACTCCAAGGAGATAAAATATGCTTGATGCGATTATGAGCGGATTGAATGGACTTGTTGCGGGATTTGTTCATCTCCACTGGTCAAATCCAGTGATGATTCTTGTAGGGCTGCTTCTTCTTTATCTCGGCATCAAAAAGGGCTTTGAACCCCTGCTCCTTGTCCCAATCGGCTTCGGGGCCATCCTGGTTAACATCCCCTTGGCAGGGCTGATGGATGAAGAAGGGTTTTTAAGGATTATCTACGATGCAGGCGTGATGACCGAGATATTTCCGCTTCTCATTTTTGTCGGCATCGGCGCCATGACCGATTTCGGCCCCTTGCTTGAAAATCCTAAGATATTCCTGCTCGGGGCGGCAGGGCAGTTCGGGATATTCTTGACCCTGGCCCTGGCCCTTGCGCTCGGGTTTACCAAGCTGGAGGCGGTATCCATCGGGATCATAGGCGCCTGTGACGGACCAACGGCCATTTACGTCACCTCTCAATATGCGCCCCACCTTTTGGGCGCGGTCTCGGTGGCAGCCTACTCATACATGTCCCTTGTCCCCGTCTTCCAGCCGCCGATCATGAAGCTGCTGACTACAAAAGAAGAGCGGGAGATAAATATGGGGTCCGTGAAAAAATCGGTCTCAAAAACAACCAAGATCATATTCCCGATAGTGGTAACGGTAATCGCGGGTATGATCGCACCCAAGGGCCTGCCACTTTTAGGGACGATCATGCTGGGAAACCTGATGAAGGAGTCCGGGGCAGTGGAACGACTTACCAAGGCATCAGCAAATGAGATCGCCAATGTCGTGACCCTGCTCCTTGGGATATCAATCGGGGCCACTATGGACGGCAGGGTATTTTTAAAATACCAGACTATTCTCATTTTATGTCTCGGCCTTCTGGCCATTTGTCTTGACACGGTATGCGGCGTGCTTTTTGGAAAGCTGATGAAGGTCATAACCCGCGGCAAGATCAATCCGCTTATCGGCGCCGCCGGCATCTCCGCCTATCCCATGGCTGCGAGGGTTGTTCAGAAAGAGGGGCAGAAGTACAATCGCAGAAACTACCTCCTCATGCATGCCATGGGCGCCAACACCGGCGGCCAGGTCGGCTCCGTGATAGCAGCGGGGGTTATGCTTTCGGTAATAAACGGAATGGGCATTGTCTGATCATTCAGGATTACATGATATAACCTGAAAATAAAAAACCTGGCGTTCAGTCAGGTTTTTTTATTGTCGAACCTACACGATTTCTTTTGATACATAAGAAAAAATGTTTGTAAAAATATACAATCTTGTCCAAAACAATGATGAACTGCTTTTGAGAGCAAATAAAAATGCTCTATTCCCTATATATATGAATAGAGAACCTGGAACTGTCATTCCCGCGAAAGCGGGAATCCAGAGTTTGCAGTTGAGAAAAAACCACTGGATGCCCGCCCCCTGCCTTCGCAGGGGCATGCTTTTCGGGCATGACGAGGTATTAATGTTTTTCTTTAAATACTTAAGATAATGGTTCATGATTGTTTTGGACAGCAATGAAAAATATGCTAAAAAAAAGTGAAGCATTTAATTCAGGGAGGACTGGATTATTTCTTTGAAAATATAAAAATGTGAGCTATAATTGTGTAAAAAAAACGGATTTACCTTAACCATATAATATAAGGGGGAATAGAGTATGATAATAGGAAGAATAGGTACGAATAAGTTGAATATAATAATTTTACTGTTCCTTGTAAGTTTTATGATTTTTGCAGGGGGATGTAAAAGGACCCGCGGGATTCTACTCCCTGTAATAACCAGCTTCACTCCCGACAGCGGCCATGTAGGCGATACTGTGACCATTACCGGAAAGAACTTCGGCACTAATGCGGCCAAACTCCCTCTGTGCCAATATAAATGAGACACCTACCCCTTGAATAATTAGTGTAGGGCGGGTATAGGTGAATCATGGAAAAGCACATAATAAAAGTTGTTGATAAAGCGTTTAATGTTAAAGCCGAGCCGGACCCGGAAGTCACTGAAACGAGACCCCGGAGGAAGTTTACGGCCCAGTACAAACTTGAGATTCTCGCCAAGGCTGACCGTTGCACCCAGCCTGGCCAGATCGGGGCTCTTCTTCGCCAGGAAGGCCTTTATTTCTCCAATCTGACAACCTGGAAAAAACAAAGGGATGCCGGCGTACTTAACGCCCTGTCCCCGCACAAACGGGGGCGAAAAAACATAGAACGAAACCCTTTAGCGAAAGAGGTTGCCAGGCTACAGAAAGAGACTGAACGGCTTAAAAAGAAACTGAGACAGGCCGAAACCATTATCGAGTTTCAAAAAAAAATATCGGAGATCCTGGGGATTCCACAGGATCACGGCCTGGAGATCGAAGAATGAACGCAGCAACTGAGTTGAGTCAGGATGTTGGGAGAAAGCCTGCATGTGAGGCATTGCGCGTGCCAAGGGCAACCTTTTATCGCCATCTTGATCAGGGACAAAAACCATGTGCAGAGAAGACACGGCCTGATCCGCCTCTGTCCCTTACGCCGACAGAAAGGCAGAATGTCGTCGATATCCTGAACTCGGAAAAATATCAGGACAAGGCCCCCTATGAGGTTTATGCAACGCTTTTGGATGAGGGTGAGTATCATTGCTCGATCAGGACAATGTATCGTATCCTCGATGCCGAAAACGGCGATGTCAAAGAACGAAGGAGAGGGCATCAGAGAAACAATTATCAGAAACCCGAACTCCTTGCCACAGCTCCCAATCAGGTGTGGTCATGGGATATTACAAAGCTCAAAGGACCAGCCAAATGGACCTATTTTTATCTGTATGTCATCCTTGATATCTTCAGCCGCTACGTGGTCGGATGGCTGGTTGCCCACAGGGAACAGGACGCTTTGGCTAAACGGTTAATAGAAGAAACGACCATCAAACAGGGAATCGTTCCCGGACAATTGGTGGTGCATGCAGACAGAGGTCCCAGCATGAAATCAAAGGCTGTTGCCCATCTCCTGGGAGACCTGGGGATAACCAAGACCCACAGCAGACCTCATGTGAGCAATGACAATCCCTATTCG
>Ga0209287_10001007_pt1 | contig 14874 bp, 8 predicted proteins | sample PPLLak3cmMay2015_2_FD_187255 | JGI IMG/M metagenome (GOLD analysis project Ga0209287, IMG submission 187255) | Freshwater sediment microbial communities from Prairie Pothole Lake near Jamestown, North Dakota, USA - PPLs Lake P8 Core (1) Depth... | ecosystem: Environmental > Aquatic > Freshwater... | reverse complement strand
TGGCAAGTACTTTTAACAATAAAGATGTTCCTCAAGCGTGAGGAATAAATAGAATTAAAATAAAATCTAATCCCGATTGGGACAACTAGGAGAACACAATGACAGATATAAGTTTTAATGATGATGGTGAATTAGTAGTAAAAGAAGGCGATGTTTTGAAGAAAGAAGATTTTGTGAATTATGGTAAAACAAATTGGCGGGAGTTATTGCCAAATGAAGTTGCAACTCATGGATCAACTGCAAATCTAAAGACGATAGATGATTTTGGTAAGACTTACTTGAATGCACAAGGACTTGTAGGAAAAAAAGGTATTGTAGTTCCAACTGAAAGTGACCCCCCAGAACTTTGGGCAAAGTATTACAAAGAACTTGGTGTTCCTGATAGTGAGGAAGGCTATGAGTTGGCAGACTTAGAGGCCCTTAAAGAAAAGAAAATAGACCTTACAGAATCAAAGAAGGCATTCATGAAAAGGATGAAAGAGGCCAATGTACCCAATGCTGCTGCCAAAGAGGCATGGAAATTCCATCAAGATGCTATACTCGCTAATAGAAATAAAGTAGAAGATATGCACAAGTTGAATGTAAGTAAAGCTGTTGAAGCACTTCAATCTGAATGGGGTACTGAATATGATGCAAATATAAAACGAGTTCAGAGCGTAATAAGTATGGTGGCTCAAGAAGAACCTGAACTTATGAAAATTATAGATGCGCGTGGATGGAAGAAAGATACCGCGTTTGCAAAAGTAATATACGCACTAACAAAGGACTTTACAGAAGACAGATTGAATGTACAGACTAATCCATTAGAAAGAGAGGCAACCTTAAATTCATGGTTAGCAGAACAATCTGCTAATAGAGACAAGAGTCCTTTCTATAATGAACACGACCCAATGCATAAACAGTATGTGGATAAGTTCAATAAATTAGCAGCAAAAGCAAAAAAGAAATAATCAGACAATCTCGCAAGAGACCTGTGAAATAGTATTACAAACCGGACAACCTCGCAAGAGACCCAACTTAGAATCACATCTACAAAAACTAATCTCAAGAAATAAGAATTACTTCGAGACAACTGGTTGAAGTGGATTACTAAAGTCTACAGAAGTGGACTTAATTTCAACTAAATAGAGGTAATTTATCATGGCAACAGATAATAGTGTATTAAGAAATTATGCCTTCGAGGCAATTTTTCAACAGGAATGGCAGCAAAATAAGTCTGCCCTTAGAAATCTTATGATTAATAAGATTCTTATGAATGAATATTACAAGGCGTTTTCTATTGTCGGTGCAGTTGCATCCGGCACTACGCTTACTCCAGGTGCTCACGCCGCTACTACATTCTTAGATCATGCAACAACTCAGAGGGGTGTAAAGATTAGTCCTTATACTCGTGCTGACCTTATTGATGATGCAGAGAAAGTAGCCGCTGTTGCAGATCCTACCAATGAATATATGTTGGCAGACCTTGCTTACTTTGAGAGATGCTGCGATGCAGCAATCATCGCTGCTTTTGATGGTACAGCAACTACAGGCGCAACCGCTGGTGGAACTGAAGCATACGATACAGATATGGATGTTACATCTAGTGGGTCTCTTACTTATTTGGCAATTCTCGAAGCCAAAGAGAATATGAATGCTAATTCAGTACCAAGAAGTAACAGATGTTTGATTATAGGTGAAGACCAGGAAACAGACTTATTCCAGATAGATGAGTTTATTTCTGGCGACTATAATATTCATAGACCAATCTATGAAACAGATTCTGCAATAATTGGTAATATCGCTGGTTTCACAGTTATTAGTATGGCTCAATCACTATTGGGTACTACTGGTGGATATAACAAGAACTTCTACTTCCATAAAGATGCTATGGCGTTTGCAATTGGTGGTGGAGCACTTGGTTTCTGGGCTAAAATCTCGGAGAACCCATCATATAACTTTGAGACTCAACTTCAGACATATTGGAATATCGGCGCTTCTAGATTCAGAGAAACAGGTGTTGGTAGAATCCTTGTCTAATAACAATAATATATAGATATCTATAATAGGTGGGGAGAAATCCCCACCAAACAAATTATTCAGGAGATAAAGATATGGCAGCAAGCAAAGTTTCTATATGCAATGGCGCATTAATAAAAATTGGTGTAGACCCAATAGATTCAATTTCTGAAGACACGAGACAAGCAGAAGTTCTTAATAGGATATATGATAACAAACTCGATTATGTACTTAATAAGCATGATTGGGACTTCGCTATAAAAAGAGATACGCTTGCACAATCAACTACTGTACCTGAATATGAATATACTTATTGTTATCAACTACCTACAGATTGTATCTATATAATAGATGTGTATGAAGATGATGATTGGAAGGTAGAAGGTAATTTTATATTATCTGATGAAGAAACATGCCAAATAAAATATATATATGCAAGACCATCCGAAGCATACTTATCACCTATATTCTGTGAGGCATTAGAATTCTATATTGCAGCGTCTGTTTGTAATCTACTTACCGATGATAAAGGTTCCTACGATAGGATGATGGATGGTTACAATAAAGTAATTAAGGATGCAAAGTGGAGAGATTCTTTGCAAAAAGCAACTAAATATATGAAAGAACCTACAGTTATTACTGTGAGATAATAGTATGAGGAGATTAGATTTAGTAGGATGGAAATTTGGTAGATTAGTTGTTCAATCTTTTTCACATATCAATAAATATAGTTATTGGAATTGTATTTGTGATTGTGGGAATGAAATTGTTGCACGAGGTAGTCATATTGTTGATGGTAATATTAGTTCATGTGGATGTTATCAAAGACAAAGAATGTCCGAAGTACATAAAGGAAAAACATTCAAACATTCTGAACAAACAAAACAAAAATTAAGAAAACCTAAACCTATTGAATTTGTAGGTAAGATATCTGGAAGTAATAATCATAATTGGAATCCTAATAAAACTACAGAACAAAGAATAAAAGAAAGACATCTACCAGAAATTTATGAATGGAAGTATTTAGTAAAAGAACGCGATGGTTTTACCTGTCAGCAATGTGGAGATAGTACAGGTGGTAATCTTAGAGCACATCATTTATATGGTTATGATAATTTTGCATTATTAAGGACAGAAGTATCAAATGGAATTACATTTTGCGATAAGTGTCATAAAAAATTTCATCATATCTATGGATATGGCAATAATACTAAAGAACAAGTAGATGAATTCATGGAGGATAGTCATGCCATCTAACTATGCATTGAATAATTTTGTTGCGGGGGAATTTTCTCCAAGGTTATCTACTAGAATAGATATAGAAAAATATAAGTCCTCTTGTTACGAACTTACTAACATGTCAGTATGGTCGCATGGTGGAGCATGGAAAAGACCTGGAACTGAATACATTGCGACAGTAGGTGATACATCTAACAATGTTAGGCTAATACCTTTTATTAACTCAGAAACAGTTGCATATGCATTGGAATTTGGAGATGAGTATATTAGATTTTTCAAAGACAAAGCACAAGTAGCCACAGTAAGTGGTGTACCATATCAAATTACCAGCCCGTATACCTCAGAACAATTAAGTGAAATAAAATATACTCAGATAGCAGATGTTATGTATCTTGTGCATCCAGATGTACACCCACAAAAACTTACTCGTTACGCCAACAATAGTTGGACTATAGAAGATATTCCATTCTATGATGGACCATTCCTAGATAAAAACGATGATGAAACTATATTTATTACTATATCAGGTACTGACCTACTTGAAGGCACTTTAGTAACAGTGACTGCCTCTGGGTCTAACATATTTAATTCCAATCATGTGGGCGCGTTGTGGAAAATAGAGGGTACTGTTACAGAGTCTTCTGTAATTAATACTGCTAACACATGGACAGAATCTGTTCCTATTGGTAATAATGAAACATTTCAGTTTAATATACTTGGTACATTTGTAGCCGACATAAAATTACAAAGGTCTATTGATAATGGCGAGAACTGGACAGACTTCGCTACCTACGATGATAATATACAAGCACAGATAACAGAAAGTATAGAAGATGCATGGTATCGTGCTGGTATTGCTACTGGTGGTTATACGTCAGGTAGTGCTACCTTGCAAATAGTAAAATTGAATCAATGTGGTTATGTACAAATATACAACTATGTTTCCACAACTCAAGTACAAGCAGAAATTATATCCGACTTACCAACCGCGGGTCCTACATATGAATGGTATGAGGGTGCGTTTAGTCCTTCAAATGGGTATCCTTGTGCTATAGCAATATTCAAACAAAGATTAATATTATCAGGGTGTGCGGGATTGCCTAATTATATATGGGGTTCTGTAATAGATGACTATGAGAACTTTGATATAGGTGTTGGTAATGCCGACGATTCATTCATGTATAAACCTGATTCTGGTCAGCTAAATATAATAAAATCACTAAGACCATTCAAAGACAGTCTTCATATATTTTCTAACGGTAGCTGTTCACGCTTTTACTATAATAGTGGGGAAGCAAATATTGACGAGGAATTTGCATCGACAGGTAATAATTATGTACAATCTATAAATGTAGGAACATCTACTTTACATGTACAAAAAGATGGAAAAGTAATATGGAAGAAATACTATAATGGAGATACATATGCCTATGAAGATATCAATATCACTGAAATAGCAGAGCATATGTTTAGAAATACTACTATTAATGATATAGTATATGCTAACGAACCGGACACCATGTTGTATGTATTAAAAGATGATAATACTATGTCAGTATGTAAACTTGATATGTCGCAAGGCGTAATAGCGTATAGTGACTATGTGACAGATGGATACTTTGAAAGTGCGTGTGTAATACCAGGTCAGATAGAAGACGAGGTATGGTTATCAGCAGTAAGAGAAAATGAAGATGGTCAGACTAGATTTATTGAAGTATTATCAAGTAGTAGATGGGCTGATGTATCAGAAGCAAATTATTTAGATAGTATGCTTACTTATTCAGGTACAGCCACTACTGATATTTATGGTTTAGACCATTTGAAAGGATGCACTGTTGGAGTAACTTGGTCAGGTACATATATAGGAGATTATGAAGTCAATACTAATGGACATTTAACCTTGGATGATCCATATACAGGACTTAAAATAGGACTCAAATATGATGTAGCCTTAGAGACCATGCCTATAGAGATGCCAGCACAACTTGGTAATAGTCAAAATAAGAATAAGATTATTACAGCAGTATCAATTCGTTTTATGGATACACTTGGTGGTTATCTTGGATATGACACCAGTAATATGAAACCAATAAGTTCTATTACATCTGGTCAAACTATGTATGGTGAAACTAGACCATTATTTACTGGTTACAAACGGTTACAGTTTCCTAAAGGATATGATAGAGATATAAAAGTTCGATATGAGAATGAAGACCCAGTACCTGTTCATATAATAACTATCATTCCAGAAATCAGTGTAGGATAAAGGAGAATAACTATGTGGCAAGCTATTGTAACAATTGGCGCAGGTTTATATAATGCATACAAACAAGCCAGTTCTACTAAAGAATATGCAGAAGATCAGGCTGAAGCTGATAGAAAAGCCGCAGAAGCCAATGCTGCAATTTCTCGTTATGATGCTGAAGTTGCATTGAAATTAAAAGAAGCCTCCCAATATAAAACAACAGTTGCTCTTGCAAATCAATCAAATAAAATAATGGAACTACTTGGTAGTCAAAAGTTTGCATATGCAGATAATGGTATATCAGTAGGTGTTGGTACTCCTGCACAAACATTAGATAGAACAAGAGAACTTGGTAAAAGAGATGCGGAAATAATTCTTTACAATGGTAAGAGAGCATCTGATGAATATCAATCATTGCATGATAGATACCTGATGTTGGCAGATAAAGGTTTGAGAGATGCGGCGGCGGCTGCAAATTTAGCTTTGGAAGCTGCTTCTAATAGTGTGGATACTATCTACGCTAACACCGCAGCTACTACTGCAAACCAGATCAATACACTTGGAAAAGAAGAGGGATGGTGGTCATAATGCAAATAGAAAAATATAATCCAAATCAAAGTCCTGATGTAAGTGCTGGTGCATCTTTTTCATTAACTGGGGAAAAGAGTTCAGCACCTAATATGTACACAGGTGCAGATAAGAAATATGCGGCGTTTAAGAACCTTGCCGACACTGCTTTTGACATAACCATGCAGATGAGGGACGCAGAGCAGGTAGCTTCTGTAAATAATGCGATGGCTGAGATATCTAATAGAACTAATCTTCTTGTTGATGAAATTACTAATAACCCATCCTATTACAATAAATTATCATATGATGGTTATATAAAGAAATACGAAGATAGTATGGATAAGTTATATGCAGATACAATGGCAAAATCTAATATAAAGAAAAAAGAGTATCTTGCAAAAGTAAATGAAAATTGGCAAGAGTTGAAGATTAAAGGATATATCAATGTAAAAGCTACGGCTGATAGATTGACGGCAGATAGCCAGGTAGCATCTCTTGATAATATTTCTATGAGTGCAGTAAATACATTTATTAATTCAGGTGGTACAACTTACAATTCTACCATAGTACCTGCTATGGATGCTATAAACACAGCCATTGGTAAGGGATATATTACTACTCAGCAAGGTGAACAACGAAAAGAAGCACTCATTAGTAGTTCCGTACTTGGTAATATACAAAGAATGATAGAAACTAATCCAGATGCTGCAATATCATTATTGAAATCTAAAACCTACACAGAAGGTCAGGCACCTAATGATGTAATAACTAAATATCTTGATGAAACCAAAAGGACTACATTGTTAGCTCAAGCAGAACAAAATTCAAAAACATTGCGACAGAATAATGCGGAAGAAATAGGATATACTACATTATATAATAAATACAATGGGTTTAGTACGATAGATGATGTTAGTAAAGCGATAAAAGAGGCGGAGAATCCTGAACTATTCAAATTAGAAGGTAATGTAAGAGATGGTATACTGGCCCGGCTGGATAGAATTAAAAGTAATATGGAAACCAAATCAAAAACAGCCGGTGTAAATGTACTAGAAAGTATCTATGAGTCTATGTATGTAAGCGAAGACCCTACTAAACTTCCTACTGCACGCTCTATAATGTCTAATCCAGATCTTACCCCTACGCAAAGAACTACGGCACTTGGTGTGTTGAATAAAAGAAAGAAAGAACTAGATACAACTAACGCACAAACCTACCTAGAAGTTAAAGAGCAAATACTGGATGGTACGCTGAAAGATAAATACGAAGTAATATCTCTTGTAGGAGATGGCCTATCATATAAAGACGCAATGAAATTAGGAAATTTAGTAGTAACGGGTCAGAATAAGCAAGTAGATGAGGCCACTAAATATGGACAGAAAGAAATAGCAGCATCTATAAAAATGTATAATAACGATAGCCTTAATGAAAAAATACCACAAATGCAATACGAATTTGATAAAGCATTACAAGACGCATTGGATAAAAAGAAGTTAGAGGAACCAACCTCGTTTGATTTAGTAAAAGAGTTGGATACCAAAGATGCTAATAGTACTTTGTCTATGACATTAAAAGATTATGTAATGACTGATAATAAAGCAATAACAGAAATAGTGGGTGGGGACGAATCCAATAATGTAATGGTAGCGTCAATAGTGGCTATGAAATTGCAACGTACAAAAGATTTGAGCGATGAGGTTATCAATGATCCATTATTAGCAGAAGCGGCTCAAAATATATATAAAACAAAAAAGAACACAAAATTTACTAATGCTACTCTTAAAGCCGAGATTAATAGATTGAGAAATTTATCCATAGATAAAACTAGTAAAGAATATACCGATGCAATAGAGTATTTTAAAAGTAATGGAATTACTAATCCTTCAGAAACCCAAGTTATACAATTAATGTATAAAGCACAGCAGGTAAATAAATAATGGCAAACTTATACGAAGGCATAGATATTTCAGATATCAAAGCGGAAAACGATACCAGGGATACTGGTGGGGATAATATGTATAGTGGTATAGATATTTCAGATATCATCAATACTCCTACAATCGAAGAGCCCCAGCAGGATAATAGTTTACGCCATAAATTATTGACTGTTGCGGCCAAAACTGTGCTAAGAACCGTCCCCGGCCTAGCACCTATAGTTGGTATATCTGATATATCAAATATTACTGAAGAGCCTGTAAGTTCAATATTTGCTAATATAGAAGAGCCCAATGTAATCAGAGAACAACTTACCCCTGAAGAACAAGCTAGGGAAGTTTTTGAACAACAGAAAAAGAAATTGTTAGAGGGCAGGTATGGTATGTATACCGGTTTAGCTGCTAACTATATGGAAGCTAATTATCCAGATATGGCAATATCATCTGTTAATATACCTGTAGATTTAATTGTTGAAAATCATAAGAAGGAACAACTTGCTGTAGAAGAAAAAGAAGCAGGCACATATGATTATGGTACTGATGTTGCTGGATTCTTAGCGCAGAGCTTGGTGGCGGCTGGTACTTATGGTGCAGTACAACCACCCAAACTTGAAGATTACAAACATTCTACCAAACCTACAGTATCCAATGTAATAAAAGAAGGTGTGGAATCTGGTGCTTTAGGCACTGTGTGGCATGCAAATGATTACTTTCCCACCTCACCTGGATATACAGAGGCCTTATATGAGCAACTTCCGGGCTGGAAAAAAGCATTGTACAATATTTCAGCTGTGTCAGCCGATTTACCAGTATATTCTGCAGCTGCAGTCGTTACTACACCCTTAGAAATGATACCCGTAGCAGGTCCATATATGCATGCTGGTGCAACTTTTGCTATACCTGGTGTAATTAGAAGACACTACGCCACTAAAATTCAGGTGGGGGATGTAGATAATTGGAATGATTATTGGCACGATTATATGAAACCAGATTTACAAACAGCTGCCAAAGAGGGTATTGTGGGGGCTGTAACGTTTGGTGTAAATAAGTACACCGGTAATATAACTTCCAAATATGCTGATAAGTTAATGGATAAATATACTACTACATACGGTGGCCGGCTTGGTATAAAAGCAGGTCAGAAGGCCGTAACTTTTGCTGTAGATGATGCGGCATTTACTCTTACTGGGGATGTGTTACACCACCAGGCCCCATCCCTAGAACAATTCGTAGATAATGCAGTAGTACTTTCATTTATACATGGGCAAAACAAATTACAAAATAGAGCTATATCGGGTATTAATACTAAAATAGCAGAGCACAAAGCTAATAAGCTGGTAGATATTTATCGCAAAGGTAATTTTTTGTCTTTGGATAACATCAATAAAATATTCAAAGAAAATCCACAGGCATTTGATGACTTTATGAGTTTGAATACGGATATACCAGATATATTCAAAATAGATAGTGAGCGCAAAGTTGTAGAACTAAAAATAAATCAGGCTGATGTAAAGCAAAGTAAAGAAAAAGTAATAACGACTAGAAAAAAAGTCGATGCCAGTTTTGATGAGCTTATGACTTTGCTACAAAAATCAACAGACAATATGTTGGATTTAGAGACTTCTAAAGCTACTAGTGAAAAAATACAACAAATGTTTACTAATAAAGATAGTGATATTAATACTGTATTAAAATCAGCAGCAGATTATTACTACAAAATTGGTCTATTAGAACCAGATGCTGCTACTACAGATATGGGTACGCTTATAATAAAAAATATGCGTATCGAAGAAGAGTATTCTAAATTGGTTGACGAAATAACAACCTTGCGAGGCAAATTACTAAAAGAACCCATCACCAACCCTGACGAAACCAGGTTTGTCAATATGGTTGAAGATGCTGATGCTCAGAGAAATGCTATAGTTCAGTTGAAAGAAAAATACAACGCCATACTACCCCTAATAAAAAGTCTAAAAGTATTAGAGGGTATGAAAGATAAAATGATGGGGTTGGACAGATCTAACGCCATGATGAAAGAATATAGGTATAGTTATAAATTCAATCCGTGGGTAGATGAAAATAATAAAATAGTAGATAATACTCTAAAATCTGTATATGCCAGAAATAGGGAAGAAGCATTAGAAAAAATAATTAAAGCGGAAGAACGTGAACCGGTACGAACCGGGCCATTAACTGCTGAAGATTTACGCTTTATGAAGGCTCTGCGTAAAGACTTTGATGCGGCTTTGACTGAACTAGCTACCCTCAAAGATGCTTTGGCTGCAAATGCCCCAAAATTCAACTACTCTAATTTACAATATAAATTGGCCTTATTATATCAAGAGAAATTCCCAGATATTGTTAATAAATATAGCCTAACAAACGAAACGTTTGAAAAACGTGTTGTAGAGCACCAAGATGTTTTGGGATATATTAATGCTTTGTATACTAAGCTCATAATGGATACAAAGATAACGGCCGATGGAATAGTACCAAAACTAGACGTACTGACTAAGAAGAAAATTCTAACCGAAGAAGAGCTTGCTTTGCAAAATAAATTAAAGGCGGACCTGATCGAAACCAATAAAACCTTAAGTGCTGGGTTGGATTCTTTTATATTAGAGGTAGATAACTACCTAACTGATGTAGTCCCAGCTCAAAATAATGAACGGCCTTCTGAGTTGAAGTTTTTTTACGAATTGTCTGCGGAAAGCGCGATGGTTAAAGATGTGTTAGAAGATACAGTATTGTCGAGTTATATAAATAAAACCACCTTCAATGATATATTCCTAACTACTAAGAAAGAAACGGATGTTGCTATGGAATTAGAAGCAAATAGAAACCGCTCAGTAGCAGATCATAAAACAATGGTAGACAGCTTCAATCAATGGATGGCTGAGTTTAAGAAACCATTCCAGACATTACCAAAAACAGCTAGTTATTCAAAACTACGTTTTAAATTATACATGTTGGATAAGATGAATTCAGTAAAAGCTGAAGAGGTTATAAACAGCCTAGATACTATGGTGGGCAAATTATCTAAAGAAGAACTTACCCTGTTTGAACATGCGGTAATAATGAAAGATGAATTAGAAACTATTAAAATAAATATTAGTAATGCTAAAGACGCAAATAAAAAACTTAGTGCCTCAGAACTTAAAGCCATGTTTCCAGAACGAGTACATACTACGGCCTGGTTCCAGGGTATGTCATTAAGTGAAATAGTTAATTATGCACAGCAGAGGATACGTGAAGCTGAAAGTAATCCTGCTATAAAAAGGGCTTTGGAGGGTGATAAGGCTTACATGGATAGTATAAGGACGGCCCTTATAAAGTCTGCAAAGGCTAGAGGTATAGATCTTACCGGCAAACTATCTAAGAACGAGTACTTTAGAAGAATCACTGTTGAATACGCAAATTCTAAAATTAAATCTGGTAAGGCCCAAGTCGGCGCCAATAAGTCTTATATGATGGCTAGAACTAAAACGGGTACGGTATCGCCGTTTGAAACTAATTATAGAATAGCTAGATATGAGATAGCCCATAAACTATTAATGGATATTGAGATCAACAAGCTGTTGGTGTTTCTAGAACAGGAATACAGCAGACCAAGAAAACTAGCATTGTTAAACAAACTTAAAGAAAATATAAACATAGGTGCCAATTATAAGAATGTGTCTTGGAAAAGTTTTATAGATCAAACTAAGGAATCAATCTGGGATGCTGATAGAATGGGTTCTAATTTTACAGAAGAAGATGCTATCATTAATAAACACATAGAAGATTCAATAAAAAAATATTTAGAAACAGAAAAAAAGCTAACAGAAGACACTACAAAAACACCAGAAGAAAAAGAACAACTAAAAGAACAACTATTAAATAAATTGTTGGGCAAAAACCCAGAAATGTCCGATGAAAACTTTATATTGCAGGAATCTGCGGAGTTTTCACAAGTATTATTATTACCAAATGAGATAATTGAATCTCTAAATACAATAACCCAGGTATATACTAAAAGCAATCCTTGGAGAAAAGGTATAGGCTTGTGGAAACAATGGCAAATAATGAATCCAAAGACTGCTCTCAAATATAATATTAGAAATATGGAAGGTGATTTTGAAGCCGTAGTTGCTGGTAATTTACATACTCTTACTAAAATAAAAGAAGCGTGGGCCGACATGGTTGCTGCTGCTGAAGGCAATTTTTCTGAAAATATGAAAGAGTATAGGTCAAGGGGTGGGAATCTAAATACATTACTACAACAAGAAATTAATGAGGGCAAATACCAAAGTGTTAGTGAATATTTTATCAAGCAAGATGCTGGTAGTAAAAACCACAACCTAGTAAAAAGTTGGTTTGACAAAGCGTTTCAAGCCTCTAATGCTAGAGAAACATTGTTAAGGTACGCAACTTTCCTTTCATATAAAGAGCAAGCGCAAAGGAATCAATTCGGAGCACCTGATAATTTTGGAGCCTCTTCTCCAAAAGAAGTAATGGCACTGTCTGATATCAACGATAGGGCGTTCGTGTTATCTAATGATTTATTAGGTGCATATGATAGGATAGGTCCATTTAGTGTTTGGATGAGACAGACCATGTATCCGTTCTGGTCTTGGACAGCAGTGAATGCTAAAAGATCGCTTAGGCTAGCCAGAAATGCATTAATGTATAATAAAGATATGCGGGAACTTGGTATCAAGGTGGTAAACAAAACTACTCTGCCAGCAGCATTGAAGGTTAGCACAGTGGTAGCAATGAAGTTAGGTCAATTAGTATTTGCGGCTACTGCTTTGCAATCTATCGCACAAGTATATAATAACATTATGTTTACGGAAGAAGAACAAGACTTACCTCAAAATATTAAGGATAGTTTCCATATTATATTAGGTAGAACAGAAGCTGGTGAAGTATCCTACTTTAGTAATCTAGGTGCATTTAATGATGCCTTTCAGTGGCTTAATGTTGATACTATACCAAATACTTTAGGAGATTTGCTTAGCAGGGGTATGAGCATGGAAGATGCAGTAGTAAAATATGTTGATGATGAATTTAGTGTATTTAAAACTGGCGAGAAATTTCTTAAGAATCTTACTAATAAATTTGTACAGGGCTTTGGCCCACAGATTAAGCTTCCAATAGAGTTGGCTTGGAAAAAAACAATATTTCCAGATATGTGGAATGCTAAAACTGTTCAAGATAGAACTGCCTATATATTCCAATCGCTCAGATTAGAAGAAGAATATAAAATGATAGCTAACAGACTGGGTATTAATTATCCATTGAAGGATAATTATTTTGGAAGACTACTAAAAAATACGCTAGTCTATTCTGCTGATCCATATCAATCTGCGTATTTTAACACGATTAGTAAGGTGCGCTCTTACAAAGAAAAGGTAGGTGAATCCTTCATAGCTAGCAATAAAACACCGAAGGGTGAGGCTCTTTATAATTATAGATTATCTGTTTTATATGGAGATGACGCGGCCGCAGAACTATTCTATGAAAAATATATGGAGGCTGGCGGAACTACAAAAACTCTCAAACAATCCTTAGAAAATATGCACCCACTTAATGGTCTAAGTAAAAACCAAAGGACAGAATTATTGACGAGTTTAACTGATGCAGAGTTTGACGAGTATACTCAGGCTTTAGATTACTATCTAGCCCTAAGTGTGGGGGACGTGGAAGGAATAAAAGAAGGAGATCCTTCTGGTTTACCCAAATACATAGCCTATTTCAAAAAGTTATTTTCTACCGAGGAGGACGCAGCAGATGATACTGATACCTCCACATTAGATAGTATAAAAAACTGGTGGACAAATATGAGAGCTAGTAACGAGGCTAAGTATGAGGAGTGGCTTAGTAAACATAATGTAGCACATAAACAAATAACAAAAGAAGACATAGATAAAGTTGCTGGGCTAGCGATGGCCGGTGTAAATATAACAGGAGAACTAAAAACTGTAGAAGAAATTCTAGCCAAGCTTGGTAACTCTGGAAAAGTAATATTAGCAAAAACCCCTCGCACAATAACTAATGCTAAAGATATAGCGACCCTAGAAAAAGAGTTTGAAACTTTACCAGAAGCGTTTAAAAATACCGTAAAACAAGTAGAACCACTATTCAAAAATAACCCAGAGTTGGTAAATGATATAGAGAAACTTTCTTTCAAACAAAAGAAACGCCTGGCAACCAAGGTGACAAATACTATAGAAAAAGAGTTTGGAAAATTGGGCGAGGAACTGGAATATAACGGTGTAAAAAATGAGCTACCATATACCTCTAAAGATGTTGAAGACGCTATCAATTACACCATACAAACTTTGGGTAAGTCCCAGGTAGATAAAAAAATAACTGCGGCTAGTAAGGTGGTCGAGGAAGTAAATAATAAATCAATGGATGATATACTTAAAGAATTAGAAGCTATATTAAAGAGAGGTAAATAATATGACGGTAAGCACCTATTCACCAGTATCATATGTTGCGGATGGTTTAACCACTGATTTCATATTCAACTGGAATCTCTGGGATGAAAATGATATTTGTGTAACAATTGTTCGAGGCGAAGAGTATGATGAACAAGATATAAACTATGACTATACCATAGTGAGTGGAACGGCTACTGGTGGGTGGGTAGTATTTAATGCTGCGCCTGATGATGGGATAGTACTAATAGAAAGTAATGTTCCATATACCCAGGGAAGTGACTACCAAGAAAATGGTTTGATTCTTGCCAGTACTATTGAACAGGATTTCGACAAGTCAGCATTAAGAGATGCTCAATTGAATAAAATGTATGATAGAACCTTGAAGGTTCCAAGAACAGAAAGTTCTGTGGCTGAAGTGCCCCCAATTTCTGTTAGGGGAAATAGAATATTTATGTGGGAC
>Ga0209287_10001004_pt1 | contig 14892 bp, 8 predicted proteins | sample PPLLak3cmMay2015_2_FD_187255 | JGI IMG/M metagenome (GOLD analysis project Ga0209287, IMG submission 187255) | Freshwater sediment microbial communities from Prairie Pothole Lake near Jamestown, North Dakota, USA - PPLs Lake P8 Core (1) Depth... | ecosystem: Environmental > Aquatic > Freshwater... | reverse complement strand
AGAAGAAATAAAAACAGGAGACCTAGTAAAATCATACGACGAAAAAACCGGTAAAATCACAAACGGAAAAGTAACAAAAACATTCCACCACAAACCCAATGAAATGGGCGAATACTACATCATAATAAACGACCAACTGAGAGTCACACCAGATCACAGATTCTATTCAAATAGCAGATGGGTTTATGCAAATAGTCTAACTGTTGGAGATTCACTTTTTTGCTCAAATAAAAATATGGTTTACACAGTTTACTCTATAAAAAAAGTATATGAAAAAAAACCATGCTTTGATCTCCAAGTAGAATCTAATCATAATTATTTTGTCCTTATAAAAAAAGATGGTGCCGAGGTTTTGGTTCATAATGAAAACAAAGGCTCCAGCGACCCTATTTTTGTTACACCAAATGCAAATGAAGAGTCTGGCCGATGGGATAGACCAACTGAGGCTAGAGACGACAATATAGCGAGCTATGCAAATTATAACCCTTGGCATAGTTATTGGTCCGATGAACTTATACTATATAGGAGTTTTGACTGCAACATACCATGCAGTGGATTTAGGATAAATGCAAATAATTTCGGTGTATCAGGTTCTTATATGAATGTATCACTATATGACAAAAATGGCAATAGGATAAAAGGGCACACATTTAGTTGGAATACCTGGCCTAATAATAAATGGTTCTATTATAACTACTCAAGCAATATACAAATTAAAAAAGCAATAATAAAATTCTATTTGCCAGGACAATTTTTTAATGCCAATCCAGCGCGTGTTTATGAATTTCAATTTAGGGTACCTATTCCAGAATGTCAGATATTAACTGCTACAGAGGTTACTGAGATATCTGCTAAACTAAAAGGCAAGGTAACAAAAGATCAAGGAGCAGACTGTTACTACTGTTTTGAATATGTAACTACCGAAGCCGTACTTGACTACCATACTAATTCAGGTGGTCCCAATAGATTTAATGACAATTTCAATAAAACTATACCAACTGGGACTCATACTGAACCAGATAAATTAGTACCAGCAGAATTATATTACTTTAGAGCGAGACTTAACAATCAAGGTGTTGAGAACTATTGGTACACCGAGGCAAACTTGCCTTTTATAACAAAGCCTTATCCGCCTTCAAATATTATAACCGAGTCAACTAACACGAACATATCGTATTCTTGGACTATATCATCATGTGGCACCGGTGCGTTAGTTAAAACAAAGGTGCTAGCTAAAACTGTCGGATGGCCTACAGGCCCTGAAGACGGCACTGCAGATAGATGGTATGAAAACCTCACCGGATCTTCAGATAATGAGACGGGCCTTATACCTGGCCAAAGTTACAATGTTAGCATATGGTCATGGGGTGAAGAGAACGGGATGGGCAGATGGAGCAATAGATTAAATCTCACTTTATACACAAAACCGGACGAGATAAAAGATCTAAAAACTGTTGACTCAGAATATAGGATTGATTTATCATGGAAAAAAGGTTCCGGTGCTGATAAAACAGTTATAAGACGCAGCACGAGAGGATACCCAAGTACTCCAATAAGTGGAATAGAAATATACAATGACACGGGAACAGCATGTTTTGATACAGATATAGAACCAGTTGAGAACTACTATTACAGCGTATGGTCATATGATAGCGTATCAGGCTACTTTAGTGACATCTACAAAACAGATTACATCCAAAGAGTGCATCAGCTAGCTGTTATATCCCCATGGACCGATGACAAATGGAGAGCGGGGACAACGCACGTAATAACGTGGGTGTATGGTTCGTCATACATTGGCAGCGCGGTCAAAATAGTTTTATATAGAAACATTGGCACACTTGACTGGATGCCTGTAGAAAACATAACCAACGATAAAATCAACATATCTGACAAATCATTTATTTGGTGGATTCCAACAACCATGCCACCAGGTCAATATAAAATAAACATCAGCGAGATACATGGTGATTTCTATAAAGAAAGTGTGGCATTTTACATAAAACCATTGTTAGATAATATAATCGACAATGTAATTATATATCAAACGATTCAAGAATCTGAGCAAGGCAAGATTAATCTAAAAGAAGAAACAATCAAAGGAGATACAATAAAAGAAGAATCTTTTAACTTAGAGATGATAAAAGGTACAACAACCAGATTAGACGTATACTGGCTGTCAAACACTGATGATATTTCAAAGGGAACATATTCTCTCAATGGAACGATATGTATATTTATGTACGATTTTGATCCACTCCCCGAGGGTGGGAAGGATGTTTATTTTGGCAACATATGGATTTTTGACTCAGATTCTCTAACTTATGAATCACAGTCTAGCAATGGTATTGAAAAAGTTATAATTGAATACGGCGGGATACTAAACTCAAGGCAAAACTACACATCGCTAAAAAGAAAACCAACCAACATATACGAAGCAGATGGGATGTTATCAGTACATGCTATACAGACTGTTGCGTATAGTTTATCTTCTGCCAGTGGCATAAGATGCAGCGTATTAAGTAACCTGCAGATAAACAGTGATATAGAGGGCGGGGACCAAAAGGTTTACAATTTCAAAATACAGTTCTATGGCGACAACGCCGACATATGGTTAGATTATTTTGTTGAAAACTTTAGGTTTGATACCACACTGGATTCCAACACTCTATATTATATTCCATCTAACCCAAATGCTGGTGTGAGGTTTTCATTTGCACATTCATTTATTGAACTGAAGATTAATTAAAAAAAGTTATAAATTTGAGAGAGGAACCTTTAATATTTAATTAATATGGGATAGTATTTAAATAAGAGAAACAAAATTACATAATTGGATGGGATCAACTAAAATGCATATTATGGGTAGTTATGGTGTTACCGAAGTTATCGGTCTTGTTACCATAACAATGATTGCTACTACAGCCATAGGTATTATTGTTTTTTGGGGCATTCCTACTATGGAATCGCAGAAGGTTTTTGTCCGCGTTGAAAGTGCCCTTAAACAGTTTAAAAGCTTGAATAACGTTATTAAAAGGGTTTCAACTCAAGGGGTTAACAAGAGCGAGTGGGTTGATTTTGTTACAGACGCGGGCCAGGTCAATATAAACGATGGGGAGAGGTTTATTTTGTATTATTCCCTAATAGATGGTTTTGATTTCACGGTTTTTGACTTGGGTGATAACGATGATAAAAGATTCAGTATACTTCTATCTGAAAAACTACCAACTTTTGATTGGCGAGGGGGCAGTATAGATGTATACTATCCATATATGGATAATCCTATTCCTGATAATATTGTATTAAGTGATGATACTATCAATAGACAACTAATAATCTCGCCATCAAATAATGATTTTAGTAAAGCTGTAAAGATGGAAATCAAACATGATACTAATACTGTTGTTGGTCGTATATGGTTATTTGATGCAGGTAGCATATCATATGATCTAGCAACCAACGTAGGCACGTACAAGATCGTTGCTGAAAATGAGGCAACACTAAACATCCAACAAGGAAGCGGGCACATATACCAAAAACCAAGTATTTATAACAACAGTTATTCGTTTGTTTTTAGAATTACAACGTTGCAGTCAGTTGGGCCTACGGGTGGAGCTGGGATGAGCAAGTACGAGTTTCAAATAAAATCTAATTTTAGCTCCGTTCAAGAGAACAAGGTACAGATACCACGGCCATTAAGGATAGAGACATATGGTGATGAAAATGCTGTGGATGCCTGGACTGATTATTTCAAATCAGAGTTTGGTTTTTCAGGTACAAATGGTAAATTATCTCTTGATGTACCCACTGATCAAGAGATGGATTTCACGCTTGTTTATTCGTTATGTGATGTTTTGTTGAGGTGAAAAAAAAGATGAGGTTCTTATTTAGAAACAGAAAAGGTGTTTCCAACGTTTTTGGTTATCTTTTTTCGTTTGCTGTAGCATCAATGGTTATGGTTAGCGCTGTTATTATGACAAAGAATGTGATGGATGATAGATCAGCAAAGGTTGGTAACATGGAGGCTCAGACTGTTGCGAACAAGATGGCCGATGCCATAGTGGAGGCGATTGCTGCTGGCCAATCTATGACTGATGGGGACTATAGCAGAGCATTGGATTTACCAAATGATATAGCTGGTCTCGATTATTATATGGAGGTTACTGACAAATTTGTTTATGTTAATACAACGAATGGAGTTATCAGCAAAAGCTGTCCTAACTATGGTGCTGGCAGCTCAAATCTTGGGATAGCTAATAGTAAGATATATGGGGGGAGTGGCAGTGTTAGAATTATACTGGATAGATCTGATTATGTTTATAAGTTTGATTTTGGCGTAGGTAACCTAACCAGCCATTCACCTGCTGAAACCGGTTATTTCGTTGTAACAAACAAATCTTCTATTTATGGTAATGACCCTCCTTGGTTAAATGAGGAATCCAAAGCAAGGGCCCCCATACTTATTGAAAATGATTCACCAGATGACCTTGTTAATGTACCTGTAAAGATAGTACTTAGCCAAAGTAATTTTGATTACAGCATGGCAAATGTTACCATTAATTCGTCTTCAAGTATTAAATCTGATTTAAATTTTTATGATCCTTCAATGCAGGTTATAACTAAGATGAGTGTTAGTCCATCTGAGTGGGAGCCAAAATGGTTCTACACAAGTTATTATGATCCTGTTACGCACCCAGATGTTTTTGTTACAATTAATGAGCTATCTGGTGGGTACGACAATTCCTATATAGATGGAGAAACCCTCAGGTTGAAGGTGATGGGTAGAACAGGTGGTAGAGAAGCAAAGGGATCATGGGATGTTGTTACAGGTAAAGTTACTTTTAATAGCAAAGAAGCTTTGGAGATGCTTGAAGACGGTAATCATTATCTAAACCCTGGTTATAACATTGTTTTATATGGTCTTCTAAAAAATGGTGTTGAGTTCTCTGGTTCGAAATACATATCAATTAAAAATGCCGAATATATAAGCTATACTGATGATGGATGCATAGAAGAACGTATATCCTCTTTATCTGATGGCGATACTCTTTTTATTAAAAAAGGAAATTACGCGGAAAGTTTTTTGATTAATTCGGGAGGGATAGACAAAGAAATAAATCTTATAGGTGAGGATGTAGATGATGTTAAGATAACCCCGAGATTAGCCACTGGATTTCCAATACCTATATTTAGTATTATCGATATGCAAAATATAAATATTGATTCTATGACTTTTCATGAAGGTGGCTCTGAAACAGAAGCTGGCATTTATGTTCAAGGTTCCTCTTATATTAACATAACGAACTGCAAGGTTTACAATTGTAACGATGGCATACGAGTTACGAAACAAGGGAGTCCATTAAGCAGCTCACATATTAGTATATATAATTGCAAAACAAACAATAGTGTCGGAGGAGGCCCAGGGGTAGGGAAGGGGGATGGCATAAACATAGGCAATAGCAACCACATAAGAATTACAAACTGTGAATCATACAGTAACAATAACGAAAAAGGCGATGGTTTTGATATCACAGATTCAAGTTTTGTCATCTTAACTAATTGTTTATCACACCACAACAACGGCGATAATTCTATCGGCATTCTTATTGAAGAATCACATGATTGCAAGATCTTAGACAGCAGAATTTATAGCAATACCGGCCTAGGGTCAGATGGCATTAAGATACATACTCTTCCCGAGAGCACTGATTGGTGTTATAATAACTTAATTAAGAACTGCACGATAACAGATAACAATAATGTTCCTGGGGAAGGCTGCGGCATTAATTTTCAGGGCAACGGACCAAGAATACTTTCAGATGAACCGTTCGTAGGTAACAATACAGCTGAAGATTGTGAAATTTCTGGAAACTTTATAGGTGTTTTGATTTCAGGGCAGGGGATATCGGAAAGTGCAGCTTCTGTATACAACAATGTTATTCTTTGTAATATACATAATAACCTACATGAAGGTGTTCTTATTATAGAGTATATCCTTGGACTTTGCTGGCATAATAACATAACATATTGTAATATTTATAACAACGGCCAAGAAGATGAGGGTTATGATGGAGTTACTGTTTACGCGAGCTGGCATAACAATATATCTTATTGTAATATTTTTGATAACGGTCAAGATGGCTTGCAACTTGGTGGTAGTATTCTAGATGCTACTGGTGTTTACTGGTCCTGTAACAATACAATTAGACACAATAATTTTTACTGTAACGGAAAATCAACCACCAATTCAACTGCTTTGTATTGCAAAGGAGGAGCAATACTAGGATTTTTCGGTTCAAACTCCAATCAGATTAATTTTAATAATTTCGGTTATGATTACCCCTATCCAAGAGATTGTATGGATTATAATGGTAAATATGCTTTAGATGATTATAATTGGTTTAACGCTGACTGGAAAAACAATTGGGACAACAACTTTTGGGATAATTATGATGGACAGGGCAATTATTATATCCCTAACAGCGATTTAAATACTAATTACAACTATTCGAATTATGATAATTCTGCTAGTTCATCACGTTATCCTAATCCCGACTATATTATTGTAACCCCATCACCCCCCATATCGCAACCAATAACTGTTACTATAAAAGGCATCAATAAAACCGCTGATACTTTTATAAACGAGGCACAGGAATACGAAAAAAATGGTGAGTTGGACCACATGACTGTTGATCCTATCCATACAGGGTCTTGGCCTTTCGAAACTTGGCAAATAAATCGTATTTTAATTAAATTTGATCTATCAGAGATACCACCAATCCAAAATGTTAAATCTGCGAATTTAAGTATTTATTATAGGGAAGAATGGGCAGGAAATAATGGTGATCCTTATGGCCGGATTCACAAATGCCATATGATAACAGGTCCATGGAGCGAAAACCTAGTATGTTGGGACAACAAACCCGGTAATTCCATTCCAGAAACATCATCGACACAGGTTCTCAACCCAGGAAATTGGAAGAATTGGAGTGTTACAAACGATGTTAAAAACTTTTTAAACGGAACTAACATAAATCGCGGGTGGGTAATAAAAGACAGCAATGAAGGCACAGCACTGTGGTTTGCTACAATATACGATTCCACGGAAAAAATTGCTGGAAAGGACCCGTATCTAGAAATTGTTTACATTCCCAAAAGTGACGACCCTGGTCCACATTATCATCCAAGAAACATAACAAAAGGAATAGAGAATGTAATACCAGGTGGAACCGTATTTGTTAAATCGAATTTTACATCAGGTAACTTGTATCCATACAAAGAGAAGATTATAATAGAAAAACCTCTCACGCTCAAAGGTGAAAGAAGAGATGCAGTTATAATGGATGGCAGTGGAAACGGCAACATAATTACCATAAAAAAGAGAGCGGTTTATATTGATTCATTAACCATCAAAAATGGGGACAGGGGCATATACCTATACAATAATTCATTAGGACTAGAACCAAAGATAAATATCACAAACTGTAACATCTACAACAATAAGATACAAGGCATATTCGTAACTTTGAAAGGAGTTAACATAAAAGACTGTAACATAAACAACAGCGGCCTAGGTATTTGTATTACTAAAAGCTCCAGCAATATACTAAACTGCAACATACACAACAATACAAACTCCACCGGTACAAACGAAGGCATCCTTTTAAATACAACTTCATGTCAAATTATCAAAATAGCCAACTGCAGTATCAACGATAACCAAAGAGGGATATACCAAGATTTTGCCTACAAGATCACAATTGAAAATTGTATTTTAAAAAGAAACATGGGCAATGGCATTGAACTCAAAGATTCTGGTTTTGTACTGAACGGGGCAACCATGATCAAATACTGTGATATAGTTGGCACTGGGAGTAACGGCGATAGCAATGGAATATACCTACACGACTCCTCAGAAAACAACCATATCTGGAAATGTGATATATCAAATAATAAAAACTACGGCATCCAAATTGATTCTTCTTCAAATAATCAAATCAATAACTCCAAAATATATGGCAATAACAACTATGGAATCAGAATAGCATCCTCCAGTAATAACTTGATATATCACAACAAATTTGTCGATAATAACGATGCGGATCCATCTCTAAAAGATGCTTATGATGATGGAACAACGAACATCTGGGATAAAGGATATCCACTTGGGGGGAATCTATGGGATGACTACGATGAACCTGAGGAAGGAGCAATTGATGATAATAACGGAGAGCGAACAAGTCCACTAGAAAAACAACCTGATAGTGGTAGCGATGGTATAGCAGATTACGCGTATTGTCTAGATCCTGATCCTGAAAGTGGTAATGTCGTAGATAATTACCCCTGGTGCAAAAGACCGATAGCTCTCCCATATTATATAGACTACTGGAACCCAAAAGGAGAATCAGTTATACTACTAAACATGAGTATGCCGAGTTACACATCAAAATATATACATCTGTACTATGGATCTACAAAATCCGCCTCTAATCACTCTATCGCCGAGGTCTCACTGTTTTTTGATGATTTCAATGAGTTGGATACTAACATATGGGACGCCAGTGGCTCTTGTACATTAGATGGCAAAGGCAATCTTAGCATATGGTGGGACGATTTCTATTATGGAAGTATTCTCACAAAGAATGAATTGGTACCAAAAATTGAAGCACCTCCAACTGTGGACTATGCCCAAACAATCAACCAATCCGCATATATTATCGAAGCAAGGATGAATATAAACAGAAGCGAAGGAAATATGATTTTAGATGATCCCACCTCCCCAGATGTGGATTATTCATATTGGATTTCAGTAAACCAAACGCCTTTAACAAAAAATCTCTCACTTCAAAAAGACTTTAAGCTTGGAGGGGGACCTGGTGGTCGTAAGTGGACGACACTTAAAAAAGTTACAACCCCGTCCCTAGATAATTGGATAAGATTAAAAACACAGATGTATAGAAGCTGGGTTAAATACATCTCGTTTAAAACTAACCAATCAAAATCCGTAAATATAACTAGCGTCATATACGACTATAATTCATATGCGGATAACGGAGATGTCTCGTATGTGGATGCTATAAGTAAGATTAACGACAACGATTGGACAGGCACAATATATACAGGTGTCAAAATAGGTTTAGGTTGCCATTTTTCTAATCAATTTCCTAACGATCTACCACCCATACTAGTCGACTGGATACGAGTAATGAAAACCCCTGTAATACCACCAACCGTAACAATAGGCTCAATGGACTCAGCAAACTACGGATGGGAAACCACAAACAATGTGTATTCAAAAAACATTATACCTACGGGACTAGGGACTTTCGATAACCCGTTCAACCCAGGCCCAGTGCTACGTGACTTCAACAATGGCACCGAACCACGGACTTTTGTAATAAAAAATCTACCACAAGATGTGTACACTATAACAATCATAATGGGGAACGCTTCAGGTACGTGCAATATCACAAAAGCAGTGTTCAATGACAGCCAATCAAATAATTACGGTGAACTTATCATTCCTGCTACGGAAGCAGGTAAATTTGAAACTAGATTTTATACAATCAACTTTAACTGGGGCGGAGCTGAAAATGAAAAACGTGATCTGAGGTTACAATTCATCGGTAAATGGACCGTAAACTCTATAACAATAGAAAGAGGAAAAAAAGGTGTCAGAATTGATTATTAAAAGAAGAATATTAATTGAAAACAAAGCACAAATGATGGTACTTGAATCAGTCGTATTCGCAATCACAGTAATAATAAGCCTTATTTTTCTGTATCAGATTTCACCAACATCCACAGAAAGCACAGTGTACACAAGCGACCTAAAAATCAAAGGTGACGCTACACTTCAAAGCCTATACAACGAAGAAATACCGGTATCACCAGCAAATCTACCAGTTGGTTTTCCGAAAAACAAACTGGTATACTACCTAATTACAGATGACTACAACGGCTTTGTTTTAGACCTTAAAAAGTTGTTACCACCTAGTTCTGTATACAATATTTTCATTAGCAATGGAACAGAAAAAGTGCTATGGTCAACCTCTGCACTTGACAATACTGCTCCTCTATCACTTACTGAGCCCATTGCTGTTTCACACTATTTCGTAGCCATACACCCACAATTTTTCAACATAACAAAATTCAAAGATATTATCGGTAACGATGGAAGTAAGATAGCTAAAGATTTTTGTGCCTACAAAAAACTACCAGGTAACACCGATCATATTAATGAATCTTACACAACATCAACCTATGATGTGATATTAGAGATGAGTAAAATATGAGAAGAAAAGACAATGGACAGATGATAATACTAATGGGCATTATAATAGCCCTATCAGTTTTCGCAATATCCTCATTATCAGCAGATATAATAAACATAGATACCACGATAACAATAGAACGATCCACCTCACTATTATCAGAGTTCGCCTACGTAAAAGAGACTTTTGGCAAAGCAATGAACTACAACATAGTGAACAACTTAAGCAACATCAAAATAGACGAAAACAACACCCTGGTTTTCAAAGGAAACCCCGATGGAATAACAGAAAACTTCACAAAAACAAGAGATCAACTATACACACTGGAACTACAATATGGAAACATACTAGATGTCAAATTAAACAAATGCTGGTACTCAAACAGGGTAGATAAAAATAACATATACAAACTAGAGGTTACAATCACACTATACGATGGAAGCACATACATAACAGAAGATGTAACATATTCAATAACATGTGAAACATAAAAAAAAAGTTTTGTGAGTGAAATAAATGTACAAAAGAAACATTATAAAAAACCAAAAAGGTGTTTCCCCGATACTGGAGACTCTGGTTGCAGTAGGCATCTCCATAGCTTTACTAGTGATATTTTTTGTGGCTACAACCAATATATTCACATCACACGACAAACCAAATATAGATATAAAAGCAAAATGCATAAGCATAACGGAAACACTGATAAATAATCCTGGTTCGGCATCTGGATATGATTATGATTGGCAAGATAGCCCAGAGGATATTGACTTCGCTGGTTTAGCAACAACAGAATTAATCGCTTATGGTAAAGCAACTATAGATAAAACTAATGGCGAAGTAACAATCTGGTCATACGACACAATAGATAGTGGGATTGGCATCGCTCAGACTTGTTTTCTAGCTGGGACAAAAATAATACTAGCTGACGGATCATACAAAAACATAGAAGACATAAAAACAGACGACCTAGTAAAATCATACGACGAAAAAACCGGTAAAATCACAAACGGAAAAGTAACAAAAACATTCCACCACAAACCCAATGAAATGGGCGAATACTACATCACAATAAACGACCAACTGAGAGTCACACCAAACCATATGTTTTATTCAAACGACGAATGGATCTATGCAGATGACCTAAAAATATGGGACCAGTTGTTTTATTCGTCAAAATCCCAAGCAATATATTCCCTGGAAAAAATATACGAACAGGAACCAACATATAATTTAGAGGTAGAGAACAATCATAATTATTTTGTGGCATTACACCCAAATAATGTGCTAGTTCACAATGATATATCTAGGCCAGTTGCTAATTTCACATGGTTTGACAGCGATGGACCATATTCCCCGGGAAAAAAAATTTTTCTAAACGGAGAAATATCAGTACCAGTCTATGGTCAAATAAATACATATGATTGGTATTGGGATTGGACTGGAAATCCAGGTTATGAACCAACGTCTGCAACTGGATGTTATGTTGAGTTCAATCCGGGGGACAACGATCCACATCCAGTTACATTAAAGGTTACAGATGATAGTTCATCTAATTATATCACCATTTATGTACAGGCTAATCAGCCTGAGTCGTATATCATAGAACAAAAACCATGGGTATTAACAGGTAAAAACGTATACCCGACAGTTAATAATAAAGCGTTTACATCCTATGGCGAGGATTATTATATAAAATACCAAGAAGAGATACCGGGCGAATCAGGACTTACTTATACTACCCGCATATTCGAAATAAAGAAAAAAACTAAACCACCTTACACAATAATTGATTCAGATAAAATAAAAAATCTAACTGATGTAATATACTACGATGTTAAAGACGAACTTGGGTTAAACACAACAAACTACCAAAATTACAATTTTAACATAACACTGGTAACTGAAGAAAATGTTTCTTATTATGGCGCAACTTATAACTACACAGAAATACTGGAATCAGTTAGAAAGAGGTTTTAGTTTATTACAAACCAATATACATACCAGGTAGTTCTTCACCACCCACGGACTCAAAAATAACAAAACCTTGCTATAAAAAAGGTGACATAACAGTCCGTGTTTTCGTAGGTGGGACAGTACCTAATTACCCACCACGCACACCAAGCAATCCATACCCAATACATGATGCTATAGACGTAGAATGGAATGTTAATCTAAGCTGGAAAGGTGGTGATGTAAATCCTGGTGATGTGATAAAATACGACGTTTATCTTGGTACAAGTAGTCCTCTTCCTGAAGCTAAAATTGGCCTAACAGCAACATACTACAACCCAGGGATACTCATTGAGAACCAAGATTACTACTGGCAGATAGTTGCGCATGATAATCACGGCACATTAAAAAATGGACCGGTCTGGCATTTTAAAACAAGAGCAAACACAGACCCAAACAGTCCATCAGATCCAAACCCAATCAACGAATCAACAGACGCAAAGGTAAATAAAACAATCATGAGTTGGAATTGTAGTGACCCAGATGAAGGAATTGGTGATAAATTAACCTATGAGGTATTATTCGCAAAGAACCCAGCATCATTATATATGATAAGCAGTGACAATTGGGAGAATAAATATTGGAACCCAAAAGAGAACCGTAGCACCCCAATATTACCAAGACTAGATTATAATACAACCTACTATTGGAAAATAAAAGCAACAGATATTTATTCTGATAGCACAGATGGACCCATCTGGAATTTTAGAACCGCTGGAAAAGGTTTGGATCAATACGCCACATATGGCGCAGGAGATTACTTATCTACAGTTGGAGGAATAGGCCAGACAATAGTAGCTGGAAAAACTGAGGATCTATCAAAAATCAATCTCTCACTCAAAAGTATGTTTACACCTAGTCCACCTCCACCGGAAAATATTACAGTTGAAATATATCAATGTATCACACACAATCCAAATGATGGAATGTTTAATCTAGGTAAAACCAAAATTCCTGATTTTACTCTCGGTTATTATGTTTGGAAAAAAGCTGATTTCACCAGCAGCAAAAAAGTACATTTATTTAAAAACAGAACATATTTTATAAAATTATATACAAGCCAAAAAAATTACTTATGGCAATACAGTAGTAGTGACACCAGCCCATACCAAAATGGTTCTGCATGGTTCTATAATGGCCTTAAGTGGAATACAACATCGCCCCCAAGAGATTTCACATTCGCAACTTATCTTTGGTCTTTCATACATGACCAATTTTGCAGCGATACGCTCAGTATTGGACAAAATATTGGAAACGGTTTAGCCCAGACGTTCAAACCCTCCATACAGGGTGACCTTATGAGAGTAAATCTATCTCTGGAAAATAAAAATGATGTGATTCAGGATATAACCGTCAGAATATACTCAGGAACTCCGCCAGAAGATCTTAGCAAAGGCACATTAGCAACCACGACAATAAAGGGTTTCCCAAACACAGCAGGCAAATTCGTATGGAAACAAGCAAACTTTACAGACAAACCACCTTATCTATATAGAGGTCAAACCTATTCTATAGTTATTAGCTCCGGTGGCGGCTTAAGTGAGTATACTTGGAAAATCAGACCAAATTCTTACCTAGATGGAAACGCCTGGATATATGACCCACCGTGGGATTCTACTTCGAATGATTTCATATTCTCAACCTACATGGACTATATAGACAACTAGAGTAAAAACATATATAACAAACTTTCAATTCTTGATTCTAAAAGACGATGACAAAAAGAGCAATAATAGATAAAAAAAACCAGAAGACAATAGCATCAAAAAGGATAAAACAACTGTTTAAACTGGCGGAAAAAAATGCTTTGTCAAACAAACTAAACCTGTCAGATAGATACGTAGACCTAGCACGTAAAATATCAATGCGATACCTCGTACCAATACCAAAAGAATCAAAACGCTGTTTCTGCAAACACTGCTACCAATATATGCTGCCAAACGTTACATGCAGGGTAAGAATCCATGGAGGTAAACTTGTTTTTTATTGCAATAAATGCAAGAAATTTAGTAGGATGCCACTGAGAAACAAATAAACCCAGGGGCCGTTATACTTAAATAACCTATCGTTTATTACCGTATCCCAAAACCTATCCTTTATAACGATTATGGGAGTAATATTAGTATGACAACAGTATATGATGTACCAGCTAAGAATTTAATAGATATTGTAGCGAAGAAGTTACATGAAGAAAAATCTATTGTTCCACCGGAAGGTTGCAGCTACTGGCGAACAGGAATAAACAAGGAGAACCCACCAGAGAACAAGGACTGGTGGTACACAAGATGCGCTAGCGTACTAAGAAAACTATACATAACAGACGGCATGGGTATAGAGCATCTAAGAGCAGAGTACGGTGGCAACAGGGATCGTAGAACAAAACCAAACAGAGTAAGGAAAGGAAGCGGCGCAGTAGTTAGAAGAACACTGCAACAATTAGAGAAAGCAGGTTACGTAACTAAGGTTAGAGGCAAAGGCCGTATATTGACACCAAAAGGCAGGTCCTTCCTAGATAAAACATCATATGAGGTTATGCAGAGCGTACAGGAAAACTATCCTGGTTTAAAAAAATATTAATTTAAGATTCAATAGGGTTTATGGATGA
>Ga0209287_10001002_pt1 | contig 14918 bp, 15 predicted proteins | sample PPLLak3cmMay2015_2_FD_187255 | JGI IMG/M metagenome (GOLD analysis project Ga0209287, IMG submission 187255) | Freshwater sediment microbial communities from Prairie Pothole Lake near Jamestown, North Dakota, USA - PPLs Lake P8 Core (1) Depth... | ecosystem: Environmental > Aquatic > Freshwater... | reverse complement strand
CGGACGCTGAATCGCAGACCCTTTTCGGCAGCAAGCGGCGCGAACTGGCTGTCGAGCTCGTCGAGCAGGGGCTGCAAAGGAAAATGTACCGGCCTGGCTTCGATGACGCCGGCGTCGAGCCGCGAAATGTCGAGCAGTGCATTGAACAGTTCTGCCATCGACGCGGTGGCGTCCTCGATGTTGCTGACCAGGTCCGCCACCTCGGGCTGCCGGTTGCGTGCCTTCAATGCCGAAACGAACAGCGACAGGGCGTGCATCGGCTGGCGCAGATCATGGCTGGCGGCAGCGAAGAAACGCGACTTGGCGACGTTGGCGCGCTCGGCCGAGTCGATTCTGCTTGCAACTTCGCCGATGGATGCGCTCAAACGCCCGCTCAGACGCCAGGCCAGCATGGCGCTCAGAGCAAGGGCGGCGCCCATCACCAGGACAGCCTGCGGCAGCGTTTCACCCGTGTCGGGTGCCTGGTAGGTGAAATAGCCGACTAGCCCCAACGCCGACAGCAGCGCTGGCACCAACGCAACGACGAGGATCTGGCTGCGGAGCGACCCGACCGGTTGCGGCGGGGACGCAGGCAATTTCACTATGCCTTCTCGACCGCCGGGCTGGCTTCGGCGTGAAGTTGCTGCATCGCCAGCACGGCCTCGGTGCGGTTGCGGACACCGAGTGCGCCGAATATCGCGGCGACATGAACCTTGACCGTGCCTTCGGTCAGGTCGAGCTTGTAGGCGATGACCTTGTTCGGACATCCCTGCTGCATCAGGCGCAATACTTCGAGCTGACGCTTGGTCAGGTGGATGGCGGGGGCGCCATTGGAAAAGAACGCGGTATTTGCTTCCTCCGGCCAGTGCGGTGTGAAAACCTGGCCGGCCAGCACCTGCCTCAGGGCCGACAGCATTTCTGCCGTGGTGGAGGCCTTCGGGATGTAGCCGAGTGCACCGGCATCGAGCGCGCTGCGGATGTCGAGCGGTGATTGTGAGGCCGATAGCACCACCAGCGGGATCGCGGGAAAGCGCGAGCGGAATTCCCTGATGCCACGGAGGCCGGGTAATCCCGGCATGTTGAGATCGACCAGGGCGAGATCGAGATCGGCATGCCCGAGGGCCTGACGAAACAGGCTGGGGTAATCGCTGGCCTCGACCAGGCCAAGCTGCGGATCGAGCTGCAGCAATACCTGGCGAACGGCCTCGCGCATCAGCGGATGATCGTCGGCAAGCAGGGCATTCATCGAGGGGATCCGGGCATCGCAGCAGTTTCCGTAGGGTTTGGCCGGTTTGCCCAGTTGCGCTACTTGCCGCGAACCTTGCTCAAGCCATCTTCGATGGCGTTCTGGATGTAGCCGAAATAATAGTCGGGGGTCAGCAGGCCGATGATGGGTTCAGAGGTAGCCTCCCCGCGGGTGTCGAAAACCATGATGGTCGGCACCATGAAAACCTTATGTTCCGCGGCGAAGGCGCCCTCAGTCGTTTTGGTTCCGTCGAACAGGGTCAGGGGACGGGACGATCCTACTTCGAGTTCACGGATGATGACCTGTTTGCGGTAGGCCGGGTCTTTCTGCAGCGGGGCCAGGTATTCGCGCTTGACCCGATCGCAGTAATGGCAGCCCGGACTGGTGAACACGACCAGAATCGGGATCTGGCGCTTGGCGGCCTCGCGGGCATCGGCCTTGAAGTCGCGCGCATGGATCAGGCCGCCTGCAGCGAAGCTCGTGGCAGGCAGGCTGATGCCGCATGCTAAGATTGCCGCCCAAACAACGATAAGTAGCCTCATTATTCCGCTATCTCCCCGACACCTCGCCCCGATAGTGTCGTGTCCTTTTATATAAGTGAACAGTCTATTCCTACTGCCATGCCCAAGCTGACCATCGCCTCCCGTGAAAGTGCCCTTGCCATGTGGCAGGCCGAGCATATCCGCGATCGCCTCAAGGCCCTCTATCCGGATCACGCGGTCGAGATTCTCGGCATGACCACCCGTGGCGACCAGATTCTCGATGTCACACTTTCCAAAATCGGCGGCAAGGGCCTGTTTGTCAAGGAACTGGAAGTCGCACTCGAGGCCGGCCTGGCCGACCTGGCGGTTCATTCGATGAAGGATGTGCCGATGGAACTGCCGCCCGGCTTCGCCCTGGCGGTGATCGGCGAACGCGAGGATCCGCGCGACGCCTTTGTTTCCAACCGCTTCGAGCGCTTGTCCGACCTGCCGCCCGGCAGCATCGTCGGCACCTCCAGCCTGCGCCGTGAGGCGCAGTTGCGGGCGCGCTACCCGCATCTGGTCGTGCAGCCGCTGCGCGGTAATGTCGGCACGCGCTTGCGCAAGCTCGACGAGGGCCAGTTCGATGCCATCCTGCTCGCCGCTGCCGGCCTCAAGCGCTTGGGCCTCGGCGATCGCATCAAGAGCCTGTTGTCGGTGGAAGACAGCATTCCCGCCGCCGGGCAGGGTGCATTAGGAATAGAGATCCGCAGCTCGAATGAACACGTTGCCGCACTGCTGGCGCCGCTCAACCACGCCGAGACCGCCGCCTGCGTGCGTGCCGAACGGCAGGTGAGCCGGGTGCTCGGCGGCAGCTGCCAGGTGCCGCTCGGCGCCCACGCCGTGCTCGACGGCGCGACCCTGAAGCTGAGCGGCTTCGTCGCCAATCCCGATGGCAGCAGCTTCCTGCATGCCATGGCCTCGGGGACGCCGAACGATCCCGAGGCGGTCGGTCAGGCGCTCGCCGAGCAGTTGCTGGCACAGGGCGCGCGCGCCATCCTGGACGCGCTGCCGCCGGCATGAACGCCCCGCTCGCGGGCCGGGTCATCCTGGTGACCCGGCCCGCGCACCAGTCCGCTGCGCTGGCCGAAGCCATCCGCGCTGCCGGCGGCGAAGTCCTGCTGTTCCCGGCGCTGGAAATCGTCCCGGTCGATCCGCGAAGCCTGGCACCGCAGTTGTCTCGCCTGTCCGATTACGATATGGCGATTTTCATCAGCCCCAACGCGGCGCGCTTCGGCATCGCCGCTATCCGTGAAGTCGCAGCCCTGCCCGACGAGATCGATGTGTTCGCCGTGGGGCCGGGAACTGCGAAGACGCTCGAGACACTCGGGCTCTCCGACGTGACGGTGCCGCCGGGCCAGGACAGCGAGGCCCTGCTCGCTCTGCCGCAACTCGAGCAGGTGGCAGGCACGCGGATTGCGATGTTCCGCGGCGTCGGTGGTCGCCCCCTGTTGGCCGACACGCTACGCGCTCGCGGAGCGACCGTCGACTATGTCGAGTGCTATCGGCGTCGCTGTCCCGACGCCGATGCGGGTCCGCTGCTGCAACGGTGGAGCGCGCTGTCGGCAGTGACCATCGCCAGCGCCGAAACCCTGCACAACCTCGTAGCGATGCTCGGCGATGGCGGCACCGGCCGGTTGCGGGCTACCCCGCTGTTCGTGCCGCATGCGAAAATTGCCGAGGCAGCGCGGATGTCTGGCATGACCGAGGTGATTGTCACCGCGGGCGGCGACGCCGGCTTGCTGCAGGGCCTGATCAACTGGTTTAGAGAACATCCATGAGCGATACGCCGGACACTTCCCCCGTCACTCCACCCCCGAAGGAGACGCTTCGTTTCGATATCACGGCCTGGCTGGCGCTGTTGCTGGCCGGAGCGGCACTGGCGCTGGCCGGCTGGTCGTGGTTCGACAACCGCGAGCAGGTGCGCGATCTCAGGACCGAACTCGGGCAACGCCTCGCCGAGGGTGGCAGCGAAATCAAGGAAGCCCGGCTGCTGGCACGCAACGCCGACGATGCGAATCGTCTGATGAGCGAAAGACTGGGCCAGGTCGAGGCGCACATTGCCAACGCCCAGCAGCAGCAACTCTCGCTCGAGGCGCTATACAAGGATCTGTCGCAGGGCCGCGACCAGTGGACTCTGGCCGAAATCGAACAGGTGCTGCTGACCGCCGCCCAGCAGCTGCAGCTTGCCGGCAACGTCAAGGCGGCGATCATTGCGCTGGAAAACGCCGACACCCGCCTGCAGCGTATCGACAAACCGCAGTTCACCGCATTGCGTCGCGCGATTGCAACCGATTTGGCGCAACTGCGCGCCACCTCGTCCATTGATGAAGTCGGCATCAGCGCCCAGTTGGAAGCGCTGGTGGCGCAACATGCCGCGTGGCCACTGGCAAGCGCGCAGTCCACCGAAGCCGTGACTAGCCCGCGGACCACCCGCGCGGCCAGTCTTGGCGCTGAATTGCTCGACGAACTCAAGCGGCTTGTGCAGATCCGCCGCCTCGGGCAGAACGAAGCGGCACTGCTGGCGCCTGACCAGACCTACTTCCTGCGCGAGAACCTGCGCCTGCGCCTGCTCTCGGCGCGGCTGGCGCTGCTGTCGCAGGATCAGGGGGGGTTCCATGCCGACATCGAAGCCGCTGAAAAGCTGCTGAACCAGTATTTCAATACCGAGGATGCTGCTGTCGCTGCGGCGCTCAAGGAATTGAAACAGCTTCGAAGCCTGCAGATCGCGGTCAAGCTGCCCGAGATCAAGGCCAGCCTTGCGGCGCTGGAATCGTTCAAGGCGGACAACTGATGCGTTGGCTGATCTCGATCCTCGTCGTCGCCGTCCTCGCGGTGGCACTGGCCATGGCCGGGCGTTACGACCCCGGCTACGTGGTGCTGGTCTATCCGCCGTGGCGGCTGGAGATTTCCTTCATCAGTTTCGTCCTGCTGGTGCTCGGGTTGGTGGTGGGTGCCACCATGCTGCTACGGCTGGCGAACCTGACCCTCAATTTGCCGCGTATCGTGCGTGAACAGCGCGAGCGCCGCGAGGCGAAGAAGCGCGACGCGAATTTCGTCGGCGGCCTGCGCGCCTATGCCGAATACCGCTATCAGGATGCCGAAACATCGCTTGGCAACTGGCAGGGCGACGAAGAGCGGATCGGACTTGCGCGCGTGCTGGCTGCGCGCGCGGCGCAGGAAATCCGCGCGCTGGAACGGCGTGGCCGGCACCTGGACGACGCGGCTGCGCATGGTGCGGAGCTCGCTGCGCGGCTGTTCGAGGCCGAAGCCTGGCTCAAGGCCAAGGATGCGCCGCAGGCGCTTGCTGCACTCGATGCCGCTCGCGCACTGGCTCCGCAGCACACCACCCTGTTGCGTCTTGATCTCCGCGCGCGGCAGCTCACCGGGCAATGGGACGAGGTGCAGAAGCTGCTCGACCAGCTCGACCGCAGCAACGCGCTGGAGCCGGTTTACGCCGGGCAGATGCGGCGCATCTGCTACACCGAGAACCTCAAGCGGCGCGCCGACGATGATCGTGCCCTGCTCGAATACTGGAAAAAGCTGCCGGCAGACTTCAAGGTCGATGCACAAGTCGCGCGTGCCGCGGCCGAGGCCTTCATGCACAAGGGCGGCGACGATACCGCCCTGGGTGTGCTGGAAGCTGCGCTGGCGCACGAATGGCGGGAAGACCTGTTGCAGCTCTACGGCCGGGTGCGCGGCAGCAGCGCCACCCGGCAGATCGAGCAGGCCGAGAAATGGCTGCATGCCCAGCCCCGCGATGCCCAGTTGCTGCTGACTCTGGCCGAGTTGTGCAGCGTTCAGGAGTTATGGGGCAAGGCGCAAAGCTATCTGGAAGCCAGTCTTGCCATCGAACCCTCTGCCGAAGCGCATATTCGCCTGGCCGAACTGAAGGAGAAAACCGGCCTCATCAGCGAAGCCTGCAGCAATTACCGCAAGGCGCTGGCACTCTGCCGCCTGCAATAAGCAGTCTTGATCCTGGCGCGGCCTGTGCTGGTTGTTCTGTGTATGCACGTGTCGTAGGCGGGCGGGTATCATCAGCGTCCTCTTATATTCCAAGGATTGTCTGATGCGCCCGAGTTTTCTTGCCGCTTTCATCGTCGCGCTGGTTTCACTGCTGCTGTCAGCGCCGGCCAGCTGGGCAGCCGTCGCCAAGCCCGGGCAGGACGCAACCGATGTCTACAAGGTGGCGATCGACCCCGGCATCAGTCTGAGCGATGCCGCAGATTCGATGCGACTGCGCGCCAATGCGCTGAATCTCAAGCTGGTCGCCGAACTGGCTCTGTCCAAGCAGGTCGAGGCGATGACCGATCAGGCCCAGCGTACCGTCACCATTTTCCAGTTTTGCGATGCCGTGACCGCCAAGGATCTGATCGACCTGAACCTGGACTTCTCGGTTTACATGCCATGCCGCATCGCCCTCATCGAGGATGCCAAGGGGCAGGGCTGGCTGGTGATGATGGACGTCAACGTCGATGCGGTCGCGAAGGAAAAGCGCCTGCCGCAGGCGCTCAAGGACCGCATCAACGAAGTCCGCCAGTCGCTGGTCGAGATCATGCACGCGGGGGCTAGGGGCGAGTTGTAATCCTCTTCCCCGGGTATGGCTGAAGGTCGGTTGTGGCCGATCCCGCTTGGCGTATGACCTCAGGCGGCGGGTGCGACTTCCGTGTCCGCTGCGTAAACGAAGGAATCAGCGAAGAACTCCTCTTCCGGCAGATCGCGAGTTTGGGTGAACGACTCGCGCGCGCTGTCCACCATGACCGGCGCGCCGCAGGCGTAAACCTGGTAGCCGGAGAGATTGGCGAAATCAGCGAGTACCGCCTCATGGACGAAGCCGGTGCGGCCCTGCCAGTGATCGTCCGGTTGCGGGTTGGACAGGACCGGGATGAAACTGAAATTCGGTTGCTCGGCCTGCCACTGCTGCGGCAGTTCGGCCAGGTAGAGATCCTTCAACGAGCGCACCCCCCAGTAAAGCACCACTTCGCGGTCCATGTGGGCGGCGAAGGCATGCTCGAGCATGCCCTTGATCGGTGCGAAGCCGGTGCCGCCGGCGACGAAAATCATCGGCTTGTCGGAGTCCTCGCGAATGAAGAAGCTGCCGAGCGGACCTTTCAGGCGCAGGATGTCGCGCTCCTTGAGGGTGCCGAACACATGGTCGGAAAACAGCCCGCCGGGCACGTGGCGGATGTGCAGTTCCAGCAGCGCGTCGTCGTGCGGCGGGTTGGCGAGCGAATAGCTGCGGCTCCTGCCGTCTTTCAACTGAAAATCGATGTATTGTCCGGCGAGAAATTGCAGGCGCTCGTTGGCCGGCAGCTTGATCTTCACCCGCATCACGTCGTCGGCGAGCTTGTCGAGCTTTTCCACCCGGCATGGCAGGGTTTTCACCACGATGTCCTTGGCGGCGCCGATCTCCCGCGCCTCGATGGTCATGTCGGACAGTGGCTTGGCGCGACAGAACAGGGCGCGGCCCTGGACTTTTTCCTCGTCCTTCAGCGCTGTGGCCTGGTACACGCCATAGTCGAGCGAGCCGGACAGGACCTTTCCCTTGCACGCGCCGCAGGCGCCGTTGCGGCAGCCGTAGGGCAGGGCGAAGCCTTCGCGCAACGCGGCCTCGAGGATGGTTTCATCGTCCTGGACGGTGAATGTGTGCCCGCTGGGCTGGATGGTGACCTGATGCGGCATGATGTGGGCTTAGAATGCGATGAAAAACGGCTCGATTATCACCTGAGCGGGCGGGGTTTTCACCCCTGCGGGCTCAGGGTTACAGACAGGCAGCGATGAAGAAAATCTTGATTGTCGGATTTGGCGACGTGGCGGAGCGGCTGGTCAAACGCTATGCGGAGCAGGCTGAGTTCATCGGCATGATCCGCCGGCCCGAGCGTACGGCCGAACTGCGCGCGTTGGGGGTGACACCGTATGTTGGTGATCTCGATGCGCCAGCTACGCTGCAACGCCTGCCGCGGGTCGACGGCGTGTTCCATTTCGCACCGCCACCCGGCGATGGCCGGACCGACACGCGTACTGCCCACCTGCTGCATGCGCTGGGTCGGCGCAAGCCGGGTGCGCTGGTCTACATCAGCACCAGCGGGGTCTACGGCGACTGCGCTGGCAACTGGGTCAGTGAAACGCGCCCGGTGGCACCGGTCAATGGCCGCGCGGTCAGACGGGTCGACGCCGAACGCCAGCTGCGCGCCTGGGGTGAAAGGCAGCGGGTGCAGGTCTCGATCCTGCGCGCGCCGGGGATCTATGCCGCCGACCGCCTGCCGCTGGAGCGGATCAGGCGCGGTACGCCGGCGCTGGTCGCCAGGGACGACAGCTACACCAATCACATTCACGCCGACGATCTGGCTCGACTTGCCTGGGCTGCGTTGTTCCGCGGCCGTTCGCAGCGCATCTATCATGCGGTGGATGCGCATCCGCTGAAGATGGGTGACTGGTTCGACAGCTGCGCCGATGCGTTCGGGCTGCCGCGCCCTCCTCGGGTGAAGCGTGACGAGGCAGAAAAGGTGCTGTCTGAGGCGTTGCTGTCCTTCCTGCGCGAATCGCGCCAGCTGTCGAATGCGCGCACGACCAAGGAACTGCGCCTGAAATACCGCTACCCGACTTCCGACGAGCTGCTGCGTGAGATCAGGCAGTCGCGCGGTCAGATGGACCTGTTTTGAATGTCCCGTCAGCGCAGGCGGTCATCGTTTTCGCGGCGGAACTCGCCATCAATCGTTGTGGGCGTCTCGTTCGCTCCCTCGCCCCTCGCGGGAGAGGGCTGGGGAGAGGGGGGGGTGTCGTCATTCATCGGGCGAAATGGGTCGGTACGCGGCCGGACCCAGGTGCCGGGCATCAGCAGCAGCACCAGCGCGATGACGTCGCTGATGAAACCGGGAAAGACCAGCAGGCTGCCGGCGAGCAGGATGCGGCCGCTGGCAAACAGCGACAGCAGCGGCGACTGCCCGGACTGCACCGCGAACAGCAGGCGTGCGCCCCAGGCCACCCGCTCCAGGCGGATCAGCAGCACCCCGGCGACGGCCGCCAGCAGCAGCCAAAGCAGGACCCAGCCGCCGATGGCGTCGGCGATCCAGAAGATGCCGATCGCCTCGAGCACCGGAAACGACAACAGCAGTAGAACAATCCAACCAAAGCGCATGTCATGGAACCTTTGTTAATCTTGACCAATGTACCCGATCGCCCGACGGCGGAGAAGCTGGCGCGCGCCGTGGTCGAGTCCGGCGCTGCGGCCTGCGTGAACGTTCTGGCGGCGTGCCACTCAATTTATCGTTGGCAGGGCAAGGTGGAAACGGCCGAGGAAATTCCGCTGCTCATCAAGACCACGACGAGCGCTTATTCCCGACTTGAAGAAATCATCCGCTCCCTTCATCCTTACGCCCTGCCCGAAATCATTGCCGTGCCCATTACCAACGGACTGCCCGCCTATCTTGCGTGGGTGGCCCGGGAGACTGAAGAACATGAATAAGCTGATCCGGTTGCTGCTCGCCTTGCCCTTGCTCTGGGGGGCGCTCGCGCATGCTGAAGACTTCCTTGACCCCGAAGTCGCCTTCAAGTTCTCGGCGCGCGCGGTGGATGCCGACACCCTGGAGGCGCGCTGGCAGATCGTCGACGGCTATTACATGTATCGCGACAAGTTCAAGTTCGAACTGGTCGGCGGCACGCTGGGATCGCCCGTCCTGCCTGCAGGCAAGATGAAGGATGACGAGAATTTCGGCCGGGTCGAGGTCTATCGCAACGACGTACGCATCCAGCTGCCAATAGAGCGCGGCGCCGGAACCACGGCGGTCACCCTGAAGGCGACCTCGCAGGGCTGTGCCGATGCCGGTCTGTGCTACATGCCGCAAACTACCAGCCAGTTGATCCAGCTGCCGGCATCTGTCATTCCCGAGGCGAAAGCCAGTCCTGCCGCGAGCGGATCCGCATCGGTACTCGATGGTTTGCGCAGCCTTGGCGGCGACATGGAGATGCCCAAAGTCCTGCCGCCGGACGAGGCCTTCCTGGTCGCCGCGGCGATGACCGACGCGCAGACGGTCAGGTTCGATTACACCCTGACGGCCGATACCTATCTGTATCGCGACAAGCTGGCCTACGCCATCAAGGCGCCGGCCGACGTGACAGTGACCAAGGTCGAGACCCCGGCCGGCGAGGTCAAGGACGATCCCAGCTTCGGCCGCACCGAGGTCTACCATCAGGACCTGTCGGCGACTGTCACCCTGTCGCGCGCGCTGACGGGCGACGAACAGCTGGTCATCGAGGCCGTCTGGCAGGGCTGCAACGAGGCGGTGGGCATCTGCTACCCACCGATCGACCGCAACTTCACCCTGACCGCAGCCGGGGGCGCATCGAGCGGGACTGCGCTGCAGGCCGTACCGGGTGAAGCCGCGCCTGCCGTTCCCGAATCCGACACGTCGCGCATCGAGCGCGTCCTCGCCGGCGGCAGTTTCTGGGCGGTGATCGCGATGTTCTTCGGCCTCGGCCTGCTGCTCTCGCTCACCCCCTGCGTGTTCCCGATGATTCCGATCCTGTCGGGCATCATCGCCGGGCAGAAGCAGCTCACCAAGAGCAGCGGCTTCTTGCTGTCGCTGGCCTACGTGCTGGGGATGGCGATCACCTATGCGGTCGCCGGCGTGGTCGCGGCGCTGTCCGGCACGCTGATTTCCAACGCCCTGCAGAATCCCTGGGCACTCGGCATCGGCGCACTGATCTTCGTCGGCCTGGCGCTCTCCATGTTCGGCTTCTATGAATTGCAGTTGCCGAGTGCACTGCAAAGCAAGTTTTCCGATCGCGCCAACAAGATGAAGGGTGGCAACTTCGCCGGTGTGTTCGCCATGGGCGCGCTGTCCGCGGTCATCCTCGGCCCCTGCGTCGCGCCGCCGCTGGCTGCCGCGCTGGCCTTCATCGCCCAGACCGGCAATACCGTGCTCGGCGGCGCCGCGCTGTTCGTGCTGGCACTGGGCATGGGCGTGCCGCTGCTGCTGATCGGCGTCTCCGCAGGCGCCCTGCTGCCGCGCGCCGGCGGCTGGATGAACGCGGTGAAATACTTCTTCGGCGTGATGATGCTTGCCATCGCCATCTACCTGATTTCGCCCATCATCCCGGCCTGGCTCAGCATGTTGCTGTGGGCGCTGCTGCTGATCGGCTCGGCGATCTTCCTGCATGCGCTCGACCCCTTGCCGGCCCACGCCTCGGGCTGGGTGAGGCTTTGGAAAGGCTTCGGCGTCGCGCTGCTGATTGGCGGCCTGGCGATCATCCTCGGCGTGCTGGCAGGCAGCCGTGACCTGCTGCAACCGCTCGACGTCTTCAAGGGCGGGGTGGTCGCTGCGGGTTCGGCCGAGGCGTCGGCGCAGTCTTCCGGACTGAAATTCGAGAAGGTCAGGAGCGTCGCCGAACTGGATGCCCGCATCGCGGCCGCCGCGGGGCGCGAGGTGATGCTGGATTTCTATGCCGACTGGTGCGTGTCGTGCAAGGAGATGGAGCGCTTCACCTTCAGTGATCCTGGGGTCCAGGCGCGGCTCAAGGATGTGGTGCTGCTGAAGGCTGATGTCACCGCCAACACGCCGGAGGACAAGGAACTGCTCAAGCGCTTCATGCTGTTCGGCCCGCCCGGGATCATTTTCTGGAACACCGAGGGGCAGCAGTCCGACTACAAGGTGATCGGATTCGAGAAACCGGAGAAATTCCTCGCCAGCATCGCTGCTGGGCTGGGCCGCTGAGGCCGAGGCTCAGGCTGCGTTTCGCAGCACGGCGATCTGTTGCAGCAGGGGCGTCACCAGCGGCTCGATCTTGCGCCGCATCAGCGAGCCGATCGCCGTGGTCTTGAGAAAAATCGGACGCACGCTGTCGGCATCCACCCCTGCCAGCGCATCCAGTGCGTCGCACTGGGCGGCCAGGCCCGGCAGGGCATCCAGCAGCGCTTTGCGGGCTTCACCTCGCGCGGCCGTGTCGAGGTCGCGCAAGGGCAGGCACCAGCGGCTCAGTGCGTTGAGGGTGTGGTTGACCACTTCCTGATTTTCGGGACGTTCCAGAACGGTGGCGAGGGTGGCGAGGAATGTCTGTCCCTGCCCGCCACTGGCCTTTTTCAGCATGACTGCATAGGGATTGTCGCCAAGCGCAGCCAGTTGTTCGACCAGGGAAGCGTGGTCAAGTCGATCCGCTTTGGGATTGGGAAGATTGTCCGGCTGCAGCTCGAGGAAGGGGACGTAGTAGGCGTTGCGGGTGGTGCCGCGCTTCCACATCGACAGGCGCTCGGCCTCGGTCAGCACGCCGGAATGCAGCATCACCGCAATGGTGTCGAGAATGGCGACGTCGTCTTCGTGCAGGAAGGCCAGATGCTCGACCAGGAATTCCGCCAGCGTGCGCCCCATGCTGCCCTTGCACACCACATCGCGCATCAGCATCAGCCGGGCGTTCTCCAGCGTCGGCATGCACCACCAGGCATAGCGCGCCAGCTCGTCGGTCAGCGCGGGCGAATGCACCACCGCGACCACTGCCTCCTCCTCGGCGATCAGCAGCAGCTGGGCCAGATGCTGCTGCGACAGCCCGGCCTGGCTCTGCCGCGTCCAGCGCGTGAGGTGCACCGGATACCCGCCGGGTGAACCCAAGGCGTGACCCGATAACTGCTCGCGTACCCGCCTGAGGTAACGATCGCTGCGCTCGTTGGGTTTCAGCGGCACGCTGGCCTCGCCCTGCGGGGTCAGCGCCCACAGCGTCATGTTCGACTCGTCGATGCGCACTGCCTTCAGGTCGGTGTTGAACAACACGTTGAGCCGCAGTTCGTCTTCGGGAGAAAGTTCGTCGTTCATTTGAAAGGCTGGTTTTGTCCGCGAAGGGCACGAAGGGGAAACCCACAATTTGCGAATTACGCGAATAAGCGCGAATCAAGATAGCGCTTTCATTCGCGTAATTCGCGGATTATTTTTTCTTTACTTCTCTTCGTGTTCCTTCGCGTCCTTCGTGGACAAGTCTTTTAAAGAGTCTTGAATACCTCGCGCGCCGCGGCGATGGTGGCGTCGATGTCGGCGTCGGTGTGGGCCGCGGAAACGAATCCGGCCTCGAACGCCGAGGGTGCGAGATACACGCCGTGGTCGAGCATGGCGTGGAAAAAGCGGTTGAATTTTTCCTTGTCGCACTGCATCACTTCGGCAAAGCTCGTTGGCGGCGTGGCGGCGAAATACAGGCCGAACATGCCGCCAACGGAGTCGGCGCAGAAGCTGACGCCGGCCTCGCGCGCGGCGGCGGCCAAACCATCGACCAGTCTCTTCGTGCTGGCGGCAAGCCGTGCGTGGAATCCGGGTTCGCTGATGGCATGCAGCGTGGCCATTCCGGCGGCCACCGACACCGGGTTGCCGGAGAGCGTGCCGGCCTGGTAGACCGGGCCTTGCGGCGCCAGCTTGTCCATCACGTCGGCACGGCCGCCGAACGCGCCGACCGGCATGCCGCCGCCGATGACCTTGCCGAGCGTGGTGAGATCCGGCTTGATGCCGAGCAGTTTCTGCGCACAGCCGAGGTCGACGCGGAAGCCGGTCATCACCTCGTCGAAGATCAGCAGCGCGCCGTGCGTATCGCACAGTCGGCGCATCGCCGCCATGAATTCGGCGCTCGGCTTGACCAGGTTCATGTTGCCGGCGAAGGGCTCGACGATGATGCAGGCGATCTCACTGCCGATTTCGGCGAAGGTGCGCTCGAGACCGGCGACGTCGTTGTAGTCGAGCACCAGGGTCTGCGCCGCGGTCTCAGCTGGCACGCCGGCCGAGGTCGGGTTGCCGAAGGTCAACGCGCCGGAGCCCGCCTTGACCAACAGAAAATCGGCATGGCCGTGATAGCAGCCCTCGAACTTGATGATCTTGCTGCGGCCGGTGAAACCGCGGGCCAGGCGAATGGCACTCATCGTCGCCTCGGTGCCGGACGACACCAGCCGGACTTTCTCGATGCTCGGCACCAGCTTGACGATCAGTTCGGCGATCTCGAGTTCGGCCTCTGAGGGGGCACCGAACGACAGGCCGCGGGTGGCGGCTTCCTGCACGGCCTTGACCGTTCCGGGATGGGCGTGGCCGAGAATGGCCGGTCCCCACGAGCCGACATAGTCGATGTATTCACGGCCGTCGGCGTCCCAGACGCGCGAACCCTGGGCGCGGCTGAAGAACACCGGGGTGCCGCCGACGCCGCGGAAAGCGCGCACCGGAGAGTTGACGCCGCCGGGGATGACTTTTTGCGATTGCTCGAACAGGGTTTCGTTGCGCGTCATAGTTCGGATTCCACTTCGAATAAAAGGTTGAGGTCGTGTGCCTCTGCGCGGATGTCAGGGGCGTCGAAAAGCGCCGAGAGTACGGCGAGGCTGTCGGCGCCGGCATCGAGCAGGGTGGGTGCGTTGGCCAGGGTGATGCCGCCGATGGCGACCAGCGGCAGTCTGATTTCCTTTGCGGCGGCGCGCAGCAGGTTGGGAGTGGCGCGCCCGGCATCGGGCTTGGTGGGCGAGGGGAAGAAGCTGCCGAAGGCGACATAATCCGCGCCCGCGTCCTGCGCCGCGCGCGCCAGGTCGAGGCTCTGGTAGCACGAGGCGCCGATCAGCTTGTCCTTGCCGAGGACGATGCGCGCTTCCCGCAGGCTGCCGTCATCGCGCCCCAGATGCACGCCGTCGGCATCGCACAGGTCGGCCAGGCGCAGGTCGTCGTTGACGATCAGCGGCACGCCGAACTGCCGGCACAGCGCAGCGAGTTCGCTGGCCTGTTCATGGCGGCGGGCGATGTCAGTGGATTTGTCGCGATACTGAACGGCAGCGACGCCGCCGGCGAGAGCCGCTTCTACCTGGCTCAGCAGCTCGGCGGTGTGTTCGGTCTCGCGGGTAAGGGCGTAGATCCCCGAAGGAAAGTCAGGCCGCGTGCTCACGCGCTGCCCTCGGCGGCCCCTTCCTGGGCCCAGAAAAACCGTTCCGGGATGTACTGTCCCATGCCGGGACGGAACGCCGCCTTGAGCGTTTCGTAGGTGTAGGCCTGCGCTTCGCGCACCGCCTGCGGCACGTCCTGGCCGAAGGCCAGGGCAGCCGCGATCGCCGAGGCGAGGGTACAGCCGGAACCGTGATAGCTGCCGGGCAGGCGATCCCAGGCATCGGTCTGCACCATGCCGTTCTCGTTGTAGAGCGAGTTGAGCACGCGCGGGGTGTTTTCGTGGGTGCC
>Ga0209287_10001000_pt1 | contig 14942 bp, 10 predicted proteins | sample PPLLak3cmMay2015_2_FD_187255 | JGI IMG/M metagenome (GOLD analysis project Ga0209287, IMG submission 187255) | Freshwater sediment microbial communities from Prairie Pothole Lake near Jamestown, North Dakota, USA - PPLs Lake P8 Core (1) Depth... | ecosystem: Environmental > Aquatic > Freshwater... | reverse complement strand
GTTTATAGCCATGCCTGTATCTTCATGGATCAGATCGTTGGGCCCCTGCACAAAAGGGATATATACAAGCGATAATCCCTTTATTTCAAAATTGATCCTGGGCAGGTATTGAAAGATGCTTTTCTTGTTGACCGCGGCACTCGCCAGTATAACCTTTAATGCCTGGACAGCCTCAGTCTGAGGGAGTGTTACAGGGAACAGGTCCTTCTTCTCAATGGCCTCTTCCCCTGTGAAATCCCTTTGAAGGATGGTGAACTGCCTTGCCAGGTTTAAGAAAATGTTTGGCTTGATCTTAAAGGCGGGGCAGAAAAATTTTAGGTCCTTGTCTCCCCTTTCCCTGTTCACTACCATCGGCTGGTTGGTCACCCTGATAAAATCGGAAAAGGTTTCTATGTCAACACCCTTTACTCCGGCGGTTATCTGCCAGAAAGGGATATAAAGACTCTCTGCATCTCTTCCCCGGGTAACCGCAAAATCAAGGCGCTTCCAGTTGCCTTCCAGAAATTCCCATGCCGTACGACAATTTTTGCACAGGAGGACTACGCTGTCCCTTTCGCCGTCCATGGCCCCGCCGCATTTGGGGCATAGTGTAGATATAAACCTCGGACCCTGTCCGGGATTCTGTGTTATCAAGGGGTCCAGATCCTCCTGCCCGCGAGGGAGTGAGACTACAGGCCTGTTAAGGATAGCGTCAAAAAGCCTGTTACCATCCAAGTACATCGGGAGATAGATAATGCTGAACGTCTTCCCTATAAACGCCCTGTGGAGGATTCCTGCCTTTTCCTCTGAAAGGGTTCTGGAGCTTATTGAAAATGAATAGCATATGAATGAATTGCCAAGGACAGTCGTATTTTCATATGGGTTATCTTTGGATGTGTCTGAAGTTAATTTCGCCGCCTGTAAAAGAATATCCGTTGTCTTCAGGGAATATCTTAAGAATCTCCCCCTCTGCCCCGGCATGACAAACCTCAATTTCATGGCCTGAGGCCTCACGCCCAATGAGCCGGGTATGCCCTTAAGGTCAAACCCGAGATGAGTTATATCGAGTATCCGGTGATCAAGGATCATGCCCTTGCAGAAATAGACAACTCCCTTGAAGCGCAGATAGGGGGCGTAAATGAGTTCCCTGTCAGGGGCCTTGTCCGGCAGGACATAGCCGAAGTAATCAGGGGAATACAGTAGACTTTTTGTGCCGCAAAAGGGGCAGCGGAGGAGGCGGTCAGTCTCGTACAGTTCCAGGGAGGCCCCGCACTGGGGACATCCATGTTGTATAGTAAGGCCCATGGTAACCGATAATAGGATTTATATTCGCTTCCCAGGGCTCTTGTTCAAGAGAAGCTCTGGTAGTGTTTGTGACAAAGGGGCAAGGCAGCCATGAAGATTTCAAATCTCAAATTTGAAATTTCAAATTTTCTGTGTCCCTTCGCCCTGTGCCTGATTTTACAACTTCTCCCCGCATTGATTGCAGAATGAGGCGCTGGGGATATTCTCTAAACCGCAATTGGAGCAGACTTTGGGTTTCGGCTTTTCATCCACTGGGCGGCCGCATTTAGGGCAGAACGCCGCATTGGGAGGCAGGTTCTTGCCGCAGTTCGCGCACTGATCAAAGACAAGCTGCTGGTGTCCGCAAAGGGGACAGAATCTGGCCTCCTTTGGAACGGGATTCCCGCAGTCCGGGCATTTAATCTCCTGATTCGAGACAACAGCGCCGTTCTTGCCCGGTTTTAACGCATCGGAAAATATTCCCGGCATCATAAATCCAAGGCCCATGCCCAGGCCGAACCCTGCGCTGCCGGTTGATTCAGATGCCTTCTCCATGGCCATGGCTGCCTTCATCTTGACAAGCTTATCCAGATCCTGAATCACATTGATTCGGCTCTTGTCGTCTATTGCCTGCTGCACATCCGGCGGCGGTGTTATTGAAGTGATATAGAGTTGGGCAAGGCCAAGACCCAGATGCCGGAAATCATCCTTAAGGCGCTCCTGAAGTCCTGTTGACAGCTCATCGTAGCGGCCGGGGAGATTAAGGAGGCTGTCCAGCTTTTCCCCCAGGTGGTCATTGAACCGGGAGACAATTACCCGTTTCAGATATTCCTCGACCTCTTCCGTGGTATAGATGCCCATTGTGCCGACAAGGGAATTAATAAAAAGCAGGGGCTGCGTTATCCTTATATTGAAGACACCGTGCGCCCGGAGCCGGATAAGCCCCAGTTCAGAGTCCTTAAAGGCCACAGGGTCCATTGTGCCCCACTTCAGGTTGGGAAAGACCTTCATGTTGACCATGTATACCTCGGCCCTCAGGGGGCTGGTCATGCCCCACGGCGTCGAAAGCACCTTGGTGAGGACCGGGATATTGCCGGTCTTCAGGGTGTGACGTCCGGGCCCGAAGGCCTCCAATGCCTTTCCCTTGTAAAAAAGAATACCGGCCTGGCTTTCGCGCACAATCAGCTGTGCCCCGAACTTGATCTCGCCGGAGCCTGCCTCCGGTATCCTGTGCACCAGTTCCCTCCCTGTCTCATCAAACCATTCAATTACCTCCAGGAATACAACATTATTTGTACCCATTTTTTCTCTCCCTTTATTTCTCGTAATAAAAAGACTTCAAAAATAGAAGTATCAGCACGATTCTGAATCATCCGATAATTTGGTTTTGCTGACTGCTGATAGCTGACCGCTGAAAGCTTTCAAGCCTTATTTGCTCCTCTGTTTTGCGGAGTACATTGCCTTGTCCGCCCGTTCAATAACGCTCTCGGCTGTGTCCCCTTCAATAAAAACAGATATCCCGGCGCTCACGGTCAGGTTGATTTCACCGGCCTTGTGGGATACGAAGTGTCTTTTTTTCAGGTTCTTCTTAAAATCCACCACCCTCTCCCTTGCCATCTCCCCGGAAACGCCCCAGATGAAAGCGACGAATTCGTCCCCGCCATACCTGGCAATGACGTCATCCTTCCGGAAGGTCTCCTCCAGGCATTCCGCAACCTTCTTCAAGACCTTGTCCCCTGCTACATGCCCTAACGTGTCATTGATGGATTTGAACTTGTCCACATCAAACATGACCAGGGCAAAGGATTTTTTCTTCTCCATGCATTCATGGATGGCCTCACGGAATTTAAGATCAAAGGCCCCGCGGCTGAAAAGCCCTGTAAGACCGTCCCTCATGGCGGCCTTCTCGAACTGTTTTGCCTGCCGGGATATCTTCTGTGCCTTCTGCTCCATGTCCGTTACCTTCTTTTTAAGCCTGGCAATGTTATCCCTGGCCTCCTGGGCCTTTCTTGACTCATCTTTCTTCTTCAATGACACAAGGTCGCTTATCTTTTTCAGCTTCAGGGCAACGGCATCCCTTATCTCGTTTATGGTCTTATAGATACTGAATGATTCCGTGATGGAGCCTATCTGCTGCTCAATATTGGTCTCAAAATTCTCCATTTCACGGAGCTGGCTTTCACCCCCGAATTCCCTGTAAAGGGATTCCTCAAGGTCCTTGACCTGGCCGAGCAGATTGAAAAAGACTGTATTTGTGTCCCCAAGGTCCCTGGATATCTTGGCCTTGATCATATCTATGATGTTCAGAAATTTTTCCGCAGGCTCCTTGATATTGATCGAGGATATATCTCCCTGGCAGTCTATCCTGATACTGTCCGCGAACTTTTTAATATCATCAGTAACAGGGTAAAAGTCATCAAGTATGGATGCCATAATCCTCTTGATTATCCTGCATGCCTCAATCAAACGGGCTTCAAGATGTTCAATCATTTCCTCATCAACGACGCTGCCCTTTTTATTGGCAACAAGGTCCTTTATCGCCCTGGTCGCATCTTCAAGATCCGATGTGGGCAGATCGCCGTCGGTGCTGATCATAGCCTTTAATGAATGGATTTCTTTCTCGATCTCCGGCTTTGCAGGGGCCAAAAGACTCAGGGCATTTATGACCTTCAGAAGGGCCTCCCTTTCCTCCCTGTGTATCTCTGCCAGATTGAAGTAATTTTTCTTCAGCTGCCTGATCTCGTCAAATTTGTCTTCTGCCATTGGAGGTCCTTTATTCTAGATGTATAGATTCTAATATTTATTAAGAAATTGGTTTCAGTTGAAGCTTATTGAACATTATTATCAGCATTCAATATTCATGCCATAACAGGGCGGAACATAATAAGAAAAAACCTGAGAACTTATTCAAGAACTCAGGTTTTCATTTTTTGGAGATGCGGGCAGGATTTCAAACGCAGCTAGCTCTTCCTTTTTTCTATTGGCATGTAAGCCCTTTCCTGAAGGCCGGTGTAAACCTGCCTGGGCCGCTGGAGCTTCCAGTCTGGGTCCTCAATGCTCTCCTTCCACTGTGCGATCCAGCCCGGAAGGCGGCCGATCGCGAACATAACGGTGAACATGTTAAGGGGTATCCCGAGGGCCCTCAGCACAATGCCGGAGTAAAAATCGACATTCGGATAGAGATAATGATCTATGAAATAGGAGTCCTTCCTGGCCGCCTCCTCAAGCTTCATGCCGATATCCAGCAGCGGATCGCTTGTGTTCAGCTTTTCAAGGATCTTGTAGCACCATTTTTTCATGATCACGGCCCTAGGGTCAAAGGTCTTGTAGATCCTGTGCCCGAAACCCATCAGCCTGAAGGGATCATTTTTGTCCCTTGCCCTCTCTATGAAAGGCCTGACATCTCCGCCGCTTTCATATATCTCGGTAAGCATCTCTATCACAGACTGGTTGGCCCCTCCATGGAGAGGGCCCCAGAGGGCGCATATGCCCGCTGAAATGGCGGCATAGAGATTGACTTTGGCGCTTCCTACCAGGCGGACGGCTGCTGTCGAACAGTTCTGCTCATGATCCGCGTGAAGGATCCAGAAGATATTAAGCGCATGCACAAGGTCCTGGTCGATGACATAGGGCCTCACCGGCGAATCAAACATCATATTAAGGAAGTTTGCCGCATAGGTAAGCTCGGGTTTGGGATAAACCACCCTGTGCCCCCTTGATATCCTGTAGGACATGGCCGCCAGGGTCCTTACCTTGGAGATGAGCCTTGTGACGGTAATGTTTACCTCCTCCATTTCAGAGAGTTCGGGTATCTGCGGATAGAACGCCCTCAGGGCATTAACCATGGAGGAGAGTATCCCCATGGGATGGGCGCCCCTGGGGTAATTGGCGAAAAAATGACGCATGTCCTCGTGGATAAGGGAATGGTCATTCAACAATACCGAAAAACGGGTAAGCTGGGTCCTGGTGGGGAGTTCGCCGTTTATCAGCAGATAGGCCGTCTCCACGAATGACGCGTTTTCAGCCAGCTCTTCTATGGGTATGCCCCTGTATCGAAGGATGCCCTTTTCTCCATCCATGTAGGTAATTGCGCTTTTGCAGCTTCCCGTGTTGGGATAACCCGGGTCAAAGGTTATGAGCCCTGTCTCCGCCCGCAGCCTGGAAATGTCTATGGCCCTTTCGCCCTCAGTCCCAATTACGAGGGGACATTCATGGGTTTTCCCGTCAATTATTATCTGTACTTTTTGTTCCATCTACCTACCACCCCAGGGCAAGATATTTGTGCATGGAATCGGAGGCCATCCTTCCGGCGCCCATGGCAAGGATAACGGTTGCCGAACCTGTCACGATATCGCCGCCCGCCCAGACGCCTTTCCTTGTGGTCTTGCCCGTTTCCGGATCGGCAATAATGTAGCCCCATTTATTCAGGCCGAGGCCCTCTGTCGAGCCGGTCAGGATGGGGTTCGCCCCTGATCCTACCGCGACAACCGCCAGGTCACATTCGATCTTAAATTTGGAGCCTTCAACCGGCACCGGACTGCGGCGCCCTGATGCATCAGGTTCACCCAGTTCCATCCTCAGGCACTCCACGCCTGTCACCTTTCCCTTTTCATCGCCTAAAAATCTCACCGGCGCGGTCAGGAGGGATAATTCTATCCCTTCCTCCTCGGCGTGGTGGATCTCGGCTGCCCTCGCGGGCATCTCATCCCTTGATCTTCTGTATACGATCCGGACCGTCTCCGCCCCCAGGCGCATTGCTGTCCTGGCAGAGTCCATTGCCACGTTTCCTGCCCCGAATACAGCCACATTTTTACCTCTTACAATGGGGGTGTCATATTCCGGGAACAGGTATGCCTTCATAAGATTCGACCTTGTCAGGTATTCATTAGCGGAATATATTCCTATGAGGTTTTCGCCCGGGACATTCAGGAATTTCGGGAGCCCTGCTCCGAGCCCGAGATAAACCGCATCAAAGCCCTTCTCAAAAAGCTCATCCAGATCAACCGTCCTTCCTACAACGATATTGCACTCAACCCTGGCGCCGAGCCTCTCCAGGAAATTTACCTCTGAAAAGACTATCTCCTTCGGGAGCCTGAATTCGGGAATCCCGTACACAAGGACGCCTCCCGGCTTGTGAAACGCCTCATATACCGTGACATCATGTCCCTTGAGTATGAGGTCGCCGGCAACGGTCAGACCTGAAGGGCCTGATCCCACAACCGCGACCTTTTTCCCGGTGGATTTCGCCTTGGGAGGGAGGTCGCCCTTCCCGTGATTGCGTTCCAGGTCAGCCACAAAGCGTTCCAGGTTGCCTATTGCAACCGGGGCGCCCTTCTTGCCGAGGATGCATTCCCCCTCGCACTGGCTCTCCTGCGGGCAGACCCTGCCGCAGACGGCCGGGAGGGCGTTTTTTTCCCATATCTTCCTTATGGACTGCGTGTATTTGCGTTCTTTTATAAGCCTTATAAAATCGGGTATGTTGACGGAAACCGGACAGCCGTTCACGCATGCCGGCTTTTTGCAGTCAAGGCACCTCTCTGCCTCTTTTACCGCCAGTTCCTCAGTATATCCGTATGGGACCTCTTCAAAATTTCTTCTTCTAATCTCAGCCTTCTGTTCCGGCATCGGCTGCCTGGAAGCCTGATCACTTTTGCCTGTTTTTTCCGACATGATATCCTCCGTAATGCCTTATGGGCCGGGCGCCTGGAACTAACGTTCCGCCCTGCACTGGCATGTATATTTATTGGTTGCTTCGGCCTCTTCAGCCTTATAGGCCTGCAGGCGCTGACCCAGTTCTTCAAAATCCACCTTGTGCCCGTCAAATTCCGGTCCATCCACGCAGGCGAACCTGGTCTCGCCGCCGACGCTTACCCTGCAGCAGCCGCACATCCCTGTCCCGTCAACCATGATGGCGTTGAGGCTGACAAAGGTCTTTACCTTGTATTCCGCTGTAATCTTGCTGACAAATTTCATCATTGGCACAGGGCCTATGCCCACAACCAGCTTGACGTCCTCCTTTGTGAGGATCTCCTTGAGCACATCGGTCACAAAGCCGTGATGTCCGTAGGAGCCGTCATCGGTGCAGACATGCAGCTCGTGGGACGCCAGCCTCATCTTGTCTTCCAGTATAAGGAGGTCCTTGTTCCTGGCTCCGATTATCGCGATTACCCTGTTCCCTGCCTCTTTCAGCCCCCTGGTGATGGGATGCATCACCGCAACACCGGTGCCGCCGCCGACACAGACTACGGTCCCGAGCTTCTCGATGTGGGTCGCCTTCCCAAGGGGACCGATCACGTCCTGGAAGCTGCCTCCGACCTGCAGGGATTTGAAGAGCGACGTTGATTTCCCGACTATCTGGTAGATAATTGTTATTGTGCCTTTTTTCGGATCAGTATCGGCCATGGTAAGCGGGATCCGCTCACCGGTTTCATTTGCCTTCAGAATAACAAACTGGCCCGGCTTTGCCTTTTTCGCTATAAGGGGAGCGCTGATTTCATTCAGGACCACCGTGCCGCCGGCCATTTCCTCTCGTCTTAATATCTCAAACATGTAATAACCTCCATGACTTTTCGTCAGAATTTTGTCGCAACGAGTAACATAGAACCGGATATATGTCAAAGACATAATTCAAAGGAAATTCGATTGCATAGGGGAGGGTTATCAGATAATGGCAACTCCTTCTCTTTTATGAAACTTCATTTTTTCCAGGATATAGCGCCATAGGTGCGACATATTAATAGCATATAAATTGTAATTTAATTTTTTTAGCTCCGGAGGAGCGATATAAAAAATGAATGCATTTCGGGTGTAATATTATTAACATTCCGCTCCTACGGAGCTAAAAAAATCTCTCTCTGTATTAAAGCTATTAACATTTCGCTGCACTGCAGCTAGAAATCCAATGTAAAAGTCTCATTGTCGATTAAAATGGCCGTGACAGCGGCAAGGCTGATTGTGAATAAAAAACGCCCGGCCTTTATCCTGCCGGGCGTTTACTTTCTTAAGAACCTGCCAAAAGCCGGTTACTTCGGTGCAGACGGTGCAGTTCCACCGGGTGCGCCGCCCTGAGGTGCGCCCCCCGGAGCCCCTCCGGGAGCTCCGCCCTGGCCGCCTGTAGCCCTCTGCGCTTCAGCGTTTTTGTTAGCCTTTACAAACTCCTCAAGAGAGCATTTGCCGTCCTTATTGGTGTCCACATCAAACAGTGGTGCGCCAAGCTCATCCTTGGCAAGAACGCCGTCCTTATTCTTATCCAGCATGTTTACGAACAGATTATCATACATAGGCTGCGTCATCCCTGTCGCCAGGAATTCCTCTTTAGTGACCTTCCCATCCTTGTTTTTATCCATATCATTAAATGCCGGACTCATGTCAATATTTGAACCGCTGCCCTGTCCTCCTGGAGCCCCGCCCGGTGCTCCTCCCTGTCCGCCATCGGGGGGCTGACCCTGGGGTGCTCCACCCGGGGCCTGGCCCTGGGGTGCGCCTTGTGCCAGCGCCGAGCATGCAAAAGCCAGACAAATTACTGTGATTCCGACAATCTTTTTAATATGCATTTTTCCCTCCATAAAATTGTTATTAAACTCCCTCTTATATCAGACCGGCCTGTCTTAAAAGGGCCTCCACGTCCAGCCGGTTTGCAAGATCCGTAACAAGGTCGCTCATCAGTGAATCGGCCTGTCTTCTTTGTACAATTTTTAATTTTTCGCTCTCCCCGCTGATCCTGTTGCCTGCAAGCATCTTCCCCTTGTCCTGTATCTCGGAATTATAGGCCATCCTGGCAGTCCATGTCTTTTTAACCGGGCCTCCGGTCAGGTCCAGCTTAAAATCCTGAAGATCTATAACAAGCGCAGGCTCATCCCCCCTGCTGTTTATGTCAGTGACCACATCCATGCCAAGCCCTCTAAGCCTCTCCCTGAAAATCTCCCGCATAAGTTCAGCGACCGGGAAGACGCCTATCTTAAACCCTCTCTCATTTCCCTCAGCCACGGACAGGGAAACGTTTTCCAGGACATTCTTAAAATCCTCCTTCGCCCCCTCCCCCAGCATGTCTCTGTCCATCCTGGAATCCCTTATCTCCAGAAAGACCTTTTTCCCCTCAAGCTGACCGGTTTTTTCCGGGATCCTGTAATTGACATGCAGGACAGGGACGGTTGAGCAGGAAGACATGGTTAACAGGAACAGGATGAAAAAGATGATTGCAATATATTTTTTCAAAGGGGTCATGTTCATTACTCCTCTTGACATTAATAAGGCGGATTAAATTACGATAACTCAATATGCATGCAGCCCGTTACAGACGCTTCATCAGCCTGGATCTCATGTTCTCGACAACCTTGCCCGAACTGGAGTCTGCTCCCGATGTAACCATCTCAACCTTGCTGTCCGGCCTGACCCGGTAATACTGATCGGCCCTTGTCAGTGCGGGAAAATACTCGCCCCTGATATCCTGATAAAGATCAACCCTCATGATCCCCTCCCCGGGGCTGTCCACGTCAACGGCGCCAAGAATGCCGTCCTTTTCAATAATCTTATGGGTGCCCTTTTCAGAGATATATCCGACCATATTGCATGTAAAATGCCTGATATAGACATCGGCGTCATAGGGATACAGCTCATTCCTTACCGCTTCAAAAAGCCTTCCGTCTCTCAATACAATCCTCTTCCCGGAGCTGAGTATGGGCCTTATGGATGTCAGATTGTCAGGGCTGTGGGTGAATACAAGGTTTTCAAAAGGCGCATGGGCGATGTCCTCATAATCGGTATGGACAATGCTGTTTTTTCTCGCTACATCGTGGATAATCACCGACCCTTCATAGGCGGCCATAGCCCTGTCATATCGTTCTTTTCCCCATGTCCTTTCAATAAAGTCATTTATGTCCCCGTAGATGATGGAGCTCTTTTCAAAATCCTTCCTCTTGATGACATCGAATTTCTGCTCACGTCGGGTCTCATACAGCTTCCTCCACAGGGAAGGCTTCCAAACGGTGTCGGCGCTGAAAAGGAGGGAGTTATCTCTGGTCATGAACTTGAAGGCAATGGTAGGCACACCATGCCAGGCAGATGATTTGATGGCCTCGACGGTAAGCCCTGCCGCCTTATCGTAAAAAGGATTCTGCTCTGCCTCATAAAAGACAGTGGAGCTGAAGGGATAATAGCTCTCGGGTTCCACCCACTCACCGCTGTCGTCATCCTTGAAAAGGAGGCGCGGCCTGTTTGCTGCAGGATTAATAAATATCTTTGCCTTTTCCGGCCCTATTACATCGCCGTTTCTGTCTTGAACCCTGTATTTATAACCGTCCCTGTTTCTCTTGAGGTTTACGAAATACTTACTTCTCGGCCCTATCAGACTTTCTTCAACCATAATCTCATAGGGGATGTCCACTATCCTCATGGAATCAGTGGAAAGGGATCTCTCAAGGGCGGCCTTGGAATTTTTGGAAAACTCCTCAAGCACCACCTCTGATGAAATGAGCTTGAGTTTATGTTTCAGCAGCGGATTATAAAAGGTGAAAAGCACAAGGTCCGTAAACCATCTCTTATGATCCTCATGGGAATGGGATGCGAATATCCCCATGATATCGCCGATCCCCTTGTATCCCAGTGAGGGGAATATGGGTGATCCGCATTCAAGGAGATATAGACGGCCATTTACGGTTATCATATATCCGCTGCTCTCCCCCATGAGGGAAAAGGCGCTCGTGTTGCCCATGACATCAAATATAATGTCCTGGTTCATAAGATCATGCCTCCGGCATCATAAATAATGGACGAAAAAACAGGTCTTTGCCGGCAGCCGTTTAGCTGTCAGGGAACCTGTCTCAATAAAAGCATACCCTCATTTTTATACTCCACGAACCGGACTACAAAAAAACCGTATTGCTGGTGCTTATTTTTCCAATATTTTTACTGCTATTGCAAGCTAAATCTAAACCTGTTGGCAGGATTGTCCGGAGAATTTTTTTTGCATGCAGACCTGTCAGGCAGGAACGGATCCGAACATACCGAAGAACATTCAGCTGTCGCAGTCAGGGATGTCATTGCTGGGCAGGCGGGCATATGGCTGAAGGACAAACAGACCTTTAAGTCTTAAACCTTTCGCCTTCCCACTCACGCCTCCTGTCCTCCGAAGCTTCAGCGAAGGAGGATACGCCTCACCCCTCAAGCCTTGAGCCCTGAACCCTTATTTTGCCTTTATATTATATGTGATCACAGGCGTATGAATGCCCTTTACCTTTACCTCGCCCATGTCTTCTGACTCCACAATATGGCTCACCCTGCTGTAGGTCCTCTGGCTGACCAGGATCTGCCCCGGTTTGGCCAGGGATTCAAGACGGGCGGCCACGTTTACCTGGTTGCCGATGACAGTGTAGTCCATGTGCATGTCCGAGCCGATGTTCCCCACTGTCATATAGCCGGTGTTGATCCCTATACCCATGCCGAGCTCATATCCGTAACGCAGCCATTCATCCTTCAGTTCCGCAGCCTTATTCTGCATATCTATGGCCATCAGGACCGATCGCTGTGCATGGTCCTCCATCGCCACAGGATCACCAAAGAATATCAGCATGCCGTCGCCTATGATCTTGTTAAGCGTACCCTCATACTTATGGATAAGGGTCGTCATCTCGGACAGGTATCTATCAAGGAGATGAAACAGTTCTTCCGGCTCAAGGCTGTCCGTTAAGCTGGAGAAATTCCTGATATCCGAAAACATGACCGTCATCATTTTTCTCTGCGGCTGCCCCCCGAGGATGCCGCCCTCGGACAGTATCTTTTCCGCAAGTTTTGGAGAAAGATAACGCCGCAGGTCATTATATCTCTTTAATTCCTCAACCTGTTTATTTACCCTTTCCTCAAGCCCCCGGTTCAGGGCCAGCAGCTGCTCCTGTGCCTCTGTGAGCTCAGCGGTCCTGTCATCCACCTTCTGCTGAAGGGTCTTATTATATTCAACGACCCAGTCCTTTGCGTCCTTCAGCTCTTCATTGGCCAGCTTAAGGGCATGATAGGCCCTGTTTCTCCCCTTGATTGTTTCTCTTAACCTGTTGATGGTGTCTATCAGAAATTTTTCAGTGACCGCCTGGTGCCGGTCGCCCGTCCTGAAGGCCTGGGTCAGGCGGTTTATCAGGGAGATCCTGTCATAGGATATGTCCAGAATAAAGTAGGGCGCCTTGAATATCTCCCCGGAACGGAAGAGTATCCGGCCGTCTCCCTGGATGGTGTCTGTTATAAGGACAGCCTCTGTCCTATCCCCGGATATAGTTTTTGAGGCCTCGCTTATATCCATATATTTCCCCAGGAATAACCTCTTGCCGTCTATCAGTTCGGATTTCAGGACCACCTTCTTCCCCACAACCCTGGCATTCCCGTCATGAGGGTCAGTGATAATAAGGTTCTCCCCTTCCATCCTGGCGCCAAGGCAGTAACATGAGACTTCCGGTTCCTGAATGAATAATTTTTCAGGATCATAAGGGCAAAGCGGTTGTTTTATATTGGCCGGGCTCAGGCCCCAGACAGTGGGTATCGATGAGATGATGCCCCTCCTGTAGGAGTCAACGATATAGTCCTTTTCCACTTCAATATCGTCATGATATTCGACCTTAAGCACAACCCTTATCTTCCCGCTTGACCTTTCATAGGATGGGGGAATAACGACCTCTATCTCCTTCGTGTCGTTGATATTGCTGTTAAAGAATGGGATCCTCATGAATCCGTCATCAGGGCTCGCAAAAACCCTTGCGAAATATTCAAAGCGCCCCCAGGAACGAAGGCTTGCCGATGACAGGCCGCAGTTGTAATAGAAATATGCCTCTCCCGAGATCTCTTTTGCCCTCCTCAGTATTGTGTGAAAGTTATCAAGTGTGGTCCATTCATCCTCATTCAGGAAAAAGCTCTCAGGGGAGGCATATCTTTCAGTCGGGTAAAAAAGATCATAAAACAGGTTGTCGGAATTTCCCGTGCGGGATGATAGATATGATGAAACAATCTTTATATTTCTGTTGCTGATGCAGTCTGTGCGGCTCATAAGACACGCACTCCTGCATCCGGCATGCCACAACCCAGCCGGACCTTCCCATAACCCCTTTCTCCGTCATTCCGGGCTTTACCCGGAATCCAGGAACTATTTGAAAATACTTGGTTACGGCCTTCGCAGGGTTTATAGGAATGTCTGTTTTTTCAGTTTCAGAAAGGTATATAAAACTGTTATCAAGGGGTTCACCTGATAAATAAAATAATCATTGCTATTGTTTTTATGCAGGCCTGAACATATTTATGTGCATGTGCGATTAATTCTACTAATTGAGGTTTGTCGGATTTTGATCTTGACATACCAGGCTTTTATTATATGATTGGCCTTTCAAAAACCGGGACGTAGCGCAGTCTGGTAGCGCATCTGAATGGGGTTCAGAGGGCCGCTGGTTCAAATCCAGTCGTCCCGACCATATATCATTTAAAATCAATAAGTTAGGCGTTGACCTGGCTTATTGATTTTTTATTGGTAGAGGATTTAGTATACGTTTTAGGTTGGAATTGTTATTGAACTACACCAAGCATACCCGTCTTCATCCTCAAAGCTTTAATGAAATCTTTGTTTTTATTCAGTGAAGGTTATATAATCTATTGTGACGTAAATATCAGTCGAATCTTGGATGCTTTTTATGGCAAGAGTGTTAAACAAACTGAACATTTCCTCATACTACAATATATTGATTCAGGTGCGTGGAGTAGAGAAATAAATTAAATTGGGAAATAGAAGGGAATGCAATGAAAAAGGCGAAGAACACCGCGATTTATATAATAATAGTAATGGCAGTCTGCATATGCCTTGCGGCTTGTTCTGGGCAATCGATCAAAGCCAAATCCGAGGTGACAGAATCGGAAATCAAGATAAAGAAGGCATATCAGATTCTCAATGAAGGTATGTTTGTTATTGAGGGCACTGTCACCATGTCAGGTGACAGGATAATCTCTTGCGATATTAATGAAATCAATGCGATGGTTATTTGGGGCAAATTTTCAAATAACAACATCACCAAGGAAGAGATCACAAAATTAGGGGAGAATAATATTCAGACAGCGCTTTCCCAAGACAATGTGGGAGCCCCAGTAGATACGCCGTTTGCCAAGTATATCCAGGTTGGAGATGTCATCTTTACAGCTGGTGTCGACAGCAAAGGCTTAATATATTATACGTCCGATAAAACCGGTAATGTAATCTCATATTTTAAGAAAAGTGAGGACAATATTGCCTGGTATATTGATCAGATGCGTACTGGGAACTACTGGTTTCTGATAAAAACGGGAGACGGTTTTGAAAAATTAGATTTGGCATCATTCTATGAGGATAGCACCGGAGGCAAACTTGAAAAGGGCAAGAGCCAAAACAAAAAAAGCAGTAAACATTGGGAAGGCTATTTGCCCAATATCAGGAAGATTGAAAACTTTTTTATGAAGAACGGTTTTGTGAAAGGCGAATTCAAACAGGATTCAGATGGTGTTTGGGCTGTTGCAGATGCTGTAACTGGTGCAACGATATCAGAGTTTAGAGGATATGTGTCACGGGCGGCGTGAAAGTACCGATAATTTGGCGATTTAAAAATCCGGCGGAAAAAACTTATCCTGGATGCATCGGAGGAACTATTAATTGATCCCCCGATGCAGGTTGAGAAGTCTATTTATCA
>Ga0209287_10000998_pt1 | contig 14950 bp, 7 predicted proteins | sample PPLLak3cmMay2015_2_FD_187255 | JGI IMG/M metagenome (GOLD analysis project Ga0209287, IMG submission 187255) | Freshwater sediment microbial communities from Prairie Pothole Lake near Jamestown, North Dakota, USA - PPLs Lake P8 Core (1) Depth... | ecosystem: Environmental > Aquatic > Freshwater... | reverse complement strand
CAATCTAAAGTTCTTTGGTATGAGCAAAATTACAACAAAGAACCCTGTTCTCCAAAGGAATGGGGTGAAAAATAGTTGTATGAACTCATTATCAGGTACATGCAATTATTAGGTTGACGGCTATGCCCTGAAAGGGCAAATTAATCAGTCCATAAATATTTTTCATTATATTCAATTTAACTCCCACGGACTTTGCCCTTGGCTAGATTTACCTGTCCTTTCAGGACGTCGAAGCAACCAGCAAATTCAAAGGAGTAATGGAAATCATTATAAAACGAACTTCCATTACTCCAATATTTCAATTAACTATTATTCCCTACCAACCACCTCAACCCACTTTCCGCTATTCCTAGCGAAAATTGAATTGTCGTACATCGCCTCGCAGGCGAATGAAGGTAAGTAATACCTGCCAACATATGCTGCATTGAAAACAATCTTGAATGTTTTGGTTTTACCCCACTGCAAGCTAAAGTAGGTATAGACCCTATCGTCACGAACGTCTTGATATTCGAACGATGAGTTCTCAACCGCCGAGGCCTCTTCCATTCTTGTATTTCGAATCTCCCATCCCGAAGGGACGATTACCGATAGAGAAAGCTGTTCGTAGTTGCTCTTTGTTCCGGGGTTGTGTAGGCTAATCTCTGTATAGAAATCGGTTCCCTGCTCCAATTTGTCGGGTGATATTACTGTTCCGTTCATCAGGTGGAATGTAACATCCATGTTGATATTGCTCGATTGTGGGACTTCGTTCCCCGCAATTGGAATTCCTGTGTTGATTAGGCGAACATAGACTGCACCATCGCCATTATTTGTAACATCCACCTTACCATCGCCTGTTTGAACAGGATTGAATTTATGCTGAGCAAGGGTAAGGTTTGTCTGTAATTTCTTGCTATCGTTGCCATCGGTTTGAAGTTTTACCTCAATACCCTTACCTGCCTTTACATTCATAGCGTACTTTGAGAAGGCCAATAGGCTGAAGGATATCTCCTGTGTACTCATCCAGTAATCTTTGCTGAGCTGACCCGATAAATCGACTAGCAAAGGCATCACCTTTTCATAATCCTTTAGAAGCACGAGTGCCTCGGCAACCATCGCCTTATCGCGGGTTTGTGAGCCATAGGTGTAGCCCATTTCTCGGTAATCCTTTATCTCGATAGATTTACCTTGGATTAAGCTCTTTGACGCCTCTGGATTTCCTGCCAAAGCATAGGCTGCTGCTAGGCGATAACGGGCATTTATCGATAGCGATGGGTATTCACGTAAGCGGTTCATTGCTCCCAATTCGGGAACTTTTGCCAAAGCTAAAGTGTAAAGACGATATGCCTGCATCAGGTCGCTAGTCGCATAGTAGGTATTTGTTGATGGAGACCAAGTTAACGCCCTTTGGCGTTGATACTTTTTCCATCCCTCCATGATACCTGCAGGGGCACTATAACCCAAAGCCTCTGCCTCAAGTATAAAGTGACCCGCATAGGTTGTTGCCCACTCATCGGGTTGCTGATTGCCCGACCATAACGATAATCCACCATCGATGGTGCGGAAAGTCCTGATTTTATCTAGCCCGTAGCGAACATTCTCCTCGGCTTTTTTGCGGGTCTCAATATCAAAATCGCCCAATTTGCTGATGAAAAGCTGAGGGAATGCCCCCGAGGTGGTTTGCTCAAGGCAACCATGTGGATAACCAATCAGGTAGGCTAACCTACGACCTAAGTCGATAGGAGGGATTGTGCTGAACTCAAGCGAAGCTTTATTCGTTCCCTCCATTCCGAATGCCTTGTAGGTAGGATTCCATTTCTGTTTTGGACTCAGAACTATCTCCTGAACTAGTGTCATCGGAGGATTAGGATTCCTAATATCCAGCTCCGTTTCGTGGGTAGCCTCGTTGTTGCCACTTGTGGCAATCACTTTGACTCTTCCAATTCCTAGTCGTGAAGCGACTTTTAGGTTGAACTTAACCACCTGATCGCCAATATCTGTGAAGTTGATGGTCTTCTGCATCTCCCCAACAGGTTGGAGCAGATCATTCATCTCCACTTTGATTTTAACCGTTTTAACCTTTTTATCCATGGCAAAAACGGTAACAGGTAGCACAACATCCTCGGTTGGTCCAAGTACCCTAGGAAGGGTCGAAAGCACCATTAAAGGTTTACGCACAGGAACAGTTTTCTCAGAGTTACCGTATGCACCCTCTTTGGCTGCAACAACCATAACCCGAACCGAACCGATGTAGTTTGGCATTATAAAGCTGACTTTCTTCTTTTCGCCACCATCAACGGTAAATGGTCCGAAATACTTAACAACTGGCTTGAATCGGTTTGCTGTTTTATCGCCTTTATTAATCAGCGCTTCATCACCACCTATTGAGATAATACGAAGCATTTTTCCAGCATCGGCACCCATAACCATATCGAACAGATCCCATGTTTTTACACCAAGCGCCTCACGGGCATAGAATCGACTCCATGGCTCTGGGGTTTTAAAACGGGTTAAATCGAGCAATCCCTCGTCAACCATGGCGAGGGTAACGGACATGGCTTTGCCATCTTTCTCCGAAACGGTTATGGTAACCTTCTTCTCGGGTTCCAACTCATCGGGAAGTGAAATAACTGGGTTAAGGTGCGTTTTGGGATCGACAATCATTAGCGGTACAATTCCGTACAGTCTAATGGGTAGATCGTTGACTGTTTGTCCATGGGGTTGTATAAACGTTGCATGAACATAAACATTTGGGGTCATCTTATCGGTAACCTTGAACGAGAACTGGGTTTCCCCTTTCTTTGCCTCTACCCAGTATGTTTCAAGCACGTTTATTCCATTCTCAATGCTTACAAATACATTTCCTCCTTCAGCTGTTGGGATTGTAAGATTGACATTCTCGCCAACCTTGTACTCTGGCTTATCCGATGAGAAAACTAGCATGCTTGCTGCCTCTGGATTTCTGTTGCGATCGCGTTTAACCCAACCCGGCCAATCGAAATAGGCGGTAGTACCAGCTGCGTGTCCACCTTCGGTGTCGATAATTCTGATAAGGAATCGACCCCATTCAGGCTGGTTAATCCGAAGAGTATATTCCCCTTCACCATTGGAACCTGTGCTAACAAAACCACGTTGAATTATCCTTGAGTATGAATTTGAAACGTAGTTTGATAGATCCTCGGAGTTTTGCTCCCACCACCATCTCCAGTCGAGTTTATAGATTTCAACCTTAAGGTTACTCCTCGAAATAGGGTTGCCATCGGCATTTACGGTTACCACTTTTACCTTTTGATCGGTATCGGTAACAAACATTTTCCCTCTTGTTCCGGGGTCAGGCATCTTAACTCCAACATAGGTTTCGAATGGGTAGTAGGGCATCGAGAATTTATCGATGCTGAAATTTCCTCCCTCCTCAAAAACTCTAACCTTAAAGCTGGCTTTCAGAATTCCGGGAGCAGCTGCTTTTACATCGATTCTAGGACTGAATGTGGTTTCACCATTTTCGTTTAGAACACCATCGAATATACTTTGCTCCTCCGCTGAGAATGAGCGTGCGCCATCGTCAAATGAGTAATCCTTATAATTTTTAAACGATGTGGTTGATGCGCTCAACGTGATTTCGACTTTAGCCTTTAAATTTCGTGCGGGTGCACCATGTAGCCATTTTGCGCTAAGGCTAGCGTTGAGACTGCGATTCATCTTCAGCTCATCCACACCAAAATCAAGATTTAGCTTTAGCCTGTTGGGCATAATTGTTTCAACCCTTACCGGTTGAGTGAATGTAGCACCGCCAATCTTAACTCTAGCGGTATAACTTCCGGTAGGTGCATCCTGAGCCGTTGTAACCGGGAATGCATAAATGCCATCAACACTGGTGGTTGAAATGGTTTTATATACAACCTGACCACGTGGATCGAGTAGTTCGAAAGATGTTGGATGATTCTCAGGAAGCGTTTTGTTCTTATCCTCAAGCATAAACGATAGGAATAGAGTATCACCCGGACGCCAAACGCCACGCTCTCCATAGATAAACCCTTTAATTCCTCGTTGAACCGCTTCGCCCGATATATCAAAAGCGCTAAGCGATAGCGATGAACCATCATCTAATTTCAGGTAACCACGCTGTGTTCCTTGCTTTGCAATCAGTAGGAAAGGTTTATCGGGACCTGCAAAGGTCACCTTAAATATGCCATCTCCATCCGTTGATCCGGTTGCCATTACCCGATGCTGATAGTTAAATATCTCGACATTAACCCCCGAAATGGGTTTAGCTGTGAGCAGGTCGGTAACCACAAAAATTGCTGAGCCATCGGTGCCCTTTTTGGCCAGAATACCAAGGTTTGATGCTAGCACGTTCTTTTGTACGCTTCTGTTGCGATAATAGGTAGAATGGCATGGATTCTCGCGCTGTTGCCAGTCATAGCTCTCGCCCTCCTCGTAGTAATAATCATCGTAGTAATCGTAGTAGTAGGATTGGTGCGAGTCGTCGCCCTCATCGTAGGTCTCGGTGTTGATTTGAATGGGCTCTGTATTGGATTGCCCCTCGCAACCGTAGGCTGAATAGCCCTTGCGGAATGATATTTTTACCTGATAGATTGCCCCTGGCTCGGTGGTAATCAGGTTCGAAAGATCAATATGGAAGGTATTCCAAGCCCCATAATCGATTTCACCCCCTGCATTTAAAAGTATTGTTTTCTTCAACAACATTCGTCCAACCCGGTGCAGCTCGCTGTTGCCTGAAAGGCTATTGACTTGTAGGAATTGTGCAATATTATCCTCGAAAATTCGAATTACCTCAACATCAACAGCCCTTAGACTCACTGCTTGGAATGGGAAGAGCAACCCTTTGGATGATGGAATAATAACTCCCTCACCAATCATCTTTACCTCGGGTTTAAACACCTCGAACTGAACGGGTAGTTCAACCCCTTCGCCAAGTTTTTGTCCACCGTAACCCCTAACCCCTTCGGCAACGTTGAAGTTGAACGTTCCATTCTGACGGTTCGATGGATAGACTTTAACCACATTACCCTCGGTAATCATGCGTAAATCGGAAATATCATTACAGGTAATTAGACCAAGTAGATTCTGATTCTGATCCAATGGCTCCGAAAAACGAATTTCAACGTACTGATCGGGGTTTTGAATTACCCGAGTTGAGAGTATCCTAAACTCACCCTTGATGGGCACTTCGGTTTCAATCTCCTTTGAGAAGCTGGTATTAATAGCATCGCCATCGCAGGAAAGGATAACCTTCGAGGGTGAATCGCCCTGCTTAATATTCTCCACCCAAAACCGATGCGTTTTACCATCCGATGCGGTTTCCCATGTTATCTCCAATTTGTCACGATCCTGTGTTGCCTTTACCGTTTTTTTGATCTCATTTACATCGGCGAAATCGGCGGTATTCACCACCCCGCTTAGGCGACGCTCCATTTTGCTTGTCTCTAAATAAAACTCAAGCCCGTTAACCACAACCTCCATCGACTGCTTGATGGTGCGGAACGAGAACTCAAACTCCTCGAAGCCTTTAGGAATATCCTTGATAAGTCTATCAAGCGAAACGGTAACAGTAAACTCCTTATCCTCGGGCAGAGGGTTGTATGGTGTAAACTCAACCGTGCGGTTGTTGGTCCACATCATCTCGCCCTTAATGGATGGGCTGATGCTAATCAGGTTTTTATCGGCAACCGTTCCCGAAACCGAATTTCCAGCAAAGTTGGAGGCGAATACAACATGAATTATGCTACGGTTCGATATTACCCCGTTGGTGTATGCCGATATATAGCTGCTAAAATCTTTGCGGTTCTGCTCTTTTTTGCTCTGCTTATTGCTAAAGATTGCAATAAAAACGCCAATAAAAACAACGCTTAGCGCTATTCCTATCACTTTAGGGTTTCTTGATTTAATCATGGTGGCTAATATTTAGGGCTTTGTAGGTTTATAAAATTGGAGATGAAAAGTAGTTATATTTTTTGAGATAAAAGCGTGGGATCAAGTTTTTTAATTGGAATGTTGGAGTCATGGAATAGTTGAGTATTGGAATGATGAAGGCATGGAATTGAGAAGATGGAATAATGGAATGATGGAGTCATGGAATTATAGAAGCAGAACATTTCGGAGCGACCCAACCTTCCTTTCTTTTGCTCTTCCACCATTCCATTTCTATAAGTTGAACATTTATCTTCTTTTGCTGGGATATTAAGATATTAGGTTATTCGACAAAAGGTATGGAAAAGAAGAGATATAATCTGTTTTGCTCCAGTATTGACCCCAGAGGGGTCGGATGTTTATAGAAACAATGCCCATTTATGGTTCGACCCCGGCTGGGGTCGAATGTTCATGAGAATAAATATTTTCTATAGACATATAATCCCTCTGGGATTAAGAAAGCCAATGAATAAAAAGTGTGTGAGGTTTTCAAGAGTTCACCGATAAAATCCTACACTTGTAGAATTACAACTATCCACTAGTTTTGTCGAATAACCAGATATTAGTTAATACCTTCGGGAAAGGATGCGAGTAATATCAAGTAACAATTTATGCATGAAATCTATTAAACGTAGTTTAATTGGAAGCAATGACAATTGTTTTTTTGTTCCTGCCAGTTTTGCTTTGGCTTACCCTAAAATAAATATGAATAATTGACCAATGGGGTTTTGACTGAAATTCTGGCGAATATTTATAAAATATGGATAATTCAAGTGAATTAGTTGAAAATAATGATTGCCTAAGAGATGAGATTCTTGAATCGCAAAAAGCAAGAATGGACTTTCTTAAATTTAAACTTATATCCTTTGCCGCCCTTGGTGCAATTGGATTGGGTTTTGAAGAAAATGGAGTTCTTGGAGAAAACATAGACTATGTTCTTTGTCTTATCCCTCTTATTGGAATATACACCGATTTGCTATGTTATCATAATAATATCAGAATTTTAACAATTGCTCAATATTTAAGTAAACGTGGGGATAAATATGAATCCTTTTTGAAACGTTTATCATTATACACCCCCAAGAAAAATGGTGCAGGGTATTTCTATGGTCTCGAAGACTATGTGATTTTTTGGGCATCATTCTTAGTTTCTATTCTACTTATCGGCTATGGTATTAAGTTTCATTCGCTCTCAAATAAATTATATGTATTTGTTATATCGGGAGGAATCGGTATGGCAGTAGTCATAATTTCATGGTTATTATATAACAGAAGGCTAAGGTTGCTATTTTTTACATCCGCAAAAATGGAGTTAATAAAAAAGTACAGAGTAAATAATTCTAAAATATCAAGGTTAATCCAGAATGACTATAGCTACAACAATATAAAATATATTTTTAAAACCCTAAAAAGGAATGGTACATTTAATTTCAAACCATTAAACAATGGTTTATATCCTGCTGCCGCCGTGACCGATCAGAATAAATATACTAATTACGATAAAGTTTGGGTAAGAGATAATTTTTATGTTGCGTTCGCTCACTATCAAAACGGGAAAGCCAAGCAGGCTAAAGATACCCTTTACGCTTTGAGCGACTTTTTCTTTAAGTACAAATCCAAGTTTACAAGTATTATTAGTGGAAAAGTTGACTATTCGAATGCGATGAGCAGACCTCATATCCGTTTTGATGGTGTGAATCTGGTTGAATTAAAGGAAGAGTGGTCCCATGCCCAGAACGATGCCCTAGGCTATTATTTATGGTTGATTTGCAAAATGTATAATAGTAATGATATCCAACTCCGTGATACTGAAATAGAATTATTCCCGCTATTGATTAAATATTTTAAAACAATTAAGTATTGGAAGGATGAAGATAGTGGGCACTGGGAGGAGACAAGAAAGGTAGAATCATCTAGTATTGGAACTGTTTTATGCGCATTGGTTGAAGCAAGAAAATGCGTTATCAATGCTCCTGCTTTGCGCGAGTCGTGTAAAAAAACCGGTGTTGATTCTAAATATATTGATGAATTAATTATTAAGGGGAAAAACGCTTTGAATAGTATATTGCCCTTTGAATGTAATCAGAACAGTAAAACCAAATATAGGGAAGTCGATGCCGCACTGCTTTTTCTTATTTATCCAATGTGTCTTTTTGAAAAGGAAATTTTGGATAATGTAAGATTAGCCGATATAATTCTGAACAATGCGATAAGTAAATTGGAGGGAGAATATGGTATTAAGCGATATATTGGCGATTCATTCTGGACTGCTGATGCCAAAAAGAAACAAACCCAATCTCTGATTACTGGGAATTATAGCACAAAAATTGAAGAGCGAAACCGGGACCATAAAATCGGGAACGAGGCGCAATGGTGTATATTTGATTCTATTATTTCCATTATATATGGTAATAAATACAAAAAAACCAAATCGGCGATATTCTTAAATCAGCAAATACACTATTTCAATAGAGCCTTGTCTCAGATTAGTGGGGGTGAATGCCCTTTCGGAGAATATAAATGCCCTGAGCTGTACTATATTGAGGATGGTAGATACATTTACAACGATACTGTACCATTACTCTGGGCGCAAGCAAACCTATGGCTTGCTTTCTACGAGATAAAGAAAAATGTTCTTTTAAATAAAGATAGATTTGATATTCTAAAAAAATTTAGGTTCGGATTAGATCGGCATAAATTAGCCTTTTCACTTTATAGCAAATCATAGCGAGCCATAATATCTCAATCGTTTCTCAAAAAGGGAATTGTGTCTGATTTTTTGGAAAATCGAATATTTGTTTTTTTGTTACTGTGTATGTTTAAACAATAGTTTGCTTTTGCTTGGATATTAATTTATTAGTGAATACCTTCGGGAATGGTTTAGGAGTAGAGAGTAATAATTGAGGGGAGGATAGGGATTGAACTAATAATTGTATGGTTTGAAAATCTCTACATGCATGGGGAATGGACAAGGTAAAACAACTAAAAAACCGTACATATAAACGAACTAGCAGTAAGGTAACTTGCCGACACGGAAAGATAAACTCCTACAGACAACGTAACGAGGAAGAAACAAGAATCCCACCCACAGAAGCAGAGTATGTCAACCCTTTCCCTTCATGTTTACCCGACTTGCTCTTTAGGCGGGCCTCCCTTCGCTGCCATACACAGTTTTTCTTTCCACCCGCTTGCGTTGTAGGAATGTTTTCTTACTTTTATATTTAGTTAGCACTAACTAACAACCTTGAAATATGAATGAACTAATCAAAAAAATTCTCGAACTAATAAAGGATTATAGAAGAGAAGATATTAGTTTTTTTTATCGTCAAAAAATTGATGAAAGCCATATTAATAAGTGGATTGAATCAGTGAGACTATGATTTTAAAAGTCGAAGACGCATTAAAATTATTAAGTCGAACTGATCCCGAAAGCGAAGCGTATCGGGATTTTGGGTCATATTCCCCGCTGCTTGCAGTGAATTATAAAGAAAATCTTTTCACTTTAATACCTCGTCCGCTTGCGGCGAGGTAGTTTATTAATAAATCCTTCTGATGAAATAGTATAAACACACAGATTGTAAAAACCGCATGGATGATAACAAAACTAAAATTTATGCTATATGGAAAATGTAACTCGGGTATTTGAAACGTACAAAAAAATATTCCATCTTTTAGAGGAACAAGTTGATAGAAAATCGATAATTGAAATAATAAATTATCTGATTACTAGTAAGAACTATTTTGTATTGCCTGATAAACTATTGGTAGAATCTAAGTTTCATTCAATTATTGAAGGACTTAGTTTGCTTCAAGATGTTAAAATATCAAACGATGAAAAACAAGTTCTAAATAGGAGAATTTTTTATTTCTTGAGATATGAAAAAGGGCAAATCCTAAAACATGGTCAAGCTCTTGATAGAGAGATTGAGAAAACCCGTTTAATAAAATGGTCTGCAAAAAAGATAAGTATAAACAGAAGTGCAAATGATATTGAATCAAAAGAGTTTTTGTTGTATGATAATATTTTAGCAGAGAAGCAAGTCGATGAACTTGAATATATCAATTATTCTGTTCTTTATGGAACTAACAGAAAAAGAATAATCGGAAAAAGTAATATTAAGTTCGACAATACTAGAGACCACACTCTTCATCTGGGGAATTGCAATGTTAGTATTCCATTGTCCCATAAAGTTGGCACCATTGAACGCCCAAACTGGTTTAGTAGTCTATTTTTTGATGAAAGCCCCAAAAAGCACTTCACCATTCTTTCGAACAGGATAGTAGATGAATCGGAATTCAAAAATCTTCTTAAACAGAAGATTGGGCAATCGGATGAAAAGGATATTTTACTATTCATACATGGCTTCAATGTTAGATTTGATGATGCAATGATGCGAGCGGCTCAATTGGGCTACGATCTAAATTTCAAGGGTGCGGTTACTGCTTTTTCTTGGCCTTCAAACGGAAAAGTAAGTGGATATTTATTAGATGCAGACACCGCAAGGCTTTCTTCAGACTATTTGTGTGATTTCATAAAAAAAATGATTGACAATACGAATGCTTGTAAATTAAATATCATAGCCCATAGCATGGGTAATGTAGTATTGACACAAGCACTGCAACAGCTAAGAAGCGAGGGGGTTTTTCCTAATACTATTTTTAATCAAATAGTATTGGCTGCACCAGATATTGATAAGGATATTTTCATTAATCAGATTATGCCTTCAATCAATAGAAACTTTGGTTTGACGCTATACGCATCGGATAAAGACAAAGCGTTAATTGTATCGAAGAGCATTAGAAAAGGCTATTCAAGACTTGGCGAAGGTGGCGACAATATTACCATTATCGACGGTCTTGATACTGTGGATGCCTCAAATGTTGACACAAGTTTACTTGGGCATGGTTATTTTGCGGATACACAATCATTAATAAACGACATTCATATGATTTTGTTGGACCTACCACCTCATAAGCGGATACTTGATTTAAAGGAAAAGTTAATTGATGGCAATTTAAAATCATATTGGACTTTTAGAAATACCTGAAACCTTGGAACCCGCTTGAATTTCATATTTTTTTACATCGAACGGACGTTAAAATAGCTATGCTAGTGAGATAGTTATTTTTTGCAGTTTGGTGTTTTGTTCACAAATTTGTAACTTAATACCTTAAAAAACATACAATGAATCCCAAAGTTAGCATTATCATGGGCAGTGCATCCGATTTGCCCGTTATGGAGGAGGCGGCAAAAGTGCTGAATGAGATGAAAATCCCATTCGAGATGAACGCCCTGTCGGCGCATAGAACTCCCGATCAGGTTCTTGATTTTGCCCGTAATGCCCATACCCGTGGAGTAAAGGTTATTATTGCGGGTGCTGGTGGCGCTGCGCATCTGCCTGGCGTAATTGCTGCGTTAACTCCGCTACCAGTGGTTGGCGTTCCTGTAAAATCGTCGAATTCAATCGATGGATGGGACTCAATCCTGTCCATACTTCAGATGCCTGCGGGTATTCCTGTTGCCACGGTAGCCCTTGATGGTGCTCGTAATGCTGGAATACTTGCCATTCAGATCATCGGAACAGGCGAGCCTGAGGTTCAGAAACAGATGATTGAATTTAAACAGAGCTTAGCTAAAAAAGTAATTGCAGCAAATCAGGAGCTATCAAAAGTAAAGTTTGATTATAAAGTAAACTAGCATTTGATGAGGTACGAGCAGGGACTTAAAATTAGTAAGTCTAGCAAATTAATTCTTTTTGCTCTGCTCTTTCCTTTGATTGCCTTTCCCGATGAACCTGAGAAATACCCCGGAGCCAAAGCATCTGGTTTAAGCAATAGCACCATTGCCCTTGCCGATCCGTGGTCAGTTTTCAATAATCAGGCTGGATTAGGCTGGCAGCGTAATTATTGGGTTGGCGTTTTCCATGAGAAGCGATATTTTGTAAACGAGCTGAGTTATACTTCGCTGGGAGGCTGCATCCCTGCTAAACCTGGGGTGTTTGGGGTTGGTGTAACCCATTATGGCTACAGCCAGTTTAGCCAATCCCGATTTGGCCTATCGTATGGGATGATGCTTTCTGAAACAATTTCAGCTGGTATAGGGATGAACTACCACATGGTTCGGTTTGCCGGGGAGTATGGTGGCTCGGAGTGTATTACCGCAGAAGGAGGGATAATTTATCAGCCACTTGAGAGAATTGCCATTGGGGCGCACGTTTTCAATCCAACAGGAGCTTCGATCGGTAGCGATCAAAACCTTCCAACTACTTTTGGACTAGGGTTGGCGTATCGCCCCGTTGAATCAGTTCTAGTACTAGTGCAAGGGGATGATAACACTCTAACCAGCCCAGTGGTTCGAACTGGCGTTGAGTATTCACCAGTTAAAAGGCTTAGCTTTCGTGCTGGGATGTCTTCCAACCCCATGTCGCTTTCGTTCGGGTTGGGATGGATTGTAAAATCCATCAGCTTCGATTTAGCATTCTCGTATCATAGGGTACTAGGATACACCCCATACCTCTCGGTTTCATATGCATTTGAGAGTAATGCCGAAAATCGGGACGATCTTAAACAATGAGATACCCCCTTAAAATCGGATTTTTTATAGCTTTCCTTATAGCTTTTCAGGATGGAAGATCGCAAAGCAATCAAATTGATCCGCAGCAGCTAATCTCGGAGATAATCGAGGAGCTATCCTCGAAGTCGGAGAATGATGTCGATTTCACCCCAATCATTGAAGATCTTATTTATCTGCTCGATAATCCATTGAATTTGAATCAGTGCAGCATTGATGACCTATCGAGGTTAGTTTTTCTATCGGATTTTCAGGTTAAAGGCTTGTGGGATTACGTTCAGGAGAAAGGGCCAATACTTAGTATATATGAGCTGCAAACGGTTTATGGCATTGAAAAGGAGGATGTTGAACGAATAGCTCCATTCATCGTTTTAGCAAAACCTGTTGATGAGGATAATCTCAAGAATCTTTTAGCCAAAGGCAATCACGAGATAGTTTCCAGAACTGGTACAATCCTCGAAAATCAAAAGGGGTATAATGGATCAACCGACCCCGATAAATTGAGGTATTTGGGGAGTAAATACTCACTTAGCGCTCGTTACCGATTTCAAAGCAAGGATAAGCTGGAGTGGGGGCTAAATGTTGAGAAGGATGCTGGTGAGCAATTCTGTAAAGGTTCGAATCCACGGGGGTTCGATTATTTCTCAGGATACTTTGCTATCGGAAATACCCGAAGGATTCGAAAGCTGATTATCGGCGATTTTAATGCAGCGTTTGGGCAGGGGCTAACCTTTTGGAGTAGCCTATCAATGGGTAAATCTTCCGATCCTTTTGGGATACGAAAAAGAGGGCGAGGTCTGGTAAAGCATTCATCGGCCAACGAGAATACCTTTCTTAGGGGAGCAGGGGTAACAATTCCTATAAAAAGGGTTGACCTAACAGTTTTTGGTTCCTATAAAATGGTTGATGCAGCCCTAGGTGATTCCCTAATTGCTGGTGAGCGCTACTTTACCTCATTGCCTAGCTCTGGTTTGCACAGAACTAGCAATGAAGTTGACGGCAAGCATTTGTTAGGCGAGTTCGTTGCTGGCGGTAATATCATGTACAAGGGGCGGAAGTTAAATGCTGGGCTTTCCCTTTCACACGTGAGAATTGATGGTCGTTTTATTCCCGATAGCACGCTTTACAACCAGTATGAACCCTCAATGAATGGTAGAACAAACGTTGGACTGAATATCGAAGGGTTTGTTCGTAATCACCATATTTTTGGCGAAACGGCAATTATTCCTCAGAGTTCAGAGCGTGCAATACTTGTAGGGGGTTTGTTCAAACTTTCGTCGCTTGTAGAACTTTCCGTTTTAGGACGCACCTATTCAAGAGGCTATACGAATAGCTATACATCGGCATTCGCCGAGGGGAGTGGCTCTAATAATGAGAGTGGCTTTTTTGCAGGGATTTCAATATTGCCCGTGAAAGGACTTAAGCTATCGGGGTATGTTGATGTTTTCTCGTTTTCTTGGTTGAGGTATAGGGTTAATGCTCCATCAACGGGTTACGAATACTTATTACAGACGGATTATCGGTTTAGCCAGAGCTTTGTAGGACAGATCCGTTATCGGGTTAAGGATTCGGAGCAGAACTTTACTTCTGAGTTCAATCGGGTCGATATTGTTATACCTCAAAAATCACAAACAGCAAGATTGCAATTCACTTACACCCCTTACAAACAGATAATGCTAAGGAGCAGGGTTGATTTTTCAGAATTTGGCAACGATAGCACCAAGAATGAGTTTGGTTTTGTGCTATCGCAGGATATTGGCTACACTCATCTGAAATACCCATTCTCCGTATCGTTCCGATTTGCAATTTTCGATACCGATTCGTGGAATACCCGAATTTACAGCTACGAGAGCGATATGCTCTACACCTTCTCGGTTCCTGCATACTACTCGAAGGGAACTAGGGTTTACCTCATGCTAAAGTATAGCCCAACCAACCGCATCGATTGTTGGGTGCGATGGTCGCAAACCCATTATTCAGCGTTGAAGGAAATAGGACAGGGGCTCGATTTAATTGATGGGAACAGAAAGAGCGATGCTCGAATTATGGTTAGGGTAAGATTTTGAGGTATAGGTAATATATTTTGGCTGTAGTTTAGAGTCGCAATAATGGATTGCAACGCTAAATTAAACAACAGCCTTTATTTTTACTGGTGTGTTGTGTGGTGGTGGAGTGTCAACTAATTTTAATGTAACTTTGTGCCTTTGAGTCTTTGTGGCATTTATTTGATTTGCCACTAAGACGCTAAGGTTCACAAAGATTTCTATCATTTGGTAGTAAGTTCAACCCTTAATTCGCATTAATAATCCTCACCTTGGAACAATACAATGGGGAATTGATATTCAATGTCGTTTAGTTAAGCGGCAGAGCCGCAAAATATTTGTAGAAAAAATGATTAGAATAACTAATAAGGTGCAGAGCACCGAAATATATACAATGTTACGGTGCGCTGCACCTTAGGCATTACGA
>Ga0209287_10000996_pt1 | contig 14984 bp, 11 predicted proteins | sample PPLLak3cmMay2015_2_FD_187255 | JGI IMG/M metagenome (GOLD analysis project Ga0209287, IMG submission 187255) | Freshwater sediment microbial communities from Prairie Pothole Lake near Jamestown, North Dakota, USA - PPLs Lake P8 Core (1) Depth... | ecosystem: Environmental > Aquatic > Freshwater... | reverse complement strand
TAGGTAACGGAGTTATCAACGTCGCAACGAACGTGTTGTTATACTGATTGAGCAATGTTATGTTGTTAACATACTTGCCGTGTATAGTAACGTTAAAAGGATCTCCCTCAGGGTCTTCGACTGTTACTGCAACCTCAGGATAGCTAGTGCTTAAATGTTTAGACTCATCTGATGGTACTTCGTTTGAGATCACAGGTCGTTTATTTGATATATCTATATTTTCAAGCAGCTTCTCTACAATATCTATAAGCTTATCAATTGCTCCTGCCAAATTTGGGCGTTTCAGTTTTATTTTCTCAAGCAATGATATGACTCTTTCAAGATTTTTCTCAACAATGTTTCGAAGTCCCGTATGTTTTTTCAAAAATTGTGCTAATAGCCGAGTAGTTAATTTTCCCTCTGGGTTTACAGCCCACTTTGATCCAAGTTGAAACACTATAAATAACTTTAGTAATGGCCAACTCGGTAATTTAGAAAATACGCTGTTATATATTACACTCCCCACGGGACCTGCAAGAGCATCTTTCAATACAGTATGCCAAACTTGTAGCCTAAATGTATTCACAGATCTTTTAATTTGGAGAATTTGAGTTTCTAATGGACTTAGTTCTACATTAAATTGTATAGTGCCAGTTCCCGTGTTTCCCTTAGAATCTGTTACTATTACTGTAAGATCATATGGTGCTTGTGGGTAGGTATAGAATAGAGGAATTGTTATATTCTGTCCTTCAAAATAATAAACTGGTTTTCTTTGTTGGCCAGCTATGGAAGTATAGGTTGGTGGACTAAGTTCCCACTTATAAGATGCAATTTCATTTCCCTCAGGAGATGATGCTGTTGCGCTACAGCTTACAAAACCATTACGACTCAACAAAGATTTAGGGAAAAATTTTGAATCAATAAGTCGGCGAAGAGTTTGGCCGTTATAAAATTGTGATATCTTTTCACGCCATATTATTGGTATAAAAGGCCTACTAGGTTTCAAAACAGGCATATTGATTGAAACTGTTGGTGATTGACTAACTCTCACTAAAATTTCAACGCGATCTATACTTTTTTCCCCTGATTTATCCGTGACCGTTAAAGTGCAAATATACGAGCCACTTTTGTTATAGATGTGCGTTGGATTTATCTCGTCTGATGTTTCATTATCACCAAAATCCCAATGATATTTTAGATATCCTTCATAGTATAACACAAGAGAGGTAAAATTTGCCTTAAAAGGTGTTATGCCTGAATTTTCAGCAGCAAAAATTTTTGCTAAAAGTGGAAGTGTTTCTTCATCAGTTTTGGTGAACATTCCAAAACGATATTCTATTAGTGCAGCGAATGCGGCTAAGATGATTAATACCAGCACCAAAATTGTAACTAATATTTTGTTACGTTCTTTCATTTTTTTCCCCCATTAGATAAAAAATATTACAATAAGTATAATTTATATATAATATTAAGTTTTCTTTCTATATATTTTAAGGGTTGATTGTATAAAAAACTAGTGTTATGCAGATAACAAATTTGGTCCCGAGATGTTATAATTAATAAAAAATTTAATCATATCTTCTCAGAAATGTTATAAAATTCAATGTGACAAAAGTTTTAAATAAACGATTCCCTTCCATAGCCTCTACCAATCCTAAGAATCGGTGTAAAATATTATGGTAAAAAGTAGCTATGATTATCTAACAGATCAATGGAAAAAACATGACACATCATACCTGATGCCTCAACATCAGCGAATGATACAGTGGAGACGAGAAGAAAACTTCCTTAGAGTAGAAAAGCCATTAAGAATAGATAGGGCTCGTTCACTTGGTTACAAAGCAAAACAAGGTTACATTGTAGTAAGAGCAAGGGTGCGAAGAGGCGGTCTTAGAAAACACAAAATAAAGGGCGGTAGAAAAGCGTCTGAGAAAGGTATAAGTAAGATCACAGCTGCAAAGAGTATACAACGTATTGCTGAAGAGAGAACAGCGAAGCGCTATCCAAACATGGAAGTTCTAAACTCTTATTGGGTTGGCGATGATGGCGGTTACTATTTTTATGAGATTATCTTAGTTGATCCTGTACACCCCGCTATTTTGAAAGACCCTAAAATAAACTGGATATCAAACGCTTCTAACACTAGAAGAGTTTTGCGTGGTAAAACAAGTGCTGGACGTAGAGGTAGAGGGCTGCATCATAAGGGCAAGGGCGCAGAAAAATCAAGACCCAGCATTCGCGCTAAACAAAATTAAGAAAAAAGGAAAAAATTGAGTTTTCTGTCACTTATTTTTTAATGTTTGTTTCGTCATAAGTATTACTAGGTTTTTAAGCGGTAATTGCATTGGCTGACTTGTTATCTGATTTATTGGCATTACAACTTCGAGTGTAGTCCATCCACTTTCTTCACCACATACATCCTTTGCTTTTGCTTTTACCGTGTATGTACCTTGTTCACTCCAGCTGTGTGAGGCTGTTTTTTGTTCTCCAGAGGCATGAGGTCCTAACCAGTCGCTGTTGGTATTATCTCCCCAGTCAACAAAATAGTAGACTTCATCACCATCTATGTCTGTTGTTGTAAGTGTGTATAGATATGTTGTTCCTGCTTCTCCGTTAGTTGGTCCTGATATCTCTGGTGCGTCTGGCGGCTCATTTTCAACGATTTGTATGATAAGTGATTCCGACCACTCACTTGTAGCTTCATTGACATCTTTAGCTTTCGCCTTTATTTCGTAGGTTCCCAGCTGTGTCCATGTATGTGATGCCTGTGTTGTTAAGCCAGAGTTGTACGGCCCTAACCAATCGCTTGATTGGCCGTCTCCCCAATCCCATTTGTAGTAAACCTGGTCGCCGTCAGGGTCAATAGCCCTAGTTGAAAATGTATAGCCCATGTTCATAGTTCCTTTATTTGGTCCAGATGGCGTGTCTGGTTGATTTGGTGGGTTGCTTGTAGTAACAGTACCCATCGTTAGATCAGGGTTGCCCCAAAGTGCGCCCCATTCAAAAGTTTCATACTTAAGAGAGTACCATAGATCATCTGTGTACATCTTAGTTAAAGACCATTGGTGTGCCTCACCTTGCGTGTAATCTCCAGATGTTACACATTTAGTGAAGTAGTAATCAAATGATTGACTTGAGCCGCTATTTGGATTGTTCCAAGCGTGCATACCATACGCTACTTTTGTAGCACCAAGGAACCCCACGCCTCCCTTTTCCAACATAGCCTGACCGATGTTAAAATCATCTGTATCGGAATTGCTGCAAGCATCAGCGAAAATGATTGCCGGATAATTATCGTTCAGATAGTCGCATGTGTCTGTGTCAACAAACGCCTGGGATGGATAATACTCGTAACAAGCATCTGGTGAACCATGACCTGCCCAATCCACAAACGCATAGGTGCCAGATGACCACACGTTTTTCACGTTGTTGTAACCAAGATCATAATCACATTGGTATGAAGACTGAGCATCCTCATACATCTTTGTCTTAGTCCAATCAGCCATCCAAGGATGAATACTTGGGTTTGTCTTATACTCCATTAGAACCGCGTTATCAGTATCAGACCAGAAAAACCCGCCTAACAATAGTATGTTTTTCTTAAAAGATTCATCATTGTTCTGTTCGTAGGCTACAGATTTATCACAAATATGACTAACAACAGTTGGATCACTCCATGGGATACGACCAACGCTCACCTCGCCATAGAAATCAATTGGATCAGATGACTCGCCCCATTTATGGTCACCATCAGAATCCCATGACTGACTATCCGAAAGAGACAATTCTGCATAATAGAAATCTGTCTCCGGTTTTCCGTACCCTTCATCTTGCCAGCAGCGACGCATCGGTACGTCATCGTAACCACCAACTAAACACACATATAAAATCCCCCACGAACTAGACGGGTATTTGTCTCTAAGGAAGTTTCTAATTTTCTCAGCAAGATCATAACCTGTATATTGTGAGCTAATCCAAGATGTTGTCACAACATTGACATTTCTGCCTTTTGCCTGCTCCCAATTAACCAAAGCAGAAACAGACGAAGTTAAAGAATCAAGTGTAACAATAACGTAATCATATGACTCACGATTACCTGGTGCATTAGTTGGATACCAACTCTGAGTCTGGTCATAATTATAAACTATATCTTCTGCTCGTTGCTCAGCGAGACCAACGTTATCCGCCATTATATTTTCTATAGAAAAACCTTCGTGGAAAGTGTAACTAACATAAATCTTAATTTCAGGGTGGTAAACTAGTTTACCAGACAAAGGATAATATGTAAATGGATTCATCCTAACATCCACGAGGTTATATTTTCTGTATCCAGCGGTTTGAACAAATTCAACCACTGATGAAGGATAAGGATTATTGCTACCATAGGTTGTTTCATAATTCTTCTCGTATTTTCTTAGCTCTTCCTCATAAATATCTGGGTTCTCATAACCAATTACTCGCGGTAGAGAAGCAGGAGGAATATTGTATTTTCCAGGAAGAACAATGCTATCTGGTGTTTCAAAACCGATGCTCTCAAACTGCGCACCAGGTGGAATTGCTATAGAAAAAATCTTCGACGGCAAACTAGGCTTACCAGGTATAAGCAAACAACCAAAATCCTCTACATACAACTCATCATTATAACCTGTTTTTTTAATTTCGTAACTATTAACAGCAATAGTTAAGGCAATCGTGCCATCTTTAATTTCAAACAAAACATTTTTCGTATTTACAGCTGCACCAGCCAGTACACTGCTAACTATCAGCATACAAACTAAAAAAACTACAATGCTTTTATTCATAAATCAATTTCACCTCCAAGTTAACAGTCGTTAATACAATTACAAGTTATTAAACTTCCGCAAAAACCTTTATTTTTTTATCTAACAACCATCACAGGTTTATGGGCATACTGAACAACCTTATTGGCAACACTGCCGATAAGAAAACGCCCAATCTCACTAGTGCCTTTACTACCCAAAACAATCAAATCAACATTCAACCTGTTTGAGACATCGATAATAATCGTAGCAGCATCCCCTTCTTCAACCATCCCAATAACATCAAAATCATGAGGACCGATATCACTAATAGCATCGTTTATAAGATTCTCGGCTTTCTTCCTCAATTTTTTATAAATCTCGTTATCCACAAAAGCCTTATCAGACGGACTAGGCACAACAGCCAGTAGAGTAAGTTCGCCGTACTCGTCAATCAAATTCATAGCCTTATTAAGAGCCAACTCAGAACCTTCAGAGCCATCAAAACCAACGAGTATCCTTTTCATAAAAACCTATTTTTTCCTCCAAACAGGACCGGAATCCGTGTCCTGAATCTCAAATCCAATATCTTCTAACTCCTTTCTAATTTTATCTGCAACTTTCCAGTCCTTTTCTTTTCTAGCCTTCTCTCTTGCGCTCAATATTGCCTTTAGTAGTTCTTCAACACTTGTTTTGTTAAAATCCTTTTCATACTGTCGAACAATCGTTTGAAGTTTTTTTACAATTGCCGAATCATCTGGCGCGCTAGTAATTTTAGGTTGGAACAACGTCAGAATATTTCCAAGCATCAAAAGTGCTTCAAGAGCATGAGCGCACAAATCTTTGTTTGGGTTTCCTTCCAAATATTTATTGCTCTCATTTACAAATTCAAAGAAAACTGCAAACGCCTTTGGCGTGTTAAAATCATCATCCATTGCCTGCTCAAACTTCTCTCGGAATTCTTTTATTTCTGCAAGATACTCTTTATCTTCAGCACCAAGTTTTTTCTCATCTATTTTTTTAACTTTGACAGTTTTAGATAATTCCTCTAATTTCTCTTTAAGCCGATATATTTTTTCCAAACCTTTTTTCACATCTGCTAAAGCTTTTTCGTTGTAATCAGGTGGACTTCTGTAATGTGTCTGAGCAAAAAACATTCTAATTACTTCAGGATCCCATGTTTTCAACAAATCTTTAACATTAACTATGTTTCCAATCGACTTTGACATCTTTTCTCCATTGATTGTCAAAAGACCGATATGCATCCAGTATTTTACAAAAGACTTTCCAGTTGCAGCTTCAGCTTGCGCTATTTCATTTTCATGGTGTGGAAAACGAAGGTCCATTCCACCCCCATGTATATCAAAAGGTAATCCCAAGTATTTACTGCTCATAGCAGAGCACTCAATATGCCATCCTGGTCTTCCTTGACCCCAAGGTGATTTCCATGAAGGTTCACCGGCTTTTGCTTTCTTCCACAGCGCAAAATCAAGAGGATTGTGTTTCTGTTCACCCGGTTCAATTCTTGCTCCGACCTTCATCTCATCAATTTTTTGACCAGAAAGTTTTCCATAATCATCGAATTTTTCAACAGAAAAATATACATCTCCATCAGATACATAACCATAGCCTTTACGAACAATTTCCTCTGTCATCTTTATCATATCAGGAATTGTTTCTGAGGCTTTTGGATACAAATCCGCTCTTCTTATGCCAAGCGCATCAAGATCCCCAAGGCATATTTCAGTAAACTTGCGCGAGTATGCTAAAGGATCAATTTTCTCCCTGTTTGCTGCTGCAATTATCTTATCATCAACATCTGTGATATTCTGAACATAGGTGACCTTGTAACCCTTGTACTCCAAGTAACGACGAATCATATCAAAAGCAAAATACGTACGAGCATGGCCAATATGAGCATCAGAATAAACGGTCATCCCGCAGACGTACATTTTTACTTTTCCGCTTTCAACAGGTACGAATTTTTCTCTTTGTCTTGTAATGGAGTTGTATATTTTCATTGCCATTGTAAACACTTAACTTTACTTGCAAATAGTGGTAAAAATATATAGTTTACTGATAAAAGATGCAAATCCTTTAAATATCATTTTTCTATGCAAAGAATGGAGGTTAAAATTTATGGCAGTAACATTTTCTAAAAAGGGACGAATTGCAGTACTTACTGGCGGAGGAGACGCTCCAGGTTTAAATGCTGTTATAAGAGCTCTTACTACAAAGGCAAAAAAATATGGTTATGATGTTTTAGGTCTTTGTGATGGATGGGCCGGTGTACTTGACGGTGGTAAAGAAAAACCACTTGATCTTGATGACGTAGAAGATATTCATATGATGGGTGGAACAATTTTAGGTTCGTCAAGAACCAACCCGTATAAAGTTGAAAACGGTGCTGAACAAGTAAAAAGAAACCTTGCGAAATTAAATTGTAAATATCTTGTTGCAATAGGTGGAGAAGACACACTTGGCGTTGCAGCAAAGCTTTACAAAGATGGGATAAAGGTGATAGGTGTACCAAAGACAATTGATAACGATTTATCTGAAACAGATTATACTTTTGGTTTTGATACAGCAATTACTCGTGCTTCAGAGGCAATAAGAAATCTTCACACAACTGCACAGTCGCATCACCGGGTAATTATTGTTGAGGTTATGGGAAGACATGCGGGTTGGATGGCTCTTGAAGCAGGAATTGCAGGGGGAGCACACGCAATACTTGTTCCAGAGGAAAATTTTGACATAAAAACTCTTGTGAAAATTATTAAAAACAGAGAGGCAAGAGGAAAGAATTACACAATTATTGCGATTTCCGAGGGAGCCGTTCCAAAAGGCGGAGACATGAAATGGAAAGACGAAAAAGTTGATGCATTCGGCCATAAGATCCTGGGTGGAATTGCAGAGCAGCTTGCAGAGAAACTCGAGGAAATTACTGGAAAAGAATGCAGACACGTGGTTTTAGGTCACTTACAAAGAGCAGGGACACCAACAGCATTTGATATCAATTTAGCAACACGTCTTGGAATCCGTGCAGCAGACATGATAGAAAACGGCGAGTTCGGAAAAATGGTAGCCCTCCAAGGAATTGAAATAGTTTCAGTGCCCCTCGAAGCAGCTGTCGGAAAATTAAAGACAGTTCCAAAAGAAAGACTCGATGAAGCAAAAATATTTTATGACTTGTGAGGTGAAAAAATATGCCATTGGTTTCAATGAGACAAATACTAGATGAAGCAGCAAAAAAAGGCTACGGGGTGCCACATTTTAATGTAAACAACATGGAACAATCGCAAGCTATTATGAGCGGTGCTGAAGAAGTAGAATCTCCCGTCATTATGGCTGCATCAAAAGGAGCGCTAGAATATTCTGATATAATATTTTTGAGAAACATTATGAATGCTTGTATTGAAAAATATCCAAAAATTCCCATAGCACTTCATCTTGATCACGGAACAAGTGTAGAAATATGTCAAACAGCAATTGATCTAGGTTTTTCATCTGTTATGATGGATGGATCTTTACAAAAAGATGGAAAAACACCAAGAGATTTTGATAGCAACATTGAAATCACAAGAAAGGTAGTAAACATTGCTCATCCTCTTGGAATAACAGTTGAAGGGGAACTCGGTTGTCTCGGTGGAATTGAAGATGGAATAGGTTCTGGACGAGAAAAATTAACAGACCCCGGCCAAGTAAAAGAGTTTGTAGAAAAAACAAAAGTTGATGCGTTAGCTGTTGCAATAGGAACAAGTCACGGTGCGTACAAATTCAAAATCAAACCATCTCCAGATAAAAACCTACTCGCAATGGATATTATTAGAAAAATTCACGAGCTTTGCCCAGACTTGCATATGGTAATGCACGGCTCATCATCGGTACCACAAGAATTGATCGCTCAGATAAATAAATATGGCGGTGCAATCCCAGAAACATACGGAGTTCCTTTATGGGCGATTCAGGAAGGAATTAAAGCAGGGGTAAGAAAGGTAAATGTTGATACAGATCTAAGACTCGCAGTAACTGCCACTATCAGAAAGTTCATGAAAGAAAATCCTGAGCAATTTGACCCGAGAAAATATTTGGGTCTGTCAAGAGATGCAATGAAAAAGATTGTAATGGAGCGTTACACAAAGTTTGGCAGTGCAGGTCACGCATTTGATTACGAGCCCATGTCTCTTAATGATATGAAAAAATTCTACGAAAATGACTGAGCCAACGGATCTATTTGATGACCCGGCATTTTATATTACATGTAAAAGAGCACCGCATAACTGAAGACATGAAATATAATGGCCATTCTAACCACACCGACTAACTATGGATGACATGCAATACACGATGCTGCCTAAAGTGATGAAAAAACTCGGGACCAGATTTCAAAAAATAAAATAATTTTACTGTCTTAACGTTGAGATCCTTTCTCGTTGCGTAGTTTCTGTTTTTTGATTTACAATTGTTCTTTTCCGTTCTAATGCTGTTTTTAATTCCTTATCTACATCATGCGTGTCGATACTAACCCAGCGGACATTATCCTGTTCAAAAAGCTCATGCAAAGGAAATCGCCCATCCCACGGCTCCCAGGCTTTCTGCAAAGTCATACTGCTAATCGTACGAATATTTGTAGCCCCAGCCTCACCCATGGCATCAGCAAAAGGAATTAAACGATTATCTGGTATAGCGGTACCAACGGTCTGTAAAAACTCACCAATTGGTTTGACAATTCTAGGAATTTCCATAATATCATTAACAGGTTTCACCCGAATAACCCTAAACAGCGGAGATGGCTCCAAGTTAGCTGTGTTTTCATCATAAATCACAAGCCACTGATGGGTCGGTGATGAAAAAATTTTAACGGGTTCACCCATCATCTCCTTCTTAAAATACTGGTAATATCCATCTAAAACTTGCATCTTCCCTGACTTAGAACCTTTAGGCAGAGCACGGGATGTTGTTTCCATCTCCTCGGCAAGCAATTCTGCAAATTTCATCGGTGAAACATTTCCGCCAGTTTCAACGAAAATCTCCTGCGGAGAGAAACACCCTTGCTGATCCCATGCGCTCACGTCAAGAGATACCAACTCAGCAATTTCGCTAGCTCTCTCATCTAGATACTCCCTTGCTATTGTAATAAAACTAAACTTATGCCAATGACCAGCAACAGGAATCCTATATTTTTCCGACACCTCAGATAGACTTCTACGTGCCTGTTCTCCACCAGTTGCTCGAACGATATCGGATTTTGAAAAAAGAAAATCTTTAACAACATTATTCGAACTTTCAAACGGCAATACTGCAATGGTGTACGCAAGTTGAGGGTCAATCTCTTCGATAGATTTTGCGTAAAGCGCACCAAAAACAGGTTCTTCGGAAGGGACCTTCACCCAGGTTGCTGCATCAACGAGTTTATCCATAACCATCTCAAAAGCTGCGAGGCCAAGAATATTACCAGCACATATATGACCGATAACTTCAGGATCATAATTCGAATGACTGATTTCCGCTTTCCCGTAGGCTTTAACTAAACCATCACCAAGCTTAGTAAAAATCTTATAATCATCTGGTTTAAGTTTACCAAACAATGGGAGATTTTCTTTTTTAATGACACGTAAAAAATGATCAAAACCCCAGGATTCAACCATCTCAACAGAAAAACCTGTAACAGTCGGCAGAACCTCTCTTGCGATTTTCCTACCCTTGTATTTTGGGTCCATCCAAAGATCATTAACCTGCCCAATAACATCGATAACCTTTGGAATGCCAATGGCAAGAAGATACTGTTTTCTTATCTTTTTAATATCATCAATAATCTTACCAAGAGCATCTACTGTGAAAACCGGTTTTTTAAGCTTTATACCACCAACATCCTCATATGTAAACTCTAGCTCATCTTCGAGTCCGAGGTCTGGATTCCAAAAATAACAATCGATGGTCTTTCCCATAAAATCTAATCCTCGAAATCAACCGGAATCTTACTGGCGGTACTCACAAGCTCCTGGGCTGCTTTGGACTGATCGATGATAACTTTTGAATCACCATCGACAGTAAACATACCTCTAATCAAACCGCGAATTGGATCAAGTTCTTTGTTTATTACTTTCTTCCAGTTGGAATAAGGGCCCTTAAAAACAAATTTAGCTGTTTTTTTGCCTTTAACAAGATATGCGTCCTTGCATTTTCCATGCCAGAGGTCCACATAAAAAACGGTTTCTTTTTTCAATTCGGCATCAGGAGTTACAATGAAGAGGAAATCACCTTCCCACGTCTTTGCAACCTCTTCGTAGATCTTATTTTTGTTTAATTCTTCTTTAAATTCTTTAATCCATTCATCAGACGGAAAATGCACCATACTATTTTTCCTCCTTTTGCATTAGCTCAGCCATGACCGCAGCACAACCACGTCCCTCAACACCAGGGAGACGAGTGACTTCTATATCAAGCACTGGGCCATCTCTATCACATTCCGGGCAACGCTCCAAAAGCTTAACTCTATCGCCAGTTATTATGAAACCAGGGTAACTATCAGGTAATGGATCAATGAAAGCAAAACGCCCAAACTCATCATATCCAATTGGATTTAAATTCTCATCTAAAACAAATGGGATGATGGTCGGAGGAATATGCTTGTAATGCTCCTCGCAACTTAAAAACACGGAGCTGCACTCAGACATAGCATAAACATCACGATAATGATTCTGAGGAATACCGAGAACCTCCTCTACCTTCTTCCTGAAAATCTCTTCAGGAGTACGTTTGTCCTCTTCTGCCTTCCAGCCACCCCCAGTCAAAACCTGACTAGCAGCAAGATTAACACTTCGACCTTCATGTTTCATACGCTCTACAATGCGATCAAGCCAAAACGGAGGACCACCTATATTCAGCTTTTTTCCTTTTTTCTCTGCCTGTTCTAAAAGATTGATCATTTTCGAATCAGATTTCTTCTGAACCATTGGGCTAATCCTAGACATCGCCTTTGCTTTTATCTTCTCCCGGATACCAATGGTTTCATCACGCTGCATACGCAGAAACTGCGTCGTAATCTTCATATCAAGTGCAACATGGATATTCGCTGGATCATAAAGATCATAGGCTATACCAAAAAGACTCGCGATGGTAAGATTTGTTTGACGTGGGTCAGGAATCAACAAAATTGCAGAGTCATCTGGATCGTAATCCATTAACTCCATTACAGATTTCATAGCACTATATCTAACACGATTCCAAGAACGAGTATCACGAGGAATAAAACTAAAACGACCACTGGTACCACTAGTAAACATAATGTTAACGCCTTTTTTGTTAAACTCCTCGATGATCTCATCATGCGAAGGCAAATCAGTTTTAAAAACAGGGTTGGGAATTGAGCCAGTAAAAATGGTTTTTAACCAGTTCAAAAACCCTTTTCCCTCAGGATAATCCTTGAAAAAAGTATCAGGAAGCAATGGTATCTTGCTCAAATCATTTTTTGATTTAATCTTATCCGGTGTAACACCATTTACTTCACACACACGATGATACAGAACGTTATTATCGTAGTGATGCTTGAAACTATATTTAACTGCAGGAAACATCAAATCCTGAGCTTTTTTGTAATCGCGGAAAAAAGATGCGTGAGCAAACAATGCTTTATCGACAGGACTCCAAGATTCCTTTGGAGTAATAAACTTCTCCAAACATTTGTTTTCAAAAACTAACTCTGGTTCAACCATAAAAATCATTCTTCAAATTCATCTGTGATTTTTCGTAAAGATTCAATTAGACTGTCTAGTTGTTTTATTATTTTTAATGCCTCCATTTTGCTGCCTTTTAGTTTAAGTCTGTTTTTTAAAAGAGCCATTGCGGTACCAATTTTTCCTTCCAGAATATCTTTGTAAGTTCCATAGTTGCCTCTTATTTCATAAATGGCTTCTTTTCCTTCAAAAATATCACCGGTGTTTACTTTAAACTCATTCAGTCTTCCATCTTTAAGCTCTATATAGAAATTCATTGTTGTATCATTTGGAGGTACATGCTCTATAATGCCCTGTACTGATGTTGTTATATTTTTCATGTCTTTTTCTGGGTCTAGTTTTTCAAGCATGTAAGTTCTGCCTTTTTCGATCCATTCTTCTGAAAGAAATTTTACCATTCTTCAAACTCTCCTAAAACAGAGTGAAGCACCTCTCTAAACATGGTTTGCTCTTCTTTTGTTAAACCTTCTCGCAATGGATAGAGAACGTGCTCCTTGCGGTGTATGCCTTTAAACAAATAGTTGATAAGTGTAAATATTTGGCCTAGTACTAGTGATTTTTCTGTTGTTTCAAGTAATGCTTTGCTTATTCTGTTAGCTACATCAGGGTCGTTGTGATTATAGAAATAGTCATATTCTATGTAGATGAACTTGCCGTTATCAAGAGGACTAATGAAACCAAGTGCGTGTTCTAAGTTGTATTTATCTCCAACTTCTGCGAACATATTTACCCATTTCAAGATATGTTTCTTGTCACCAGCCCATACAGCACCTCCTGGGCCCATAGTCATCTGCTGTCTCATAAGTCGTGATGGTAATATTCTAAATGCGTGAAGCCAAACAACATCTGTCATCTCTGGTTTAGAATAAACCTTTTTAAAAAAGTCCTGCAGATCTGTATCATATACTTTTGACATTTGCTCAGGCGATGCATCTAATCCTTTTTCGAAATGTTTTCTCATTGGACCAGCAAAGATAGCTCTTAAAGGATCTTCTTCCTCTGAAAGTATCTTCATAAACTCACTGTCTTTAAGTGATGCTAGTTTTGGGGAACCCAAAATCAAAGTCCTCATAAAGTTTTGATCAATAGTATATTCTGCCATTCCTTCTACAATTTTTTTGTCGTCCTTGTCACAGATGACATCCACGACATATCTAAGTTTCATATAATTTTTACATATGTCTTCAAAGTCTTCGGCGATCTTTGGCGTTGGGCAGATGAACTCAGCTAGATACTTGTAGGAAAGAACTGCGACTGATAAGCCTACACCACGTTTACCAAGCTTCAAGACCATGTCAAGAGCATCTTCTAAGTTGTCAAATGGTACAAGAACTGCTTCTTCGTCATCAAAAACAGGGAAAAGTTTCGCTGTGACTTCGGTGATTATATATGATGGACTTAACGATATGTTTGAGAAAACATTTTCAGTGGCATATGGATTTGGGATATCCATATCACGATGATTTTTAATGTTTCCATCGTTATCCACTATTGTTAGATCAATAAAATTATCTGCAAAACAACCATATTTATTTCCCCAGGTTGTGACTATTCCAGTTGTTGCAATGTTTGAACAATAATGAGCCCCCGCCTCTGCCACATTTACCCTTAATTTATGTTTATATGCTGCTTTTTGTACTTCAAAGGCAGTTATCCCCGCGCCCACTACTGCGGTACTGTTTTCAGGGTGTATCTCAAGTTTTTTTAGTCTCAATAAATCTATTACAATGCCATGTTCTAAAGTTATTGCGTTTGATAGTACTGTTGGAGTGGCTATTGATAAGGCTGTTCCGCCACCTCTGGGCAAGAAGGGTATGTTATGTTTATTTGCAAATTTGATAATTTTTGATACTTGTTCTGTAGTATCTGGCATTACTACATAGAAATTCAGTTCAACATTAGTTGGAATTATTGATCTAACATACGAAGCGATAATAATTGGATCATTTGTTGCCCATTCATTTCCAACGATTTCACGAAGCCCTTTTACGATATCATCTTCAGGTACCTTCTGAAACTCGCTTTTGTCCAAACTATTAACATATTCCTTTAAAGCCTTGGCAACTTTCTCAGGACGCAATTGCGTAGCAAAATTACACTGCTTATCACAAATGCCGCAAAGAGTACAAGAGTTTGCAATATCAACTAGTTTTTCTGTAGGTTTAATTTTTCCTTCTTTCAAATGTTTTACAAGTTCCATGCGGCCCTGGGGCCAATAAGCCAGATAACCATGTTTTTTCCCAGAGGGACATAAACCTGTTCCAAGAAAATCGATTCTGCACATTCCACAGTGGGTACCTTTCTTAGCAATAGCAACTGCATCATCTAATGACTTTTTTTCTAAAACTACAGTATTGGCTGATTTCATTTTTTTCTCCCCCCGAGATAATTATATCTAAAAAACCGAAGACATTCAAATTAATAAACGTTTCCTCTATAAAAATATTACAAAATAAAGAGCAAAAGTGATAAATTATTGATAAAATCGCAGAGAGTAAAGGATATAAAT
>Ga0209287_10000995_pt1 | contig 14998 bp, 21 predicted proteins | sample PPLLak3cmMay2015_2_FD_187255 | JGI IMG/M metagenome (GOLD analysis project Ga0209287, IMG submission 187255) | Freshwater sediment microbial communities from Prairie Pothole Lake near Jamestown, North Dakota, USA - PPLs Lake P8 Core (1) Depth... | ecosystem: Environmental > Aquatic > Freshwater... | reverse complement strand
TGTGCCTGTTTTATTTGCAACTCATTTAATAAAGCTTTCAGTAGCTCGACAAGTAAGCGCTTTGAATCCCGCACTGCGCATACCGCCGAACGTTGTGCTTCATGCAAATTATTCTTAAGAATGTTTGTTGTATATACCAAAAAGATATACCTTTGCGATATTAAAATAAAATATCATGAAAACGGTATCCTTGAAAATTGACGAATCCATCTTTGGAGAAACTGAGAAGATTCTTGCTTCAATGAAGAAACCTAGAAATAGGTACATTAATGAAGCTATTGATTATTACAACAGAGTTCAGAAAAGAATGATTCTTGAGAAGAAACTCAAGAAAGAATCTGACCTAGTGAAAAAGGATTCTCTTGCTGTACTTAAAGAATTTGAGGAACTTGGCTATGCAGATTAAACAATTTGAAATTTGGATAGCCGATTTGAACCCTCAGATGGGCACCGAGACAGGAAAAACGAGACCCGTTCTTGCTGTTCAGACAAATTTACTGAATAAGATTCCACATCCTTCAACCATTATTTGCCCTATCACGACTAATGTGAAAAAGGACTCTGAAATATTAAGAGTACACTTAAAGAAAGGGACGGCGAATATGCTTGAAGATTGCGACATCATGATTGACCAAATTCGAGCGATTGATAACAAGAGACTAATTAAAAGAATTGGCGTACTACTAGTTGGATTGGCTGAAATGGTTAGAGAGAATATTAAGATAGTACTAGAACTAGACTAATGCACGAAAGCACAACACGTGGCAAAAGCAATTGGGGCGGATGAAGCAGATACAATTGTTTTTACTACTTTAGTATGTTTTTAGCGTGGGATGAGATAGTTGCGGTTAAATCCCCAACTGCCCTTGCCACGGAAACGTTGTACGCCATAAAACGAAACGACATAGACAATGACGAAAAGAATATTATACATCTTATTGATTTCTATCTTCTTAGCATCTTGCAATTCTAATAGATTGACAACTAAGAATTCTCAAGAAATAAAATTAGAACAGATTCGGAATGCAATTAAAAAAAGCGGCTTTATTAAGTTGCCTTTGATTTTTGATGCAAATTTTGAGAGTTCGTTGAAAATTAATTATCGAGTTGAAATTAATGGAAATGATTCATTGATTTTTGACAGCGATATTAGAAGTATTGTTGGATTTTTGCCCGACACGTCAAATTACTATGCTTTTTTGTTTCATACTGTTGGAGATATGCTATACCCAACAATTATGACAATAGACAAAAATGGCAAGAAATTGGACCGCCAAATTATTTGTGCTGCAGGTTGTGCGGGACATGCTGCTGTAGATGTTACAAGCTGCTATGACAGTGTTTGGATAAGCAAAGATTTAAAAATCAAATCAATGTCTAAAGTTATAGGTACTGTTGAGACTAATGATTCTATTCCTAAGATTGTGAATATCTGCAATGTGAGAAAGGTTGACGGATTTATTGACAACAGTGGGAAAATTAGACTGAATAGTAGTGACTTGATAGATTGTAACGAATATAATAAATAATTTACGGCGTACAACAGCTGCTAAAATCCAACGGGGCTGAGGTGTAGACAGGTTTTTAATTGGTTTTTAAGTTATATTTTAACGTGGGACAAGATTGCTGCTTCGAACTCCCCGTCGTTTTTTAGCAGCAAACGTTGTGCTTCATGCATAAAGACGACACGAAATGACATTGCAAACACCTTACATAAAGATTGACGAGCATGGAATAGACTTGATTAAGAATTATCAGGTTTATCGCCATATTGAATACAGTGAAATCACTGAAATTGAATTGAAAAAAGGACATTTAATAATGAATTGGTGGATTCCTCTATCCCTAGGAATTCTGATTATAATTGGAACCTTATTTTTAGGAATACTAGCTGTTAAGTTTGATTTTTATAATATCGACACTAGAAGTATGCGAAGTTTATTGATGCTTGAAATCTCACCATGGTTATTGCTAATTGGCGGACTGATTCTAATATACCAAGCATTTAGGAAAAGTGTAGTTATGATTATTTCTACCTCCTTGAGAAAACATCAAATTGCGTTGAAAGAATTTGAAAAAGAGAATAAAGTTAAAGAAGTAATCGAATTTCTTAGTAAAAGAACGAATATGAAAACCAATTGAAAGATTTGAAAAATATAAACTTTGACACGACATAAATGCACGAAAGCACAACAGCTGCTAAAACCCATCGGGGCTGATGCGCAGATATGCGAGTTTTTAGTACTTTAGTAAAAGTTTATCGGGGGACGGAGACGCTGCTTCGAACTCCCCGTCGTTTTTTAGCAGCAAACGTTGTAGTGCATTTTATGGCGAACCGAAAATGATTCGCAAATACGATTGACAGAAACAGAAAAAAGAGTATTGAAAACATAAATAATCAGATTTATCGGAAATAGATTAATAAATTGACTCAATTATGAAACCAAGAATTGATAAGAAAACCGCATTAAAAATTATAGGAATAAACTTGACTCTTTTCCTATTGCTTGTAGTATTAATCTATATCAACAAAACCTATTTCAGACCGACATTCAATGAAACTCGTTTGGAACAAATTTTAACAGGTAGTTTCCCGACTTTTATAGCTGCTTTCTTGATTAGTTTATTTGCCGTGAATCCTGTACTAATCAAAAAACCACGATTAGGACGTTTGTTGGTTTATTTAGCTTCATTAGGCACTATGACGGTTCTTATACTTGACGAATTAGAATCGATAGGAGCAAGTAAGCAATATGATATTTATGATATTGTAGGAAGTATATTAGGTGCTCTTTTAGCTGTTCTGACCTTTGAATATTTGAATTATAGACAAAAACGCAAGAAAGAGATTTAAACAGACGAGAATTAAAAACGCACTACAACAGCTGCTAAAACCCAACGGGGCTGAAGCGCAGACAAGTTTTAATATTACAAAAATAGTTTTAACTTTAACGTGGGACAAGATTGCTGCTTCGAACTCCCCGTCGTTTTTTAGCAGCAGGCGTTGGCAGCAATTGAGCAAAACACGTAATGACCTTGACTATGTATAATAAAGAAAATGATATAATCAAGTTTAGACAAAGAGCTTTATTTGGAGGAATGAGTTTCATATATATTTTATTATTAATAGGTTCTATTATAATTGCCATCCTTCTTATTCAGACTGGATATCTTGCAATTTTAGGTGTTTTATGTCTTATTATTGCAGCATTTTTTCTACAATTAACGTTAAACATTCATGGCGTAGATATAGTCTTGAATGAACAAAGAATTATTGTTTATAGAAAGATTTTGTGGTATAAAAGCATTAAGACAGAAGATTTAAAGCATTACAAATTAATAAATATTACAAAAGATAAAGTCGTAGTGGAGACTTCAGAATATTCTGACTATGACTCTGATACTTATTTTTATTACTTTCTTTCATTATTTGATGAATTAAATATGAAAAGAATCGTTTTAGCAGAATCAATTAAATACAAAGAAATAGTTAATGCTGCTAGATTCTTATCAAAGGAATTGAATATCGAGATAAAAGATAAAGTATTTGGACGTCCATTAAAATAAATCAACTGCTGCCAACACGTGGTTAAGCCAATTGGGGCGGATGATGCAGATACGAATGTTTTTACTATTTTAGTATGTTTTTACCGTGGGACGAGATAGTTGCAGTTAACTCCCCAACTGTCCCAACCACGCAACGTTAGGGTACATTAAATGACGAAATGAAGAAACTTTATTACTTATGCATTCTGATTCCCATTTTCTCTTGTTCTTCGAAAACTGAGAAAGTGAAAGTTCCACATGATTTTTGTGTTATATTGTCTAGTGAAACTGAAGAAATTAATACTTTCAATTCGACTGTTAAGCGAAAATACAACCATGGAGACACAACTATTCATGTTGAATTTTCTAAGAGTGAAATAGAAACTATTTACAAGTCAATATTGGAAAATCAACCATTTGTATCACCGAAAGAAAATGGAAAAGTAGAATTTATAGAATTACCATCTCCTGAATCAAGAATACAAATTGAAATGAATGGAAATGTGTACCAGATGGAATGGACGAGTAATGATTCATCGAGTAAAAAATTTAGAAAGTTTTTGAAGACAATTTATAGAATCCTTGATGCAAAGAATGAATATAGAAACTTACCAGAAACAGATATTGTTATCTTTTAAAATATTAACGTACCCTAACAACTGCTAAAATCCATTGGGGCAGATGGTTAGATGAGTTTTATTTTTTGTATATTGCATTTATTTTAACGTGGGACAAGATTGCTGCTTCGAACTCCCCAACGGTTTTTAGCAGCAAACGTTATGCCCTATTTAGCTTGACGACTAACTAATAACCATATCGAATGAAAAGAATACTTATTCCGATAACTCTTCTAATTATGATTTCTTGTACTCAGGCAGGAAAAGAGAATAAAAAAGGAGGGATTTATATGAGAAACCCAGAAAAAAGAGACATTCTATTAAATACAAAATGGGAGAATAATATACATGGTTGTATTGACTATTTAGAGTTTGTCGAGAAAGACTCGGTTATACTATATGACTGTCCAATAGATGAAAAGCAATTCGGGACTTACGACATGAAATCTGATACAATAATTATCGCAATTACAAAAGGACAGTATGACAATGAAATAAATGAGGACTCGAAAAATAGCCAAGAAAATTATAAGTTCTCTCTTTTGCTGAAATCAGATACTTTGTTTTACTTCAATGACTCAAAGAAAATTGCGTATATAAAAGCGAAACTATAGACAAGAACAAGATACCTAATCAATATGAAAAGAATAATTATTCCAATATTTTTAATTCTATTTTCTTGTAAATATTTTAAGAAAATAGAAAACCCTGAAATGACTTTGAATAATATAGAAAAAAACAACATATTAGCTAATACAAAGTGGGAGCACATAAATCCAGACGGTTGTGTTTATTTACTTGATTTTTATGAAAATGATACTGTAGTTGATTACAGTTGCGACCAAGAAAAACACTTTGGAATTTACAAACTTAATTCTGACACAGTTTTTATCGAGTCAGTTAAAGAAAAGATAATGTTAATTGTAACAGAAGATAAATTGCTCTCTCTAAACAAAGAAAGTTTTTCTTATTACCGAAGACAATAACAAATAGATTATAAACAGGGCATAACAGCTGCTAAAAACCATTGGGGCAGAGAGTTAGATAAGTTTTATTTTAGTATATTGCATTTATTTTAACGTGGGATAAGATTGCTGCTTCGAACTCCCCAACGCTTTTTAGCAGCAAACGTTAGGGCACATTAAACGAAAAACGAACTGTAAGGTTTTTTGGTTGCTTGATATTCTTAAAAGTGATACATTTGCACAAACGGATTGAAACTTTTATGGAAACGAGAGAGATAATTAGAGTAATCAGAAAGCTGCCAGTAAGCAAGAGAATGCTAATTGTTGAGCGTACATTGAAAACTATTAGAGAAAGCGAAACAAGAAAGCAAATGGTAAAAGCTGCTAATGCTTTGCTTGACGATTACAAAAATGATAAAGAGTTGACCATATTTACTCATCTTGATTATGAAGCATTTTATGAAGCAAGGTGAAATTTGGTTAATCAATCTTGACCCAACAATTGGTGCTGAAATAAAGAAAACTAGACCAGCAATTGTTGTCAATGACAACTCATTAGGAAAACTTCCTCTCAAAATAATTGTTCCGTTGACAGATTGGAAAGATAGATATGATGTAGCACCTTGGATGGTCAAAATCATTCCGAATAACTTTAATAATCTAACAAAAGAATCCGCAGCAGATTGTTTCCAAATTCGCTCATTATCTGAAGAAAGGTTTCTAAGAAAAATAGGGAAAATAGATTCCGAAAATCTTGATGATATCAAAGACTCATTATCTAAAGTTTTATCGATAGAAGAATATTAACGTGCCCTAACACGTGGTTAAGCCAATTGGGGCGGATGATGCAGATACAAATGTTTTTACTATTTTAGTATGTTTTTACCGTGGGACGAGATAGTTGCAGCAACTCCCCAACTGTCCCAACCACGCAACGTTAGCAGCAAAAATATGATTGACCCAAGAGTATACCTTTCAATAGCTAAGGATGATTTAAATGCATCACGCATATTGCTTAAAAATAATTGTTTCCCTCAATCCTTATTTTTCACAGAACAATCAGTTGAGAAAATTTGTAAATACATAATTATCAAAGATAATATTATCAGTGAAGGGGAACTAAAGAAAAAGATTGGCCATAAATCAATGATGGTTTTTGATATTCTTATTAAATATATGATTGAAAAATTAGACTCTGCAGAAACTCTTAAAGATGTAAATATTAATAAATTACACAAAAGACTAATTGAAGAACAAAACTACTTATCTAAATTAAGAATTGACAGCCAAAATAAAAAACTTGATTTAGATACATTACAAGAATATGAGTTTAAATTGCTTTTTTACACAAAATTGGATTTTAACTTAAATCCAGATTTTAGTTTCTATTTTAATCAAGCGCCTGAAGTTTTTATTGATACTCTTAAGAAAATGAATTTACTTGATAGTGAAACCTTAGAAAGAATTGAAATTAGTTTTAACAATCCTGAAGAAAAGAAATACTATTTGGAATTAATAAGCGAAATCCAAGTCAAAATGGTTAAATACCAGAATTTAATGTTAGCTGTACTTACTTTCGCAACAATTTTTTCTTCGCATTGGGAATCCACAAGATATCCAGATGGTAAAGAAAATATAGCGCCTTATGAAATCTATAACTCAGAAACTGCAATAATAAAAAGTTTAGATACTTTTCAAGAATACATAGATTTAACTATTACAGGTTTAGAGGAATTAAGTTTATAATTTCTGCTGCTAACAGCAAATTAATTGCATTTGGGCAAAGATGCAGAAACGAAAGTTTTTCGTACTTTAGGTTTTTAATTAACGGGGGATAAAGAAACGGTTCTTTGCTCCCAAACGCAACCAATTTGCAACCGTTATGGGTAATGCTCAGACAACCATGAAACTAAACATTTTTAACAGAAAGAATAAGACTCCATACTACAAATGTTCTTGTTGCGGACAGGAATATGATGAATTTCCTCTTTGTTTTGGTTCTGATTTTCCAGATTATTACTTTACGATACCACCTGAAGAAAGAGAAAAGAGAATTGAATTGACCAAAAGTCTTTGTGTTGTGGACGGGGAACATTTTTTTCATCGCTGTAGAATGACGATTCCAATAGTTGACTACAAGGAAAACTTTATATGGAATGTTTGGACATCAATCAGTGAAGAAAATTTCATCAAGAGAAATGATTTATGGACAAATCCTGATAGAATTAATGAGCCGCCTTACTTTGGTTGGTTACAGACTGTTATTCCAACATATGGAGTTACATTAAATATTAAATCAATGGCATATGAAGAATCTCTTGATTCAATACCTAGACTTGAAATAATTGAAGAAAACCATCCATTAATGATTGACCAAAAAAATGGAATTAGTTTGAAAAGAGCATTTGAAATTGTAGACGAAATAATGAAAACAGAACATCGAAAAGAATAAAGCACTACCCATAACAGCCGCTAAACCCAATCAGGGCTGATTTGCAGATAAGCAAGTTTTTCCTACCTTAGCATAACCGTTAACGAGGGACAAGGAATCGGTTTTTAACTCCCTGTCAGTGTTTAGCGGCAACCGTTGGCGGTAATGCCATGATGCTATAACAAACATTAATATTTTTAACAATGGACATCTTACTTAGAATTAAGAATTGGCAGTTATTTCTTATCATTTTTTTATTGCCTTGGCTTTTATTGATAGCATATATAACCATTTTCGAATCTAATTCTTCAACCTACAATGTATTTGCGGCGATATTCACGCTGATATATTATGTGATATTTGTGGGTTGGAATTACAAAGTGATTAAGACTTTTAATAAAACAGAAAAAATCCTGACAGAAAAGCAAAATAAAAGACTTGATTGGTTGCTTATAATATTTTTCATTTATTTAATATTTATATTATTCAGAACTCAAGTATTTGAAACCGATTTATTGGTTTTTAGGATTCTCTCACCAATTTTAATGTTGTTATCCGTCTATTCATTTATCTTTTTAGTCTATTGTACAGCGAAGACATTGAAATATTTACAATTGAAGAATCAGATTAGGACAGCAGACATAATTGTAGAAATGTTTATAATATTTTATTTTATTATTGGTGTTTGGTGGCTTCAAAGAAAAGTCAATAAATATTATGACGAATATATAAGGCACTAACCGCCAACAGCTGCTAAAAACCATTGGGGCAGACGGTTAGATAAGTTTTATTTTAGTATATTGCATTTATTTTTAACGTGGGACAAGATGGCTGCTTCGAACTCCCCAACGTTTTTTAGCAGCAAACGTTGGCCGTAATTTGGGAAAAATGAGAATTCAACACTTGATTCAATTTTTAATCACTAAATGATTTACAAATGATAAATTTTGTCATGTTAAAAAAAAATTTACAAAAAATACTTCTACTGATAATTGTTATTAAAAAGAAAGGTACTATTAATTGTTATAAGTTATGTTAATAACTCATTTATACTAATCATTCAATAATTTTTCAAATTATCTAATTTAAAAGGAGGTAATTATGTTTGGCATCTCAAATAAAGAAAAAGTGGAAAAGATATTCCAAGCTTTTGATCAACAGAATAAAGAACTGATAATAATGTTAATTAAAAAAGGCATTGATGTGAAAACAAAAAGTAAGGATGGTAATACACTTCTGCATGCGGCATCAGGTGCGGGATATAGTGATGTGGTTGAATTATTAATCAACAAAGGTGCAGAAGTCAATATAATGAATGGAGAACTTCAAACACCTCTAGAATTAGGCATACAATACAATTATATAGAAATTGTTGAGATGTTGATTTCTAATGGAGCAGATGTAAATGCTAAGAATAGGGATAATCAATCACTTTTACAATTAGCCATTAAGAACGAATGTGAAGAAATAGCAGATTTGTTAATTAATAGAGGAGCTGATGTGAATGCAAAACCAAATTATGTTAATAGTCCAAATCTATTATTTATGGCACTAGAAATTGGGTTAATAGAAACAGCAAAGCTGATAATTTCTAAAGGTGCCAACATAAATGCAGTGGATTATATGAATTCTACAGCTTTAATTTTATCATTAAAGGAAAAGTACAGAGAAATAGCGAAGTTGTTAATTTCCAAGGGCGCTAACGTTAATGCTGAGACTAAAGATGGTTCAACGCCATTATTATATACAACAATGTTTGATGCAGATATAGAAATGGCTGAGCTTTTAGTTTCAAATGGTGCGAATGTGAATGCAAAAAACAGATATAATCAAACGCCATTATATTGGGCTACTGATCACAAGTTAACAGAAATGATGGAATTTTTTATTTCCAAAGGAGCAGATGTAAATGTAAAGTGTGGAGATTATGATTATACACTATTATATTGGCCATCATATAAAGGTTTTATAGATATAGTAGATTTATTACTTTCTAAAGGTTCAGATGTGAATGCAAAAATTAAAGATGGTAGTACAGCACTACATGGAGCAATAAATGGAGAATCGCGAAAGAAACAAAAAGAAGTTGTTGAGTTATTAATATCTAAAGGTGCTGATTTGAATGCGAAACGTAATGATGGCGAAACACCCTTGGATTTGGCATTAGAAAAAGGGCTTAATGAAATTGCAGATTTACTTATTTTGAATGGTGCTGTTATTTCTTCTCAAGTAAAAGAAGGTTGGATTGTTTGGATGGATGTTTCCTATAATTCTACTCCTGAGCTTGAAAAAGCAATAAAAGAGGCAACCCTTCGTGGGAATGAAATAATTATTCATGGACACACCTGGGCGGTTTATATTAATGAACAAACAGCAAAAAATATTGGTCAGTTATTAATGAATGCAGGCAATAAAGATCCTGGTGTTAAAAGAGTAAAATGTTTTAAGTCCGCTAAGAATCCTCAAATAGATTGGAATAAATCTAAAACCATGGAAAATGGTTGGATTATTGAATATTTTGACAAATAATACATTTTGTAAAAGGAAGAAAATAATGGGGATGTCAATTTCTATCATTTAAATTTATCCAGTAATTAGATTTATCCTTTAATCACCGAATGTGAAGAAACACAAAAACAAACTACGGCCAACACACAATAAAAAACATAGGGCGGAAAGTGCTAAATTTAAACAACATAACATTTAATAAACTGCTCGGTAACTTGATAAGAAATCGCTTTGAATCGCCCTACGTTTCTTATTGTCAACCGTTACCAACAAGCCTAAGAAAAAAGACAGCGACATGAAAATTGACAAGACGACATACAAAGACAGAAAAGAAAAACAAATCAGATTGACTGCCGACCGCACCAGCAAACCGATAAAGTTTTATTTTTTGCCATCCCACATTGCACACATTGGTAAGCCGCTCATGCCGACTCACAAACCAAAGCTTGCCAAAGAGTGCAATTTTCCCAACGCTTAATTAAGACATAAATTGAAAGCTATAAATACAAATATCCATGGCTTAGGAATTCACACAAACTGTGTGAGTGCATTCACAATATCTCAAATTGCGACTGCAACTCAAATCTCTATTGATGATGAAATATTTTTGATTACTGACAGCAATTACGTATTTCATAACAGATGTTCCGCAATAAAAATAAAAAAAACTCAATACCTGCAAACCCCAGAGCATTTGTTTGGTGCATTAGCACTCTTAAACAACTTCAATGTAAACATTACAGTGGAGAATGAATTAAAAGAATTTCCTGTAGGTCCAGATAATGGAGAATCATTTTTCAAAAACCTATTCTCATTTAAGAAGGATGCCATTTTTCAAAAAAATGTAACCAACAGTAACTTTCAGTTTAAAGAAGATGAAAGAAGTTACAGTGTAGAACCATCCGAATATTTTGTGTGCAAAATAATTCAGACATTTTTGAAGAAAGAATTGTATGAGATAAACTTCTCTACATATGACTTGAACAATACTGAATTTCTAAATGAAATTTCAAAGGCAAGAACATGGGTTTATAAAGACAAACTTGAAATGCTGTTGAAAAAAGATTTGTGTTTTGGCTTTGAAAACAAATGGTGCAAAATTGTAGAGGAGGAAGAATTATCTTCACCGAAAATACTTAGAGAATTAACTTTACACAAACTTCTTGACTTAATTGGTGATTTATATGTTTTAGGGTTTTATCCCAAAATTAAATTGACCGTAGAAAATCCAAATCACAGATTAAACAATAAACTTCGTAATTTACTAATCAGTTAAATGAAATAGAAAATGAAATTTATTCAAGACAAACCAAAAATTAAAACCGCTGACGGTCATTCGCTATCAACAATTTTGGATAGTGAAAAAAACAGAAAGTCGAATACAATTGCACTACTTGTGCATGGAATATTTACAGATAAATATGAGAAAGGAAGGTTTGATAGGTTGTCAAACAAACTGGTAATGTCTGGTTCTGATGTTTTAAGATTTGACTTCAGAGGTCATGGCAAAAGTTCGGTTCCAAGTTCTCAATTCACTGTTTTAGGTTCACTCAATGATTACTTAACTGCCTTGGACTGGTGCTTTGAAAAATATGAAAATATAAATGTGGTAGGTTCAAGCTTTGGGGGAAGTGTTGTTCTCTTAGAGAGATTACTTAATTCAAAAAAGAAAATTCAAAAAATAGTATTACTAAATCCAGTGATAGATTACCAAGGAACTTTTACAGATGCAATTTTAGATTGGGGCAAGGAAATATTTTCAGAGAAAAATATTTTAGAAATTATGAAGGTCGGAAAATCCAAAATCGTTGATGATTTTATTGCAAGTAAAGATTTCTATATTCAACTTTCAGTCCTCTTCCCTTATTTAGCAATAGAGAAAATAAATATTCCTTGTCTTGTATTTCATGGCACAAAAGACGATAAGGTTTCAATATCATTTGCGAAAAAATATTTCGTTGACAATGTAAATGTAAAACTTGACATAGTGGACGGAGCAGGTCATGCTTTCAAAGAAGAAGTTTATGAAAATCATGTTCATAATTCTACTGTTGACTGGCTAATAAAATAATTTCAACTTACAATGAATCACCTAAATAAATATATTTACAAGGACAACTTTTATTATCATAATTCAACTGAATTTTTCGGTTCGGTTGTAATTGGTAAGAGAACTGTTATTGAAAAAAATTGTTCAATTGGCAAACCTCACAGGAACGATATATTAAACTCTCTCTTAAATAATATTGAAACTCCAATTCAAAAAGAAAATACAGTCATCGGTGATGACTGTTATATTGAAGAAGGAACAATCATTTCATCGGGTGTGATTTTAGGAAACAATATTGTTTGTTCAGAGTATTCTACCGTTGGACAAAATTCTTTCATTGGCAACAACTCAAAGCTTCACTATAAAGCACAAATATTTAAAGGAGTAAAAATTGGTTCTAACTCACGGATAGGAGGATTTATCTGCAATGACTCTGTCATTGGAGATAATTGCAGTGTGTATGGAAAATTAGTTCACAAATACAAAAAACATGAGGGAGAAGAAATTGACAGTCAAGTAAACGGTTCTCCAAAAATCGGTAATAATGTTGTAGTCGGTTTTAACTCAACAGTAATTGGAGGAGTGAAAATTTCGGATAATGTTTACATAGCGGCAGGAGCTATTGTGACTATAAACATTCCTGCAAATTCTATTGTAAAAAATATAAATGAAATTTCTGAATGGAAATAATTTTAGGTTTTATTCTTGGGATTGTTGCAAGTGTAATTGCTAATATCATTGGCTTTTATACTGGCAACAGAATTTATTCATATTTTAAAGCAAGAACTCACGAGCTGAGAAGTATATTACCATTTGATTTGTCAAAGAACAAACATATTGTGTTAGCTTATGGCTCTATTCCACCTGCAAATACTTTAAGCACACATACCGTTGAGCAGGGAGATTTAATGGCATTGCTCAAAGCACATGACATTGCCCAACTTATTGGAAAAGAAAAATCACTTCTTGTTCATGATGCATTGTCAATATCTTCAAGCTACGAATTGCATACAAATATATTTACTATCAGTGGACCAAGGTGGAATCCAGTAACAAGAATATTGTTGGGTCGTATTGGTGCTCCTATCACTTTCACAAAAAGTCCTTCCAAGGGAATAAATGTGAAAACACCTAAAATGAAACACAAAGAATTTTATAATTGCGAAAAAGACAATGCTAAACTGCCTGAGATTTGCTATGGTGTTATTTTGGCAGGTGAAGTGGAAAACAATGACGGAACTAAACAGGAGGTATTAATATGTGCGGGTGCATCAACACTTTCTACAAATAGTTGTTTGCTTTACCTTAGTCAATTGTCAAAGTCAAAAATCAAAGTCAAACAAGCCAAGAGCAAAGGGCTTTTCAAACAAAAAAAGTGGGGTCTCTTATTGCAAATTGAAAACAGGAAAAGTGTTGATACAATACACACCCCCCTGCATGAGAATGATGTTAATATAAAAATAGCAAAAGTGTTTTTTCAAGATGATTTTTTGCCCTCTTATTCACCCGTTTCATATCCCAATCAAATTTGATAAAAAATATAATAATAGAAGGTTCAAATTATTGTGGTAAAACCACGATAACTAATATACTCAAGTATCAGATACCTGGTGCAACAGCATTAGAATTTCACGACTATTATCATCAACATATCTTAAAGCAATCGGATAAAATTATTCAGCTACAAACAAGAGATGATTTTGAAAATATTGATAAGCAAGAGTTAGACAAGGCGGAAAAATATTTGAACAGTAGAAATGAATTTGTTTTAGATTATCTCAAACGAATCAAGTTTGACAACACCATTATTGAAAGGTCTTTTCTCACTCAAATGGTTTATCGCAATTTGCTTTTTAAAATTGAAGAACAGGGTAATCTTTTTGAAATAGAAAAATTATTTGCAAAAGAAAACGCCAAACTCATTCTTATTACTGCATCTTCTGAAACTATTTTAAAAAGGATGAAAATTGATAATCCAAAGTTAATTTTACGAGTTGCCAAAAACATTCCTTTCCATCTTAAAGACCCAAAAATATTGGTAAAGAAAAATGAACTCTATAATTTCTATTTTGACCAATTACAGCATATCAAAAAATACAGGATTGATACAACTGGAAAAACAAAAGAAGACTTAATTAAAATAGTAGAAAACATACTTAAATAAATTTTTAATGAAAACATTTGACAATACTTTTTGGAAAATATTTATTCCTTTTCTACTTATAATTTTTGTCATCTTATTTTTCCCATATTGGTTCACAAAATACAGTTGGTTTAATATAGATTTCAGTGATACTGGTGGAATTGGTAGCACAATCGGAGGCATCCTTGGACCTTTCATAGCAATTGCAGCGGCTATTTTGACCTTCTTTGCATTCTGGGTTCAATACAAAGCAAATGAACAACAGAAGAAAGATTTGCAAAGAGAAAGATTTGAAAATAAATTTTATGAACTTATTCGTTTACATAAAGCAAATGTTGATGAAATATCTATTCATGGCTATAGTCAACATAAAACGGAAAGGCGTAGAGCCTTTGTCTCAATGTATAAAGAGTTTCGGTATTGCTACTTTGTAACAATAAATACACACGAAATTCTACTTAGAAATAAATCTTTAGTTAAATCTTATGATGATTTATTATTGTTAAAATTGGCTTACATTTTTTTTTATGCAGGAGTTGGTTCTCACTCCGAAATTGTAAATAAAGCAATGATTGGTGATGAGTTTGAAGAATTATTATTTTCTGAATTAAATCACTAGTGTCCACTATAAATTAAAATACGTTCTTTGAAATCATTGTAAAATCTATACTTGTAGCGTTTTTTGGTTACGTGTCGATTTGAAATGCTTAATTCGTGAAAATGATATTCCATGAATCA
>Ga0209287_10000993_pt1 | contig 15049 bp, 14 predicted proteins | sample PPLLak3cmMay2015_2_FD_187255 | JGI IMG/M metagenome (GOLD analysis project Ga0209287, IMG submission 187255) | Freshwater sediment microbial communities from Prairie Pothole Lake near Jamestown, North Dakota, USA - PPLs Lake P8 Core (1) Depth... | ecosystem: Environmental > Aquatic > Freshwater... | reverse complement strand
TATTCCTCCATCACGTGAGTATTTATACTCACGTATTTTACACAAAAAAATCCGCATTGCAAGCAATTTCTTTGCGGATTCGTATTTTTTTCTTATTTTTTGTTTCCCAAAACCGCTAAACTGTTACAACTTGACCTTTGTGAATAAACGGGACGTTGTTGACTATGTTGACAAACTATAATTAATTTTCGTGTGTCATGAATGTGTGATATCTGCTCAGGATCGCAGCCGATATTAGCCGGGCTTTTTATTGGGTCATATCAGCATACTTGTATAGCAATTATCTATCAGCGCTATCGCTTCTCAATGGGTTCTTATCCCCAAGGAATCCAGGTTTACAAGGACCAGCCTGCCGTCAAAGCTATGGATAGTTCAGATGCCGTAATCTTTACGCTTGCGCCAGAGGGTGGCCTGATCGATGCCAAGGATGTCGGCTGCCTCCTGGAGGGACCTGGCAGAGGCGATTACGCGGCGGATGTGATTTTCTTCTATTGTTTTGATGGAAACTGGAGAGCCCAGCTGGACAGGTGCAGTGCGCGGTATGATCGAATCGGGAAGATGTTCTATCCCGACAATGTCAGAGGCGCTAAGTATGGCCGCCCTTTCAACCACATTGCGCAGTTCGCGAATATTGCCCGGCCAGGAATAACTGCGCAGGGCTGAAACGGCGTCTGCACTGAAACCTTTAAAGACCTTGTGATTCTGTGCCCCGAAAAAGGCCAGCATGCTGTTGGCCAGGAACTCCACATCATCGGGGCGCTCAGAGAGCAGAGGGAGTTCTATCTGGATTACATTCAGCCTGTAATAGAGGTCTTCGCGGAAATAACCTTCCCTGATTCTTTCTTCGAGATCCAGATTAGTTGCCGCGATGATGCGTACGTCAGCATATCTTGTCTGGTGATCGCCGACCCTTTCATATTCACGGTCCTGGATAAAGCGGAGGAGCTTAGGCTGTATGGACAGGGGCATATCACCGATTTCATCCAGAAAGAGGGTGCCCCCTTCGCAGGCTGCCACCCTGCCGCCGTAATCCCGGGATGCCCCTGTGAAAGAGCCTTTCATGTGGCCGAAGAGCTCGCTTTCCAGGAGTTCAGGATTGAGGGTGGGACAGGAAATGACCCCGAAGGGTTTTGCCTCCCTTCGGCTCCATATATGGATAGCCCGTGCCAGGACGGTTTTTCCTGTTCCGCTGGGGCCCCTCAACAATATAACAGCCTCCGAAGGGGCAACCTGCCTGGCAAGCTCAATTGCGCGCTGCATGCCCGGATGATGGGATGTGAATATGACCTGCGGGTGCAGCCTTTCCAGGTCCTCTTTAAGAGAGGCGATCCGCTGCTCCATGGTTCGAAGGTCGGCAATGCGCCCGGCGACCAGGTCAACGTGTTCAGGGGTAAAGGGCTTGGCGATGTAATCAACAGCCCCCATACGCATTGCCTGCACGGCGCTGTCCACAGATGCATAGGCAGTAATAACAACTATCTTGATCCATGGGCATTTCGCATGAAGCACGGGGATAAGGTCAAGGCCGTTGGATGTACCTAATCTGAGGTCCACAAAGGCCAGGTCAAACACCTGTCTGTCCGCTTCCGAGAGGGCATCCGTCGCGTTGCTGACGGCAATAACCCTGTGGCCGCGTGATTCCAGACAAACGGACAGGGTCCTTCGGATATTGTTTTCGTCATCAACAATAAGTATGTTGAGGACGCCTTTTTCTCTGCTGTCAGTAACTGTCATATTTTGCAATTGGATACCCTTTAAATTATGTCAAATATAGCCTTTTCAGATATTTATTTCAATCCCAATGCACGAACTTATTGAAATAACTTGATTTGCCTGATAATTTAGGGTTTGTTTAAAAAAAACTTTACGGCTATATTATTACTGTGATATCTGAAAAAATTACATATTAAAATCAAAGCTGTTTTAATCAGCATTTAATTAATTTATATGAAAACACTTATTGAATTTTATCCTGTATTCATTTTTCTTCTCGTGTCCTTTGGGTTTACCGTGGCTCCCATGGTGATCGCGTTTCTGATTGCCCCCAGGACAAGCGGAGCAAAAACCCTGAATACCTATGAATGCGGTGCTGATCCCTTTGGCGGCGCCTGGATCAGGTACGCCTCCGTCTACTATATCTATGCCCTGATCTTCATAGCCTTTGATGTGGACGTGCTTTACCTGTTTCCCCTTGCCGTAAGCTACACAAGGGGCGGCAATGCCTATGAATTCTATTCACTGCTTGTCTTTATTGCCCTTCTGGCGCTGGCGGTGATCTATGCATGGGGAAAAGGAGTTTTTACCTGGAAACGAAAGATCCTATAATAAAATTCGCCATGCTGGAAAAGGTGCTTGATCTGGCAAGGGCTAATTCACTATGGCCCCTTCAGTTCGGTCTTGCATGCTGCGCCATTGAGATGATGTCAACGGCCATGGCTCGGTTTGACATGGACCGTTTTGGCGCAGGGATATTCAGATCAACACCCAGACAGGCCGACCTCATGATAGTATCAGGCACTGTGACAAAAAAGATGGCCCCCCTGCTTGTCACTCTCTATGAACAGATGCCTTCGCCCAAATGGGTCCTTGCCATGGGCAACTGCGCTATCTCGGGAGGCCCTTTTGTGTATGAGGGACAGTACAATGTGGTTGAAGGCGTTGACCTCCTTGTGCCTGTTGACGTCTATGTGCCTGGATGCCCTCCAAGACCTGAAGGGCTCCTCGAAGGGCTTATGAAGCTTGAGGAAAAGATAACGGGAACGCGCCGCTTCCCCACCCCGGAAAAGAGGTGGTGAGAGATGCTTGAAAAGATAAGAGCCGAACTTCCCGAACTCAGCATTTCAGAGGTCTCCTATCCTGAAAGAGGCTACCATCTTGCCATGGACGCAGGAAGGGAGCAGATCCTCAAGGTTGTGGGGTTCTTCGATAAAAACGGCTTCTACCTGGAAGACCTCTTCTGTGTTGATTACGTGGAATACCTTGAGCTTGTATATTTCTTCAATAACCACTGCGGCCTCTTCCGCGTAAAGACAGTGGTCAGGCTTGAGCCCGATAAACCGACTGCTCCTACAATTTCGGATATATATGCAATAGCGCACTGGTATGAGAGGGAGATCCATGAGTTCTTTGGCGTCTATTTTGAGAACCATCCGAACCTTGCCTATCTCTTTCTCCATGATGGGCTGGATTCCTATCCTCTCCGCAAGGGCACTGTAAAGGTTCCGGAGGAGGACAGGAAGCTGCTTGGTTCAGGCGCGTATAAGGAATCCGAAGACACCTTCTTTGTCAATCTGGGTCCACAGCACCCAAGCACCCATGGCGTCCTCAGGGTTGTAATAAAAATGGATGGCGAGTACATCCTGAGCGCGGAGCCGATGCTAGGATATCTCCACAGGATGCATGAAAAGATGGCCGAGAACAGAAATTATGCCCAGTTCCTACCCAATCCGGGCAGGATGGATTATCTTAGCGCCCTTAATTTCAACCTGGCCTATGTGGAGACGGTTGAAAAGATCTCCGGGATCATTGTGCCCGAGAGGGCGCAGTACATAAGGACCATTACCTGCGAGCTGAACAGGATATCGAGCCATCTCCTGTGGCTGGGGGCATTCCTTGCGGATCTGGGCGGATTGACCCCGTTCCTCTATGCCTTTGACGACAGGGAAAACATACTGGATATCCTGGAAGGCGTTACAGGGTCAAGGCTTACATACAGCTATTTCCGCTTCGGCGGGCTCTTCAACGATGTGGACGAAAAATTTGCAGACGGGACAAGGGCCTTTTTAGAAAGGATGTGGAAGCGGCTGGATATTTACGACCAGCTGATTACAAAAAATGTAATCTTCATCAACAGGACAAAGGGCGTCGGGATACTTGAAAGGGATATGGTCAGAAAATTCGGGTGTTCAGGCCCGGTGATCAGGGGATCGGGCGTCCCCTTTGACATGAGAAAGTTGGAGCCCTATGCCGCCTATCAGCACACTGATTTTGAGATCCCTGTGGCTCAAAACGGCGACATCCTGGACCGCTACATGATAAGGGTGAAGGAGATAGAGACAAGCCTTCGCATCATCGGCTCGGCCCTTGAGAAGCTGCCTGCCGGGCCATTCAATGCTGAGAAGGTCCCTAAAAAACTGAAACCGCCCAAGGGAGATGTCTATCACACGGTTGAATCGCCCAGGGGGCAGCTGGGTGTCTACCTTGTAAGTGACGGGAGCGAGACGCCGCACCGCATGAGATGGAGGGTGCCATCCTATTCCAACCTCATGACATTTCCGTTTCTCGCGCAGGGGGTGCTTATCGCAGACGCGGTAGCCATACTTGGAAGCCTTGACCTAGTCATACCGGAGATAGACAGGTGATAGATCAAATCATAGATATAATAGGTGTTCTGAATATCCGGGTAGCCATAGGCCTGGCCAATGTGCTCGGCCTTATAACGATAAGCGCCATGGTGCTAACATGGGCGGAACGTAAGGTTGCAGGCCACATGCAGCGCAGGATAGCAGCCAAGGAGGTCGGCCCCTTCGGGCTTATCCAGCCTGTTGCGGACGTCATCAAACTGCTTGGCAAGGAGATGCTCACCCCTGCGGACGTTGAAAAACCGCTGTATTATCTGGGGCCGATACTGATATTTGTTCCGGTCCTCGTATCCTTTGTTGTGATCCCCTTTGATGCGCGCCTCCAGGTAATGGATGTGAACGTGGGGATACTGGTGATACTGGCCTTTTCATCCCTGTCGGTGCTGTCCATCCTGATTGCCGGATGGGGCTCAAACAACAAGTACTCCCTTATCGGCTCCATAAGGAGCGTGGCCCAGAACATCGCCTACGAGATACCGCTTCTACTGTCTCTCCTTGCCGTTGTGTTTATGTCCAACTCCCTTTCCATGAAGGAGATTGTAGAGGCCCAGAATGATGTCTGGTATGTGTTCAAGCAGCCCATTGCATTCCTGATATTCTTCATCGCCTGCGTGGCTGAGACCAACCGTACGCCCTTCGACCTCCCGGAAGGTGAGAGTGAGCTTGTGGCCGGTTATCACACTGAATATTCAGGCATGCGCTTCGCGCTGTTCTTTCTTGCCGAATACACCAGCATGCTTATTGTGAGCGCTGTTGCAACCACCCTTTTTCTGGGCGGCTATAAAGGTCCGGTCCTCCCGGGAGTTGTGTGGTTTTTAGGAAAGACCTATTTTCTTGTATTTCTTATGCTGTGGTTCCGCTGGACCTTTCCCAGGGTGCGTTTTGATCAATTGCTGAACTTTTCGTGGAAGATATTGATGCCCCTGTCTTTTCTGAACCTCATTGCCACGGGGGCATTGCTGAAACTGTGAAACTGATCATCGATATAATTACAGGCGCATATTCCCTTCTTGCAGGCATGTGGGTCACTATCAAGGCATTTTTCAGCCCGGTCGTTACTGTCCAGTACCCCAGAAAGGTTATAGATATAACACCGAGATTCAGGGGCCATATAAAGCTGGTTTCGGACCAAGAGGACCCTTCCCGAATGAAGTGTTTTGTGTGCGGCTCCTGCGAGAGGGCCTGCCCGTCAAACTCCATTAAAAAGGTGGAAGGCGAGAAGCGCGAAGGGGAAAAGAAGAAAACTGTAACATCATATATACTGGACTTTACGACATGCAGCCAGTGCGGTCTATGCGTAGAGTCATGTCCGGTCGGAGCGATTGATTTCTCAGCTGACTATAATCCGGTGGGATTTCGCAGGGAGGATTTCTGCTGGGACCTAGTCAGGGAATTTGAGAAGAGGAGGGCTGCGGCATGAACCTCGCCGATATGATATCCTTTGCGGCTCAGGCATCAGATAAAATCGCGGCATATGTCCCGGATTCGATATTTCTTGCCATTGCAGCGGCGACAATAGCCGGCGCTCTTATCACCGTCCTGTCCAGGTCTCTCATATATGCCCTCATGGGGCTTGTTCTTACCATGTTCGGCATTGCAGGACTCTATGTCTACCTTGATTCGCCGTTCCTTGCCATGATGCAGATACTCATTTATGTGGGCGCCATCACGATCCTCATTGCCTTTGCAATCATGCTGGCCGGACCTATGTACAAGCATCCGGGGGAATGGTCAGGGATCATAAAATTCGCGGGGGCTTTAATAGTGTCAATCCTGCCTTTTATCTTCCTCTATAAGGTACTGATGCGAACGGACTGGATAAAGGAAGGTGTGGATGAATTCGGTTTAACAACAAAGGAAATCGGCAGGACGCTTTTTGACAAGCTGACCTTTCCCTTTGAGCTGATCTCTCTTCTCATTGTTGTTGCTATAATAGGGGCGATCATGCTTGCCCTTTTATCAAAGGGGGAAAAATGACAGGCCAGTTCCTCTATAATAATCTTTACATCTATCTCTTTATCTCTGTTTTTCTTCTCTGTGCGGGGATACTCGGCATCGTGTTCAGACGAACCCTCATCGGCATGCTCATCTCAGTGGAGCTGATACTAAACGGAGCAGGGCTTAACTTTGTCGCACTGAACCGGTTTCTTGACCAGGATAATGCCTCCGGCGTGATATTCACCCTGTTTATAATGGGTATCGCGGCGGCAGAGGCGGCCATTGCCCTGGGCGTTATCCTCCTGACCTTCAGGATGTTTAAACATATCGAGGGCGAGAAATTGAAGGAGATGAAGGATTAAACCATGGTTATTGAATCCGCAAAACCCCTTATACCGATCATCATCGTCCTGATCACGTCCCTTTTGATCCTGTTTTCAAGGAAACGGGAAAACCTGCGTGAATTCTGGTCCATAGCAGGTTCGATCCTCACATTTATCTCTGTGGCCTCCATGGTTCCCACTGTATGGGAGGGCAACAGGATCGTCTATACCCTGTCTTCCATAGCCCCGGGGATCTCCATCAATTTCCGGGTGGATGGCCTTTCCCTTGTCTTCGGTGTGATATCCTCATTCCTGTGGATCTTTGCCACATTTTACAACATCGGCTACATGAGGTCCCTTAATGAGCATGCCCAGACAAGATACTACACGTGCTTTGCTATTGCCATATTCGGGGCCCAGGGCGTTTCCTATTCCGGAGGCCTCTTCTCTCTTTATCTCTTTTATGAGGTGATAACGCTTTTTACCTATCCCCTGGTTGCACACCATCAGGATGAGGAGGGCTATGCCGGAGGTAAGAAGTACATGGTCTATCTCATGGGGACATCCAAGGGACTGCTGCTCCCCGCGGTGATACTTACCTATGTAATGACGGGGACGATGGATTTTTCCGACAATATTGTAAACGGAATATTTGCAAACGGGGCGGACAGCGTCTGGGTTACCGTAACATACGTGTTATTTATCCTGGGTTTTGCCAAGGCCGCCATCATGCCTCTGCATAACTGGCTGCCCTCCGCCATGGTTGCGCCAACGCCTGTGAGCGCACTGCTCCATGCCGTAGCCGTGGTAAAGGCCGGGGTGTTCTGCATAGTCAGGGTCATGCTTTCGGTGTTCGGAACAGGGATACTTAATGACCTTAACCTCGGGATCTATACCGCCTATTTCGTATCCTTCACGATCCTCATGGCATCAGTCATAGCCCTTACAAAGGACGACCTTAAGGCGAGGCTTGCCTATTCAACAGTGAGCCAGCTCTCCTATGTCGTGCTGGGGGTTGCACTTCTCGATAAATCAGGGATGCTCGGCGGCATCATACATATTGCGAATCACGGCTTCAGCAAGATAACGCTCTTCTTCTGCGCAGGGGCAATATATGTGGCGGCCCACAAGAAGAAGATTAGCGACCTGGACGGGATAGGCTATGCCATGCCTTTTACCATGGGGGCCTTTGCGATTGCGTCCCTCAGCATGATAGGCGTGCCTCCCGTGGCAGGATTTGTAACCAAATGGCATCTGTTAAACGGGGCCATGGGGATAAATAATATAGTTATAGTATCTGTACTCATGATAAGTACGCTCCTTAACGCCGCATATTTCGTGCCTATTACAATAAGGGCGTTCTTCAGGGGAAACAATAACGGATTGACCAGGGAGGGCATCAAGGAGGCCCCCCTGAGCATGGTGATCCCCCTGGTCCTTGCAGCGTTGATATCTGTAATTATCGGCATCTTCCCGCAGTTCTTTACCCATCTGATAGGGAGGATTATGCCGGGGTAGCATTAAGCGGTCAGCTTAGCCGCTTGCCTCTATCGCGGTCAGTTTGATTGATGATGAGACTTTTAAATCGGAATTTAGCTGCGGAGCAGCGGAATATTAATAGATTTATAAAGGGAGATAGATTTTCCAGCTCCGTCGGAGCGGTATGTTAAACATTACATCCGATATGCGTTCATTTCTTATGCCGCTCCTCCGGAGCTGATATAATAAATTGCAATTAACGTGCTATTAATATGTCGCACCTATGGTGCTATGTCCCGGTAAAGCGAATGAAGTCTCATAAGAGCAGTCAGCTGTAGGCACTAAGGGTTTTGCTGAATGCTGACAGCTGATAGCGAAAAGCTGATTAAGGAAATTTTAATGGATCTCGTAAAATACATAGAATTATTAAGAAAAAATATAAGACCTTTAAGGAACATCCTTATCGGATTTCTTGCAGTTCTTATTCTGTTTGACCTTATCCTACCCAGGAACGAGGCCCACAGTCACTCCTTTATCAACTGGCCGGCCTACTGGACCGTATTCGCCATTGTGGGATGTTTTCTGCTTTTAAAGGTAGGGAAGGGGATTGCACATATGTTTCTTTCCAGGGATGAGGATTATTATGACAAATAGCTGGATACATCCCGCAGTCTTTTATTTTGCAGGGAGCCTTCTCATCCCCTTTCTGAAGGGCAGGGCGAGGCAAATCCTTATCCTGCTTATTCCGGTGCTGTCCATTATAGATGTCGCCCTGATGAGGGAAGGGACCTATGGCGCGGTGAGTTTTCTGGGCATGGACCTAGTCTTCGGAAGGGTCGACAAGCTGAGCCTTGTCTTTGCCTGGGTCTTTGTCATAATGGCCCTTATAGGCGCAATCTATTCCCTTCATGTCAAGGAAAACGGACATCATATTGCAGGCTCCTTTTATGTAGCCGGTTCTCTGGGCGCCATATTCGGGGGTGATTACCTGACAGTTTTCATTTTCTGGGAGATCATGGCCTTCTCCTCGGTATTCCTGATCTGGTACCGAAAAGAACAGAAGTCCATAGATGCAGGCTACAGGTACCTCCTTGTCCATGTCTTCGGCGGGCTCTGTTTCTTCACAGGGATGATGCTTTATTTTTACAAGACCGGCAGCCTTGAATTCGTCAGCATACTGCCTGAAAACGCCGGCCTTGCCGAATACCTTATACTTGCCGGGTTTGCCCTCAATGCGGCTGTGCTTCCTCTTCACGCATGGCTCCCGGATGCCTACCCCGAGGCGACTGTTGAGGGGGCGGTATTCATGTGCGCCTTCACGACAAAGACGGCGGTGTGCGTACTTGCAAGGGGCTTCTCAGGTTTTGAGATCCTGGCGATCCTGGGTACCGCAATGACCGTTTACGGAGTCTTTTACGCTGTTATTGAAAATGACATGAGGCGGGTGCTTGCCTATCACATCATAAGCCAGGTGGGCTACATGGTTGCCGGTGTGGGCATAGGGACAGAGATGGCCGTCAACGGGGCATGCGCACACGCCTTTGCGCACATCCTCTACAAGGCCCTTCTCTTTATGGGGGCAGGTTCAGTCCTGTATATGGCCGGGACCGCAAAGCTTTCAAAACTGGGCGGCCTCTACAAGTACATGCCCCTGACAATGATATTTTATATTGTCGGCGCTATTTCCATCTCAGGCTTCCCGCTGTTCAGCGGATTTGTCAGCAAGTCCATGATCGTGGCCTCTGCCCATGAAGAAGGGCATCTGTGGCTGGTTAATTTTATGAATCTGGCAGGGATAGGTACGTTCCTTTCGGTAGGGTTAAAGGTGACATACTTTGCCTTCTTCGGAAAGGAAGAAGCCCCCATAAAACCCAAGGAACCGCCAAAGAACATGCTCTGGGCCATGGGGATAACCTCGGCCCTGTGTTTTATAATCGGCGTTTATCCCAAGGTGTTATATGACCTGCTTCCGTTTCCGGTGGAGTACCACCCATATACAGCCCTTCATCTGTCCGAGATGCTCCAGATACTCTGTTTTACGGGCCTGATCTTTTTCCTTCTGGTTAAGAAACTTGCGCCCGAAGACAAGATCAACCTGGATGTGGACTGGTTCTACCGCAGGGCATGCGGCCTTTTTATGAAATTTGCCGAGGCCGTGATCGCAAGGGTCGACCGGTTCTGGGGAGAGTTATACCGGACCCTCGGCCTGAGGTTCCTGTTCAAGGACGCGGATATAGCCTATGGCTTTGACAGGGTGGTAATTGACAATGTTGTTGACGGCAGTGCATACGGCGTCAGAGGCATCGGCAGGATAACAAGAAAGATCCAGAACGGCAGGATACAGGCATATATAGGGTTTGCGCTGCTGATATTCGTACTGATCACATGGTTTATTATCTTCGGTTTTAAAGGGCTTTAAGATGACCGCTAATTATCTCATGATGAATCCTCTTAGTTTTCCAATACTGTCCACGACCATCTTTCTTCCCCTGGTCGGCGGGATCATCATACTATTTCTAAAAAAGGACCGGGATATAAAGGTTGCAGCCCTTGCAGCAGGCATTATTACCTTCCTCGTATCTCTCATGCTTTTCGGCAATTTCAGGCCGGATACACAGCTCTTCCAGTTAGGCGAATTTATACCCTGGATCCCGTCATACAACATCAACTACGTACTGGGGATCGATGGAATCACTATCTTTCTGATTATTCTAACCACGATCCTCACCCCCATATGTGTGCTATGCTCCTGGACAGCCATAAAAGATCGGGTCAAGGAATTCATGTTCTGCATGCTTGTCATGGAAACGGCCATGATCGGGGTTTTCTGCTCGCTGGATTTCGTCCTTTTCTATATCTTCTGGGAGGCCATGCTCATCCCAATGTACCTCCTAATCGCCATATGGGGCGGGCCGCGGAAGGATTATGCCTCCATAAAGTTCTTTATTTACACCCTCTTCGGGAGTGTCTTCCTGCTGGTTGCCATTATCGCCATCTATCTGAAAACCGGCACCTTCAATATACCCGAGGCCATGTTCAGGGGTTACGGCCTCAATTTCCAGATATGGGTCTTTCTGGCCTTTGCAATCGCCTTTGCGATCAAGGTGCCCATGTTTCCATTCCATACATGGCTGCCGGCCGCCCATACCGAGGCCCCGACAGCAGGGAGCGTGTTCCTGGCGTCAGTTCTCTTAAAGATGGGCGCTTACGGATTCCTGCGGTTCTGCCTGCCCATAACACCTGAGGCAAGCGTCCTATTGGCGCCCGGGATGATCATACTTTCCGTTATCGCGATAATCTATGGCGGATTTGTATGTCTTGCACAGACTGACATGAAGAAGCTCATTGCCTATTCCAGCGTGGCCCATATGGGGTTTGTCACACTGGGCATATTCACATTTACCCTTTTCGGTCTTGAGGGCGCCCTCCTTCAGATGCTCAACCACGGGGTTACTACAGGGGCACTGTTTTTATGCGTAGGGATCATCTATGAAAGGACCCACAGCCGCGAGATACATGACAATGCCGGCCTGGGCAGAATCACGCCCATATATGTGGGATTTCTGGGGCTGTTCTGCATTTCATCCTTTGCGTTCCCGGGAACGAATAATTTTGTAGGAGAGATATATGTCCTTATCGGGACATTTATAGGAAACAGGGTTGCCGGCCTGGTTGCAGTGATAGGGGCAGTGCTTGCCGCCGCCTACATGCTCAGGCTCCTGAAACAGATTGTATGGGGAAGGGTAGATAAGAGGGATATCAGTGATATGAACGCGAGAGAGGTCATTTATCTGGCGCCCCTTGTGGTCTTTGTATTCTGGGTAGGGCTTTTCCCCCGGCCCTATGTGTCGGTGATCGAAAGGTCACTGGCCAATCTGCTTGAACAAATGGGACCCTTTATCCGATGAGGAATTGATATGATACTGATACTGCCTGAGCTGACCATACTTCTTTTTTCCGTCTTCTTTCTGCTGATCTCTCTTGGAGACAGGAAGCACAATCCCGCCAATTACGCAGGGCCGCTATCGACCTTTGTCCTTATCATTTCCCTTTTAACACTGCGCAGCAACGGAACCCTGTTTTCCGGGGCATACAGTGTGGACCTCTTTTCACAGGTCTTTAAACTTATGCTGAGCCTGGGTTTCTGTCTTATCCTGTACATGCAGGGCAAGAAAAAAGAAACAGAAGAGAACTACGGCGCTGAATACTTCATGTTCCTGGGATTTTCCATCCTGGGCCTGATGATGCTTGTAAGCTCAGTGGAGCTCATATCCATTGTCATCTCCCTTGAGATATCATCCTACAGCCTCTATTGCGTTGTCCCCCTGAGAAAAGGCCGCACGAAGGTCCAGATAGAGGCATCAATGAAGTACCTCTTTTTCGGGGCTGCGGCCACGGGGATTATGCTCTATGGAATGGGCTACATGTATGCCATTGCCCGTTCAACCTTCCTGGCTGATATTATAAAGGTGATGCCTTCCTTTATCAGCGAGCCTGTTGGAATCATAGCAGTCGTGTTTGTGCTTGCGGGATTTTTTTTCAAGCTCTCTTTGTTTCCCTTTCACTTCTGGGCGCCGGATATCTATGAGGGGGCCTCAAATACAACCACCACCTTTATTGCCACCATCCCGAAGATTGCGGCTGTTGCCCTTCTTATCAGGGTGGTCATGCTCGCGGCGCCGGGCGCCCAGGAGTTAATAAATATCCTCATCATACTGGCGGCTGTCTCCATGACCTTCGGAAACCTGGTAGGCCTCGTTCAAAGAGACCTCAAGAGGCTCCTTGCCTATTCGGGGATCGCCCATGCCGGCTATATCATGCTTGGCATCCTTTCCATGAGCAGGGACGGAAACGCGGCCGCCATATATTATATAGCGGTTTATCTTTTTATGAACCTTGCATGCTTTTATGCGGTTATCCTGCTTTCGGGAAACGGCGAGAATGTCAGCGTGGATGACCTTGCGGGCCTTGCAAAAAGATCGCCCCTCCTGGCCCTCCTCCTTGCCGCGGCTGCATTCAGCCTGGCAGGGATACCGCCCACGGGCGGCTTTACAGGAAAGCTGTTTCTTCTGATGAGCGCCTTCAAGGCAGGGCACCTGAATATCGTTGTGATAGCCGCGGTTAATACCGTCATTTCTATTTTTTATTATCTCAACCTGGTCAGGATAAGCTATTCAAGGGATGCATTGCCAGGCGGAGGCGAGATAAGGCTGTCCTTTCAGGAAAAGATGCTGTGCCTGCTGCTAACAGGGCTCATCCTCTACACAGGACTCTTTCCCTTCGGCCTTCTTGAGGCATTTAAATCCATGATTTAATGTTAAAAGATCCACTGCTGAAAAATAAAGGTCCCAATCCCCGAGAAAAAGCCCAATAATGCCAGCACGCTCACATTCTTCAGATACCAGAGGAAGTTTATCTTCTCAATGCCCATAACCGCCACGCCGGCGGCTGAACCTATTATCAGCGCGCTTCCTCCGGTCCCGGCGGACAGGGCCAGAAACTCCCAGAAGGCATGATTGACAGGATATACCTCCATGCTGAACATCCCCTGTGCAGCAGCAACAAGCGGGACATTATCAATTACAGCAGAAAGCAGTCCCAATATGGTTCCTGTTAAATATTCATTTTTTATATACCTGGAAGTAAAGTCAGCCATCTGGCCTAAGGCGCCGATAGACTGAAGCGCTGAAACGGCAAGCAATATCCCAAGAAAGAACAGGATGCTGGGCGTGTCAATCTTCTGCAATGCATTTGCAACTGAAAATCTCGCCCGGTCCTCATGTGGTTTCCCATAATGCACGAGACTGCCTATTATCCACATAACGCCCAGGGCGGTCAGCATACCCATAAAAGGCGGCATATGGGTTATTGTTTTAAATACCGGAACAGAGACCAATAGCCCAATCCCGGAGAATAGTATGACGGTGCTCTCAGCAGGATGAGCAGCCCTTTTGATCCCGCACACCTGGCTGATTTCCTGTCCTCTGAATTTAATGAGCAGCAGGGCCAGAGGTATGAATAGAACCATAAAACTGGGGATTATGGTCTTAATTATAATATCCCCGGCAGTTATCTGGCCCCCTATCCACAACATGGTGGTGGTGACGTCTCCGATCGGAGACCATGCCCCTCCGGCATTGGCGGCAATAATAATCATTGATGCAAACCATAGACGGTCCTGTCTGTCATATATCAGCTTTCCGGCCAATGAAGTCATGACAATAGATGTGGTCAGATTGTCAAGAACCGCGGAAAGAAAAAACGTAATCATGCTGATCAATATAAGAATATTAGTCTTTGATTTTGTTCGTATTGCATCGGTAATAATCCTGAATCCATCGTGTGAATCCACCACCTCAACAATGGTCATTGCGCCTAACAGAAAAAACAGAATCGCAGAAATATCCGCTAAATGTTCGAGAAGAATTTTCTCCGATTCATGAGGAGAATGCCGGGTTAAAAAGAATAACAGCCAGCAGATCACTCCGGTAACAAGAGCTATGGCGGCCTTATCGATCTTTATATTATGCTCAATGGCGATCAGAACATACCCGATAATAAAAACTATACTTACTAATAGAACCATCTTTTCCCCTCAGGATTTTTTGTGAAACAACAATATAGGCACAGGTTCATTTAATCAATTAGAATCTGCAAGGTGTAAAATTGGAATTAGCTTGACATAAATTTAGGCTAATCTATAATTATTAAAAAAATAACATGATTTGCAAGGGTTCGGTAATGCTCCTTTATTGCCGGAGGTGAAGCAGGTTTTGATAGGCGGGCCACTATCTGAATTAAGTATTTGGATAGCGGCCTTTTCATTTTATAAACGGTTTGAATCCTGTTATACATTGCGTCTAATATAATGCAGCATTAGTCTCCTCCCCTCTCAGGGGAGGATTAAGGTGGGGTCTTTTAAGGTGTTCCTTCATCGATGTCTTAAGA
>Ga0209287_10000992_pt1 | contig 15051 bp, 11 predicted proteins | sample PPLLak3cmMay2015_2_FD_187255 | JGI IMG/M metagenome (GOLD analysis project Ga0209287, IMG submission 187255) | Freshwater sediment microbial communities from Prairie Pothole Lake near Jamestown, North Dakota, USA - PPLs Lake P8 Core (1) Depth... | ecosystem: Environmental > Aquatic > Freshwater... | reverse complement strand
AGACAAAAATATGATATCACCAGACGAAATCAGAAAGAGAGCTCAGGCATGGCTTGGAAACGAGTTCAATGAAGAGACCCGCAAAGAGGTTAGCGAAATGCTCGAAAAAGACGAAAAGAAGCTGACAGATGCGTTCTACCAGGATCTTGAATTCGGTACCGGAGGACTCCGGGGCATCATGGGTGCCGGCACCAACAGGATGAATATATACACTATGGGGATGGCTACCCAGGGACTTTCTAACTATATAATAAAACAGTGCGGCAAGGAGGGTATAAGGGTAGCAATTGCTCATGACTGCAGGAATAACAGCAGATTGTTTGCAGAAACCGCTGCTGATATTTTCACAGCTAACGACTTTGACGTCTACCTTTTTGAATCGCTCCGACCTACTCCGGAGCTTTCATTCGCGATCAGACATTTTAAATGCCAGAGCGGCATTGTGATCACAGCTTCTCATAATCCTTCGGAGTACAATGGCTACAAGGCATACTGGGACGACGGAGGCCAGGTTGTTGCTCCTCACGACGAGGCTATCATAAATGAGGTGCGAAGCATTAAATCAGTAACCGAAATTAAATTTAACGGCAACAGCGATAAGATACATATCATCGGCAAAGAGACTGATGATGCATTCCTTTCTGAAGTTCTTAAGATGAGGATCAATCCTGAAGTGATCAGCAGGTCGAGTGATATGGGAATTGTATATACACCAATACACGGAACAGGGTTTCCCCTTGTACCTGATGCCCTCAGGTTATTTGGTTTTAAGAAGGTCATCAGCGTCCCTGAACAGGAAAAGCCTGACGGCAACTTCCCGACTGTCAAGTCGCCAAATCCCGAGGAGCCCGGTGCCCTGAAGCTGGCTATTCAGAAAGCTGTTGAGACCTATGCCGACCTGGTGATTGCTACCGACCCTGATGCCGACCGGCTTGGTGTTGCCTGTAAAAACAAAGAGGGGGAGTTTGTACTTCTGAACGGAAACCAGACAGGGGTCCTTCTTATATATTATATCCTGTCGCAATTCAGGGAAAAGAACAGATACAGCGGCAACGAGTATATAATCAAGACAATTGTTACAACCGACCTTATGGACAGGATCGCTGAAAGGTATAAGGTGAAATGCTACAATGTGCTCACAGGCTTTAAATTCTTTGCCGAGCTGATAAGGAATCTTGAAGGAAAAGAGAAATATATCGGAGGAGGTGAAGAGAGCTATGGATTCCTTCCGGGCGATTATGTAAGGGACAAAGATGCTGTTGCTTCATGTGCTCTTGTTGCAGAAGCTGCAGCATGGGCAAAAAGCAGGGGAAAGACACTTTATCAGATGCTGATCGATATTTTTCTTGAGTACGGTTTATACAGGGAAAAACTGATTAATGTTGTCCGTAAAGGAGCTGAAGGTGCAAGCGAGATAAAAGCCATGATGGTTGCCTACAGGAATAATCCTCCAAAAAGCATCAATAGCAGTAAAGTAGTGAAGATCAACGATTACGAAACTCTTGAATCGACAGATGTCCTGACAGGGAAAAAGGCAAAGATAAACCTGGTTAAATCTGATGTCCTCCAGTTTTTCCTTGAAGACGGATCAAAGATATCAGTAAGACCATCCGGAACCGAGCCTAAGATCAAGTTTTATTTTAGTGTAAATTGTACACTTAATTCAGAATCAGCACATGAAGAGACAGAAAAAAAGCTGGATCAGAGGATTGAGGGGATAATCAGAGATCTGAAACTGAGTTAAATACCCCCCATCCCCCACTTCACTTCGTTCAGTGCAAGCTCTGAAGGGGGGCTAACTCTCAGTAAATATGATACTGTAGTAAAGGGATTTAGTCCCCCTTCAGGGGGATGCCGCGAAGCGGCAGGGGGTTAGTCGCCTATAATCTTTACAAGAACTCTTTTCCTGCGCTTTCCATCAAACTCCCCGTAAAATATTTGTTCCCAGGGACCAAAATCCATCTGCCCGTTCGTTACAGCCACCACCACTTCCCTCCCCATCACGGTTCGCTTAATGTGAGCGTCCGCATTATCCTCGAAACCGTTATGATGGTACTGATCATACGGTTTCTCAGGTGCCAGCTTTTCGAGCCATACCTCAAAGTCGTGATGCAGGCCTGATTCATCATCGTTGATGAATACCGATGCAGTGATGTGCATGGCATTGACGAGTATAAGCCCCTCCTTTATCCCGGATTCTCCAAGGCATCGTTCAACCTGCCCTGTAATATTTAAAAAAGCTCTTCGGGTTGGCGTCTCAAACCATAGTTCCTTACGATATGATTTCATATTTTTTCCCGGAAAGTTAAAGAATAATCTGAAAACCTCTATTTGTAAGTTCATACCATTAGTATGTAAACTCGTAACCTATTATTATATAGTTATTTTGTTAATTTCGGTTTATATATTCATAAATAATGAAACCACTGAAAATTACAGTAACCACTTGGATTATTGTCGCGTTTCTTCCACATGCGGCAATTGGACAAACATCTACTGCTGCTGACACATCCGGAAATTATGCCGCAGTTAAACACACAATTGAGCAGGGTATCGGCTGGGCAATTGAGAAGGACTTTGAAGCCATGTACAAAATGTGGGCAGATAATCTGTTCCTTTTCTGGCTGACTTCAGACAGCAAAGTAATAGGACTGGAGGACTTTAAAAAATACTCTGAAGTCTGGAAAGATCCCGATTTCCGTGGAACACATTTTGCATTCAGGGAATTGCGCATTGTCTTTTCGCAATCCCGTGACGTAGCCTGGTACTCCTGCTTTCTCGATGATTGCAGCTCCTATAAGGGTAAAGAATCCTGCCTGGAAAATGTTTTCCAAACAGGTGTATTGGAGAAGCGTGATGGCCGATGGGTCCATGTGCTGATGCACGGGGCATACCCCATTGATAAGATCCCTGAAAATTATGTCAGGAGATTCTATTCAGATATGTTTGAAACTAAAGTAGAGAAATAAAAGGTATCATTATTTCAAATCAGAAAAGAACGGATTTTAGTGACCTTTAATAGTATAAATCCTGAGGACTTAAAAAATCATTTAGCTTTTGCAACGTTTCCCTGAACATGCCGTCATTTATACTAATGCTGAAACAATTTATTACCACATCGTTAAGATACCTTGCAAGAAACAAGAGTATAACAGTAATAAATATTACCGGACTGACCTTTGGCATAACCTTCTCGATTCTAATAGGACTGTACATAAAAAAAGAACTCTCTATTGACAGGGCTTTTATTCATGGGGGCAGCATATACAGGCTTGAATTTGAATATCCCGACCGCGGAAAGTATGCTGTGATGGTTTCGGCTCTTGGTCCTGATCTAAAAAGCAGGCTGGCAGGAATCAGGGATGTAGTAAGAATCCAGTTCTGGGATGAGATCATATTAAAAAAGGATGATGCAAACTACTACAATATTCCAAGAGTATGCCTGGCCGATTCATCCTTTTTTGATTTTTTTGAGCAGACCTGGATATATGGAAGTCCGAAGGATGCTCTTAATAAACCGCTGAGCATTGTTCTGACCGATGATCTTGCCAAAACTATTTTCGGGGATATTAATCCGGTAGGATTGAATCTGTCCGGTCAGTCGGGAAGAAGTATTATTACCATTACGGGTGTTATTAAGAAACGGGATGATTCCCATTTCCGGTATGACGCTCTCCTTTCAATGGTCACTCGCACAGCGGAGAGCACTACTATCCTGCACACTTATTCCACCCAGCAGTGGTTAACCTACTTCAGGCTCGATGAAGGGATTAATAATGAATTGCTTGAGGAACAGATTCATGAAGAGTTATTTGAACTCTTTCCAAACCTGAGAGATGATGAAAGAAGACGCGACTTAAAGGTTATTCTTAATCCTCTGAAAGAAATTTATTTCGACAGGCAATCACATGACCTGAATGTGATCCACGGAAACCACAGCCTGGCTATGGTTTTTATGGCAGTTGCAATACTGATCATTCTTGTCGCATGTATAAATTTTATCAACCTGAGTACTGCCGGGGCCATGAAGAGGGCAAAGGAGGTGGGGCTCAGAAAGCTGGTCGGTTCAAAAAAGAGTATGTTGATAAACCAGTTCCTAATCGAATCGCTTATCATAAGTTTTATCTCAACTTTGCTGGGATTAATAATTGCTGAATTGTTACTGCCCTATTTTAATAACCTGATAGGGAGCAAAATAGATATCACATACTTTGATAATCCATTTACTATTCCTGTATTAACCGGAATCTTCCTGGTAACAGGGTTACTGGCAGGATTATACCCTGCTTATTATATCTCGTCGTATAAAGCGATACAGGTTATCAGGGGTGAAATTACGCGGGGGCGGAAATCGTTGGGATTCAGGAGGGGATTGATACTATTCCAGTTCCTTATCACTGTAATCCTGATCAATGGTTCCCTGCTGATCTCCAAACAGTTGAAATTTACACGGGAGAAGGACCTTGGATTTGAAAAGGAACGGATTCTAACCATTGACCTGTCATCACCAGTTCTCAGTAACATGGAAAATGTGAGGGAAAGAATGCTTCAGAACCCTGAAATTATTGATGTTTCATACTCATATACCATTCCGGGAAGCCATCTTAATTATGAAGGTTTCAGTATCAACAATAAAGATGTCAGTACAATGGTTTTCAGCATTGACCCCCATTACGTAAAAACCTTCGGTCTGGAAATACTTGCCGGCCGGGATTTCGATATGAATATAGGCACCGATTCCGTCAGCAGCTGCATTATCAACGAAACACTGGCCAGGGAAATTGGCCTGGAAAATCCGGTCGATGCATCATTCCATCACGACAGCTGGTACATTACCATGTTCCCGGTCAAAAATTTCAGGATTATCGGAATTGTTAAAGATTTTCATTTTAAATCGTTCCGTACTGCAATTGAACCACTTATACTGGCGTGGAATCCGGACTGGTTTGGCTATATAAATATTAAAATTGATGAAGGGAAGATAGCACCGGCCATGCAAAAAATCAGGGAGACTCTGGATGAGTTTGCACCGGGTATACCGATGGACTACCAGTTTATTGACGACAGTTTTGATCTGATGTATAAAGCAGATGAAAAGATGAGCAAGATACTCATTTACTTCTCTTTACTTGCAATTCTGATTGGAGTGCTTGGACTTGTTGGCATGGCTACATTTATGTCGGAGCATAGGACAAAAGAAATAGCTGTTCTCAAAACCTATGGGTCATCTGTTTTATCGGTTATTACAAAACTTACCAGGGAATTTATCGTCCTGGTAGTAATTGCAAATGTGCTTGGATGGCCTTTGGTCTTGTGGCTGGGAACAAAATGGCTCAATGAGTTTGTTTACAAAACCAGTATCAATACGTCGATTTTTATTACCGGAGCAATTATAAGTATAGCTATTGCGCTGATTACAGTACTTTCAGTTACGCTCCGGACTGCAACAACAAATCCTGCTGATTCGTTAAGGTATGAGTAGACATAAGTCAATTCATTAATAAGAAAAAGAATCAATATATTATTTATTTTTGACCTCTCATTTCTCATATAAAGTTATTGAAAAGACATGGTATAACCATAGCGTTTGTTTTATTTACATCGCTTTCCCTCATCGCACAGACCAGTATCTCTGCTCTTGGTAATGCCATAACCAAAGCCGAGAACAGGATTGAAACCAGCTCCATTCCTTCATTCAGAAACCTCGAAAGCTTTATTGTCTGGCACGCAGGCAGTTATAAACACATAAATTATTATAACGGTGTATCCGGTGAAGCACTTCATCAGGTTCAGTCACAGACAAAAAGCATTGTATCATTATTGATGGGAATTGCAATAGACAAAGGATTTGTAAAAGATGAGTATGAACCAATATCGTTTTTCTTCCCCGAGTTTTTCAGAGTAAGCGACAGCCTTAAGTCGCTGATTACTATCCGTGACTTGCTGACCATGTCAGCAGGTCTTGAATGGGAAGAAATGCTTCCTTTCAACGATCAGCGCAATAATAACATACGTATGAATTACAGCGGAAGTTATCTCAGGTATGCTCTCTCCCTCCCTATGGCCTCAAAACCATATACAGAATTTAAGTATAACAGCGGTTCTCCTATGATAGTGGCAGGTATTATTGAGAGAACTGCAGAGATGCCTCTTGAGAAATTCGCTGAAAAATACCTGTTTGGTCCACTGGAAATAATCAACTATCGCTGGTTAAAGGATTCTACAGGTCTATGCCATGCCGGAGGAGGATTATTCCTGAAACCGGAAGATATGGTAAAAATCGGAGTTATGGTTCTCAATAAGGGAAAATGGGAAGGGAAAAACATTGTCCCTGAAGAATGGCTATGCAGGAGCTTTGAACCATATTTTAAAACCACATTCAACGACCACAGCTATGGTTATTTCTGGTGGATAAAGGATATGAAGGTAAGCAACGGGAAATCGACCAAAGTTATTTCAGCCCAGGGAGCCGGAGGACAGTATATGTATATTATACCCGAATACGATCTCATAGTTTCTTTCACGGAAGATAATTTCGGCACTCCCCTGGTGGGACCATTTTTGTTTGAAGCATACATACTGCCTGCTTTAAAAGATCTTCAATAAATCCCGATTAAAGACACATTAATTCTTCTGACCAGTTGTAAGCATTTCAGATCAGACTGTAAATTCATATTTACAGTTCGTAAATTGCATTTAATTCATTTTCAGACATCTTGGGAAATTGTATTCATAAATTTCCGACAGGTTAAAATGTATAAAATATGAAACAATTCCTTTCAAATAATAACTGGTGGTTCTATTTTATTCTCACATACCTAATAAGCTGGCCGATCTGGATACTGGGAAAGGTTCTCCTTCCGGAAAACCTGACAATTATCACTTTCATTGCCGGAGCCTTCGGTCCTTTCATTGCATCTCTTATAATCCTGAAAATAACAGGAGGCGGATCGGGTGTTAAGGACTGGCTTAAAACCACTTTTAATTTCAGAATTAATGTCATCTGGTATCTGCTGGGCGGACTTCTTCTTCCCTTTCTGATAGCAGCCGTACATCATTTGATTTACCTGGGACTCGGAGGCAAATCAGGCATCACCCTGAGCCCTGAATGGTTTATATATTTTGTTTATCTGATATCGACAACCCTGCTGACGGGAGGCAATGAAGAACCGGGCTGGAGAGGTTATATAACACCGGTTCTCATTGATCGGTTTCACCCTGTGGCTGCCTGTACAATAGTGGGGATCGGCTGGGCCGTGTGGCATGCTCCCATGTATTTTTTAGAGGGCTGGGGAGGTAATGATCAGCCATTTGTCTGGCTTTTAATCTATTGCATTCCGTTATCAATGATACTAACGTGGCTTTACTTTAAGTCAAAAAAAAGCATCATACCTGTAATGTTGCTGCATGCAGGGACCAATGTGGTATTTCAGTACTTTCCGATGGAAACCAGGGTATTTGATTCAGTCGCTGATGAATTTACTTTGATCAAAACAATAGTATACCTGCTGTTTGCAATTATTCTGATTGTAATAACCAAAGGGTCTCTTGGATATAAGAAATCAATTTCTGAACATAAATAAATTTTTTATGAAAACGCTTTCAATCATCAGAACCATTATCCTGTTCATCACCATAGTAGCTTTTTCATCGTGTCATGAAAAGGCGGTTGAGCCTGTTTTTGATGAGGACAGAGAACTTAAACTTGTGAAACAATCAATTGATAATGTTTTCGCATGGGCTATAAATAAGGATTTTGATCTGTTTTACGGAAGTATTGCCAATGATTCTGATTTCATAAGTGTAACTCCCTATGAAAGAGTGAAATTCGGATTTAATGAAGTCAGGATAGACTCCGGTTTCTGGGGGAGTTCTTACTTCAGGGCGATAAGGCATGAACTTCGTGATCTGCATATCAACTTCTCACAGAACAAGGATGTCGCCTGGTTTTTCTGCTATCTTGATGATATCAATGAATGGAAAGGAGAACCTGCCAACTGGGAAAATGCCAGATGGACAGGAATTCTTGAAAAAAGGAACGGGAAATGGGTGATTGTCCAGCAGCATTTTTCATTTGCCAGTGAATAAATGTTCTTCTCAGGTCTTTACAAAAACAAATATGATAATCAATCATATATGAAAATATTTTTAAAGATCACTTTTTTTGCACTGTTTCTTTGCTCTGCAGCTAATGCTCAGCAAAGATCATCAGATCTTACCGGTCCTTATCTGGGGCAGAAACTACCCGGCATGACTCCCGAACCTTTCACGCCTGAAATTTTCTCACAGGAACGTGAACAGCACGACCTGTTCTTTGGACCCGGAGGCCTGGAGGCGGTCTGGACCGAACGAAACCCTGCCGACAATACGTTTCGATTCCTCTATACCCGGAGCATGGACGGGATATGGTCCGACCCGATCGTCATTCCATTCTCCACCACATGCAGGAACATGGAATTGTGTATGTCGCCGGACGGGAGGAAGTTGTTTTTCTCATCCGACCGGCCAGCCTCCCACGGAGGAGAAGCGCAAAAGATGCCTGATATATGGATGTCAGAAAAGACCGTCAGCGGATGGGGGGAACCGCAATGCTTGCTATCACCGGTCAATTCTCCGGACATTGAAGTGCAGCCATACGCTGGCTTCGACGGCAGGCTGTATTTCATCAGGCAGAGCGGGAAGATCAGGCGTATAATGTGTTTGATGCCTGTGGAGGGTGCATCTGCCGATTCGGTTCCGTTCGGTGTGGATCTTTTCGAAAAACAGATCGCCGGGTTCTGTGTTTCCCCCGACGAACGGATCATTATTCTGCATTCCAGGATGGAGGGCGGATTCGGGAGTTGGGACCTGTACATATCATTCAGGGACAGTTCCGGAAGATGGGGAGATCCGGTCAATCCCGGACAAGCCTTTAACACGGAAGGAGCCGAAGCTACTGTATCATTTTCGCCTGATGGGAAATATCTGTTCTTTGAAAGAGACAGGAAGATCTGGTGGGTTGATGCAAAGATTATTGTCCGAAATAGAAATAAATAAAATTTAATGAATACGGGAATGAAAAAAACATTAGTCCTTTTACTGCTGCTCACAATCTGCTGTTTGCACTCTATTTCCCAGACAGACGGCGACGACATTGTTATCGGTAAGTACAGGAAGCTGCATTCTGCCGTTACAAATGAAAACCGGACCCTCCTGGTCTGGCTGCCAAGAAGCTATAATGAGTCAAACCTGAGCTATCCGGTTATATACCTTCTCTACGGGCAAAATACTTCCGCATATCTCTTTCCAACTATCACAGCCTGCGATATGCTGGCAGTATCAGGTGCGGTGCCTGAAATGATCATCGTGGGAGTAGCAAGTGCCGAAAGATACCGTGATTATTCTTCCATTTCTGACGGATTCATCGACAATACTGCCAGGTTCTTCATTAACGAGCTTTTCCCTTTCATAAACAGCAATTACCGGACTTTGAACTACAGGATAGTTATAGGACCGCAGGCCGGAGCAGTGTTTTCCTTTTATTCGTTGCTCAACCATCCCGACCTGTTCCACGCCTGTATAATCGAAAACCCATTCGTTGGAAAGAACAGAGTATTATTATATGAAATGTCAGAGAGGTTCTTCAATAATATTCTGACATTCAACAGGTTTCTCTTTATTAATGAAGAAAAAGACAGTGATCCCCTATATGTAAAAACTGCTTCAGAATTTGCAAAAATGATGAACACCCGGACCCCGCAGGATTTCAGGTTCTCTTATAAACTCGGGGAACCTTCAGGTTATTTTGTCTCACCTGTTCCGGTAAAAGAGGCATTGCTGAAGCTGTTCGGGTCTTATGTATTCCCTGATACCATGAATGTGGAAAGTGTCAGTGACATAAAAGACTTTTATAAGAATGTAAGTAAAGAATTTGGAGTTGACCTCCCTGCTCCTGAACATGTGCTTACTATGGAAAGCGACAAGCTGTTAACCAGAGGCCGGTATGGTGAATTATCCGAATTACTTGAATATATGCTGTCTGTTTATCCGAATTCTTTAAATGCCCTGATGAGAATGGGAGACCTGAAAAGGATACTGGGTGATTATGAAACAGCAATAAAATACTATGACCAGTTCCTGAAAATCAGGCCTGTCGATGCTGTTGCGATCAGAAACAGGAGAAATAGCCTTGAGAAATACATAAATGAATCTCTTGTCTATACCCTGGAGAAGGACATTCCTGCTTTGGGAATTGACAAGGCGATCAGGCACTTTAAGAAAATAAAGACCTCAAAGGACAACAAGCTTACTTTCAATGAAAATGATTTAAACACCCTGGGCTATTCATTACTTAACAGGGGTAAGAGCACTGAATCAATAAAAGTCTTATTACTTGCCCTGGAGATCTATCCGCGTTCTGCCAATCTTTATGACAGCCTTGGAGAAGTATATATGAAATTCGGAGACAGGGAGAATGCAATTGTTAATTATCAAAAATCACTGGAAATAAATCCTCACAATAACAATGCAAAAGAGAAACTTGACCAATTAAGACACTAAAAACCATTACAATGAAAATTCTATTCTTACAATTAATCACATTCACATTCCTGTCAGTCACTTTATCCGGACAGGATATAAACCCTGCTTCACAATCTGATAATAATAAGACTATCCCTTCCGGATGCTCTGTAATTACAATATCGAAGGGTGACAGAGTATTTTTTGCCGGGAACGACGATTTTATCAATCCCGACCAGTATTACTGGGTTGAACCGGGCGATTCCACCAAATATGGAGTGATCTGGATCGGAAAACCCGATGATCCTCAGCAGGGCATCAACGAAAAAGGTCTTGCCTACGACGCAAACGGACTTCCAAGGTTTGAAGTGAATCCGCATTCAGAAAGATTGCCCGTCAGCGGAGAATATTACCACCACTATTTAATGCAGATTATGCATGAGTGTTCAACTGTGACGGAAGTCATCGAATGGGCCAACAGGCATCAGCGGTTTCAATATATGCATGACCAGATGCATTTTGCAGATAAAACAGGTGATGCAGTGATAATCAGCGCCGGAAAAAACGGTGAAATGGTGTTTACAAGGAAACAACCCGGTGATGGATTCCTGGTATCAACAAATTTTAATGTTGCCAATCCGGCAAATGCATACACTTACCCCTGCTGGCGTTTTGATAAAGCCAATAAGATGCTGGGTCAGCTTATTAACAGAGAAGGCTCGCTGAATTTCAATGATATTACAGGTGTAATGGATGCAATCCATCAGGAGAGTTCCAGCTGGACAATTGAAACCCTGGTAGCTGATCTTGTCAATGGTGTTATTTACCTTTACTATTTCTACCAGTTTGATGATCCGGTTATTATTAATGTCAAGGAGGAATTTGCAAATCCCAGGGAAGCAGGACCTCTCAGCAACCTTTTCCCGGAAGATGTGCAACTGGAAGCTGCAAACCGCTACAGGCAGGTGACAAAGAGTATCAGGATAAATAATGTCGCTGGCAGATCGTGGAGTGCCCTGATAATCTTCAGCATGATTTTACTGTTTATTATTCCTCCGCGCAATAAAGGACTGAGATTCTGGATACCCGCCGTCCTTGTACTTGGTCCGTTCGCTTTACTTATAAAACTTCTGGTTGTGAATTCAGGGAAAACATCAATATGGCGGAGTGCTGTTATTGAGACGGTCGGGAACCTGATACCTGTTATTATTTCTTACCTGGTTGCACTGGTGGTCATGATTCTGAAAACCGTATCAGGAGGTATCAGCCAGCAGCAGCAAGCTTTACTTTTACTCTGTCTTCCTTTATTATCATCATGGATCATTTTCCAATCTCCTCTGCTGGCATTAACAGGGAAAAAGAACTTTTTTCTTTTTCTGTTTCAGCGTCTTCCCCAGGTATTGGTTACCACATTTCTTTTAATGGGCGGGATTTTCCCTGTCTCTATGGTCCTTGTAAACAGGACCATCGCAATGTCACAGTTAATACCTCTGTCGCCCTGGATTGTGATGACCTGGTGGGCAATTACCGTACTGGGCGCACTGGCAGGCGGATTATTTACATTCTTATATGAGTATTGGGCAGTGAAAAGAGGCTATCAGGCATGGAATGTTCTTGCAGGAAACGAGGGAGATGTGATCACTCCCGGATGGAGTAAGCTATGGTGGTGGGTGATCATTAGTGTATTGGTCATCTTTGCCGGTCTTATTGTTGGTGTGATAATGCTGAAGGCAATGACAGGTTAATATTATTATTTATCTTAAATACCTCATTATGAACAAACTGACATTACTATCAGTGATCCTATCCCTTGGGATCCGGCTATCCGGGCAGAACATGTTCCCGGTACGACAGCTGACCTTCGATCCTGCACAAGAGGGTTTTGCCACATGGTCTCCCGACAGTAAATTCATTGTCTATCAATATACTGACATGAATGATACACTCGGTAAAAACGGATTGTGGAAGGTCTCATCTGAAGGAGCAGAAGCAAAACAGATATTAAAAGGCATTGCTGAACACCCAAAATGGTCGCCGGACGGAAAATATATTGTCTTTGACGCCGACACCGGTAACAGCATAAGAATGATCCCTGCTCAAGGAGGGGATGAAATTAAGTTTCTGCCAGATTCAGTGCAAATCCAGAACGGAGGTCTCCCCTGCTGGTCACCCGATGGCTCACAGATCGCTTTCCTTGAAAGAAAAGGATTATCGCTCTGCACATGGAACTTCAAGACCGGTGAACAGAAAAGTCTGTTCCGTGAGGAAGACATGCTGCCTTTGCCTGGCGGATGGTGGAATGATGGTAAAAGCATACTGGTGGCAAATATGGACAGGAAGACAAGAAAATGCACAATGCTAAAAGTATCTGCAGAGAATGGGGAAAGCTCACCAATTAGGGGTTATAATGAAAATTTTTATCGCCATCTTGCTCTTTCTCCTGACGGATCATTACTTATTTATGCGGTCATGGAGGGTAAGTACCTGGGCTTGTTCATAATGCCGTCAGCAGGCGGGAAGTCATTGCCGCTGGCTGTCACAAAGGATGGGCATACTGAAGGTGCAGCGTGGTCGCCTGATGGTAAAAAGATCGCATTTACAAGAACGCAGGGAAGGAATTTTGATATCTGGATAATGGAATTCGATAATGAAAAGATCAAAAAGGAGTTACAAGCAATAAGGTAAAAATGAAGAGAATTGATATGAGTTAATACCGAACTTCCGGAAAGAGACAATATTTATTTCCTGAGAGTAAAAAAGTAACCACAGAAGTTACACGGTTAAGAAGCCGTGAAACTCCATGATGAACTCCGTGAAATTCCGTGGTTAGATTTATTGATAGGGTTTTATCTTTCTGAAGGGTCTTATTTATACTGATCATCATAACTAACCTGATGATTATATCAAATTCATATCACACTGCCGGCAGGTTTCTGTTTACAGTTATTCTTATTCTGTCATTTGCACTGGAAGGTTGTGAAAGGAAAAACAATTATCCTGAGGTTTATAAATACGAAATCCCTGATCAGCTTGATGACGGTTGGGTAACAGAATCGCTTAGCGATGCAGGAATTGATCAAATAATCCTGTATAACCTTATGAACAGGATCTGTGCAACACCGGAACACAATATCCACAGTATCCTGATCATAAAAGAGAGCAAACTTGTTTTCGAGGAATACTTTGAGGGAGAAAAATTCAAACTCGGGAAATACACCGGTGAATATGGTTTTACCAGAGACGATCTTCATACACTTTGCTCCGCAACAAAGAGTTTCGCTTCAGCGCTGACAGGTATAGCTGTAGATAAGGGGTATATTGCATCGGCAGATTTGAAAGTATTCGATTTCTTCCCTGAAAATTCCGACCTTGTATCTCTCACTCCCGGCAAAGGTAATCTGACTATCAGACATCTTCTGACAATGACATCCGGGCTTCAATGGGATGATGAATCAACATCGTATTATGATCCTGCCAATGATATGTACCAGCTTTTCACGAGGAGCGATCCCATGAGATTCATACTTTCCAAAGACCTTGTTAAGGTTCCGGGGACGTTCTTTGAATATGCAAACTGCAACACAAATCTTATCGGTGAAATCGTGCACAGGACCTCAAAGATGAGGCTCGATATATTTTGTGACTCGCTGCTGTTTTCAAAGCTTGGCATTAAAGTATATGAGTGGCAAAAGATCAAACCTGAAATAATTTTTATATCAGGAGACCTTATGCTCCGGCCAAGAGATATGGCAAAATTCGGACAGCTGTTTCTAAACAAGGGTGAATGGGATGGTGAACAGGTGATCTCTGAAGAGTGGTGCAAATTGTCAACATCCAAACATATCGATCCGAACGATTTTTCAGGCAATTTCAGCTGGTCAGACGGATATGGATTTCAATGGTGGCAAAAAGATTATACAAGCAGCAGGAAAGCATTCCATTCTTATTTTGCTTCCGGCTGGGGAGGTCAGTTGATAATTGTAATCCCTGAGATTGAAACAGTTATTGTTTTTACAGGAGGTAATTATTTCACTAATGAAAAAATATCATGTTATGAAATTGTCGAAGAGTATATCATTCCGGCTTTACAGAAATAAAATGATTATTCAGGGATTATTCATGCTGCTGGTCGGTGTTTCCACCTCATGCCAAAAGCAGGAAAATAACCGTTTCCCGCTTGCTGAACAGTATAATATTGACGGGGAACAGCTTACACTGGCTTTCGATGAGTTTAAAACAGTAGAAGGAGCGCTTAGTCTGATAGTATGCCGTGACGGAACAATCGTGGCAGAGGAATATACAAATTATAAAACCTATGGCGCCGACAGTATAAAAAACATAATGTCGGTAACCAAAACCTTTACCGGTGTACTTGTCGGACTGGCAATAGAAAAAGGATACATAGAAAGTGTGAATGATCCGATATGCAAATATCTTACGGGAATAGTAACCTTCCCCGATAATACGAAAGCGAATATCACAATCGACCAGCTTCTTAAAATGTCGTTCGGGCATTCATGGAACGGTACTTCCCCTTCAAGCCTGTATAGT
>Ga0209287_10000988_pt1 | contig 15110 bp, 15 predicted proteins | sample PPLLak3cmMay2015_2_FD_187255 | JGI IMG/M metagenome (GOLD analysis project Ga0209287, IMG submission 187255) | Freshwater sediment microbial communities from Prairie Pothole Lake near Jamestown, North Dakota, USA - PPLs Lake P8 Core (1) Depth... | ecosystem: Environmental > Aquatic > Freshwater... | reverse complement strand
ATGAAGGATAAGGGGCTGATCGGGCCGCTTGCGGATGAGCTTGCCGGAAGATTCGGTCCGGTTGATATTATAAGCCGTTGGTTTTCATTTGATTATACATCTTATTATGAAGCTGAAATGGGTTCACCTCTTTTCAGAAGGATGCTTGCTTTTAAAACCCTGATAGAACAGCAGGAACTGTCGCGGATAAAGAATATTACAAATGATATTGAACTGAAATACTCGGCAAACGGGAAAAGAGCCGTAAATTTAGATCCGGGATACATGCTGTGCGAACGTTTTGTCCTTGCAACGGGTAAGAATTACACGCACAGAATATATATTGGAAATAATATCTATGCAGACCTGACTCTTATTTACCAGGAAGGCGGGTTTAAAAAATTACCCTGGACATACCCTGACTATTCTAATGAGAGCATGCTCTCGTTTCTTAAAAATATTCGAGATAAATATATTGACGATCTGAGACGGAAAGAAGAGAAATGATAAAAAGCATGACCGGTTTCGCCCGATCCGAAAAAGCAGGTGAAAACATTGAAATTGTAACTGAGATCCGGTCATATAACAGCAAGAATCTTGATGTCAACCTGCGCATTCCCCATGATTACCTTTCACTTGAGGAAAAGATTAAAAGACTTGTCAGCGACACAATATCAAGAGGCCGTATCGAGATCAGGATCGAGATAAAAAATAATGTGAACAATGTCAGGGAATTTGAAATAGATGAGGGGAAGGCGACAGCTTACTATAATGCCCTTATGCATCTTAAAAACATTCTGAAAATCGATTCCGAAGTACCTTTTAGTATTGTATCCGGCGCCGAAGGAGTGATAAAGCCAGCCGTTATTGTTAAGGATATTGAGTCGGAATGGCCTTTTATAAAAAAATCCCTGGAAGATGCCATGCGCCGGCTGGATGAAATGAGAAAAAAAGAAGGTGAATTTATTGTTGGAGATTTTATAACGCGTTTAGGCAGTATTGAAAAATTGCTGGGCCTGATTGAAAATGAATCAAAGGATATTCCCCTTTATTATATGGAACGCCTGAAGGAGAGGATATCTTTCTTAATCGGGGATACTGTGGAGCTTGATGCCGGGAGGATAGCACAGGAAGCGGCATTCCTTGCCGACAGATGCGACATTTCTGAGGAAATAGTAAGGGCAAAAAGCCATATCATCCAGTTTAATATGATAATGAGTTCGGGTGAGCCTGCCGGAAGGAAGCTTAATTTCCTTTTACAGGAGCTGAACCGCGAGTTCAATACTATGGGATCAAAAACAGAAAAGGCTGTCGTATCCCATACTATTGTGGATATTAAGTCGGAGATTGAAAAAGTCAGGGAACAGGTGCAGAATATCGAGTAGTTTCCATCCGGGAATGGCCCTTTGGGGCGATCTAAAGTGCCAATCTTCGGGATTTCTTGTGCGGCATACATTATATATGCCTTAAGCGCAATCCTTTGATTTCCTTGAGTTTGCCCGAAATTGCCGATTTCCGGATTGGAAACTTGAACCGAAACAGCGAGCGCATTCTTCGCTGCTTGCAGCGGGGTTAGCGAGCGCATTAAAAATAGACACTATTCCCTACGGTCGAATATTCCCCGTAGCTTGCTGCGGGGAGCTTCAATGTGTCTATGATATGTTTCCGGATGGATACTATAATAAAAGGCACGGGGCGTAATTGTGAAAGAAGGAGTCGTCAACAGTAGATTCGTAAAGAGATAACGGGCAGGAGGAGAATGGAACAGACTTTATTGAATATCGGTTTCGGAAGTTCCGTGGTGGCGGAGCGGGTTGTAGCGATAGTTTCACCCAATTCGGCTCCGATGAAGCGCCTGAAGGACGATGCAAGAGAAGAAAAACGACTCGTTGACGCTACGCACGGGCGCAAGACAAGGGCGATAATAGTCATGGACAGCAACCATGTTGTGCTTTCAGCCATCCAGTCTGAAACAATATCCCAGCGCTATGCCACTCTTGCAGAATCCAAATAGAATATCGTGCTTTCCGGGATTGTTATCGTGAAAGCATATAATGAGATAATATGACTGCTACCATAAAGGGCTCACTTTTTATCCTTTCCGCACCTTCAGGCGCCGGGAAGACTACTCTTTGCCGTGCGTTAATGAAGCATTTCAATGAGATGATTTATTCCGTATCATACACAACCAGAGAGCCACGGAAGAACGAGATGAGCGGGGTCGATTACCATTTTATATCCAGGGAAGAATTCGCAGGAAAAATAAAAGAAGAAAAATGGGCTGAGTGGGCTGAAGTCCACGGGAATTATTATGGAACATCGGCCGGATTTCTGAATGAAGTACTGGCTTCGGGAAGGGATATACTGCTTGACATAGATGTTGAGGGAACAAAGCAGATACTTAAGAGGTATCCGGACAGCATTACGATCTTTATAATGCCTCCGGCTCCTGAAATCCTCAGAAAGCGGATAGAATCAAGAGGAACGGACAGCAGGGAGGTAGCCGAAAGGAGGCTGAAAAATGCCGAAAGAGAGATGGCTCAAAGAGACCTCTACAGACACATCGTTGTCAATGACAATCTTGACGAAGCTGTTGCAGAAATTATTTCGATAGTTGAAATGTACCTGGTCCGGAGACCCAAAGGCGTAAGAGACTGAAAACGTTGACTGTGGATCAAAAAACTAAAATCGAATTACGATTCACGAACGACTGTCGATGAATAACGATGCTCGAATATCCAGGTCTGATATGCGAATCACAAAACACGAAATACAATAATGATGAAAAGTGAAATACTATACGGAATGCATCCTGTTTTTGAGGCTCTTAAGGCGGACAGGAGAGAATTCATCGAAGTTTATTTGGTCAGGGATAAGGATTCCGGCCGCTATAAAAATATAACAGATCTTCTTTCGCTGCGGAAAATACCTGTAAAGACAGTCAGGCCTGCGCAAATGGAGCAAATGACCGGTTCGGCTTTTCACCAGGGCATAGGAGCAAGGGTAAGCGAATATCCCCTGCTTCCATTTGATGATATTATCGGCAATATAAAACCAGGTCTCCCGGATTTTCTGATATTGCTTGATAACATAGTCGATCCGCAGAATCTTGGCGCACTTGTAAGAACAGCATCATGCGTCGGGGCAGGGGGTGTTGTGCTTACAAAGGACCGGTCCGCTTCCCCGACTCCTGCCGTTTCTAAGGCATCGGCGGGAGCTCTCGAGCATATCTCCTTATTCAGAACCACAAACATGGTAAATGCAATGCAAAAGATCAAGGATAAAGGACTCTGGGTCGCAGGACTGGATGCCATGGCTGATATGCCGGTATATGATTGCGATTTCAAATCTCCGATTGCGCTGGTAATAGGCGGAGAAGGAAAAGGGATACGGCCTCTTGTCAAATCAAACTGTGATTTCCTAGTTTCGATTCCTCAAAAGCAGGGGATCAGCTCCCTTAACGCTTCAGTTGCCGGAGCTGTGGTGATGTATGAAGTGTTCAGGCAGCGTAATTATTGAAAAAGAGGCCGGGGATTCGAGGGAGCAAGAGTTCAAGTAAAAAGATCTGCCACAAAGAAGCAAAGACACAAAGAAATTATACTTAGAAGTCGTTTCAATACCCCGTCTGAGGTCTGATAGCTGTGTTGCAAGCCTCTTTAAAATGCTCACATACTACCGTGTATGCTGCGCTTTTTCATCGGCTTGCGCCTTGCTCTCAAACCTGATACGAGGTTCTGAAATGACTTCTAGTGGCTTAGTGCCCTGGTGGCGATGACAAAAAATGCAATTGAATCTCCCCGCAGCAAGCTACGGGGAATCTTCGACCGTAGGGAATAGCGTCTATTTTAAATTCGCTCGCTAACCCCGCAGCAAGCAACGGGGAATGCGCTCGCTGTTTCGGTTCAATATTCGAAGCACGATGTACGATATTCGAGGTACGATGTACGAATCAAAAAAGGGTCAAGGAAAGGAAACTCGCAGATGGTGGGAGTAAAAATTACTGTTAATGATGATGGTACGCTTAATGTTCCTGATTTCCCGGTCATCCCTTTTATCGAAGGGGACGGCACCGGGCCTGATATCTGGAAAGCGACAAGATTGGTGATTGATGGAGCCGTTGAGAAGGCCTATAAAGGCAAGAAGGGAATCAAGTGGCTTGAGATACTGGCCGGTGAAAAAGCTTTTTCGAAGACGGGCAAGTGGCTTCCGGAGGAGACATTAAAATCGATAAGGGAGCATGTTGTTGCCATAAAAGGTCCGATGACAACACCTGTGGGTAAAGGAATAAGAAGCGTTAATGTTTCTTTGCGTCAGAAACTCGATCTGTATTCATGTGTCCGCCCTGTTAAGTATATTGAATCCGTTCCGAGTCCCATGAAATACCCGGAAAAAGTCGATATGATAATTTTCCGGGAAAACACGGAAGATGTATATGCCGGAATTGAATGGGAAGCAGGAAGCGATGGAGCGGATAAAATAAGATCCTTTCTGGAAAATAACATGGGTGTTTATCTGCCGGCAGATTCCGGTATAGGAATAAAATCCATAAGCGAGAAAAACAGCAAGCGACTGGTGACAAGCGCCATTGCATATGCGGTTGAAAACTGTATCCCAAGCGTTACCCTCATGCACAAGGGCAATATAATGAAATTTACGGAAGGCGCTTTTTTGAAATGGGGTTACGAGGTCGCAAAAGAAAAATTCAGGGATAAAACGATAACCGAGCAGGAACTTCTTGATAAACACAATGGAGAGAGGCCTGAAGGAAGAGTAGTAATAAAGGACCGGATTGCCGACATGCTTTTTCAGCAGGTTATTCTGCGTCCCGAAGAATACCGGGTAATTGCTGCTCCTAACTTAAACGGAGATTATCTTTCAGATGCCATTGCCGCCCAGGTCGGGGGCCTTGGCATGGCGCCCGGCGCCAATATCGGAGATGCCTGCGCTGTTTTTGAAGCCACCCACGGAACAGCCCCTAAATATGCGGGGAAAGACATGGTGAATCCGGGTTCGCTTCTATTATCGGGCGCCATGATGCTCGACCACATGGGATGGAAGGAAGCATCCGGGCTGATACGGGCAGGATTGCAGTCAACCATCAAAAACGGAATTGTAACTTATGACCTTGCGCGCCAGATAAAAGATGCGAAAGAGGTAAAATGCTCGGAGTTTGCGGTTGCAATCGTTAAAATAATAGGCGGGCTCTAAATGTTTTTGATCCGTCTGGCGGATATCTTCAAGGAGGCTGTTTTCCCTTCCAAGTGCATTGTATGCGGTTCCTTTTTCCGCTTTTCCGGAAAGATGAGTTCGTCTTATACAAGAAACTGTGCAAACGGATCATATGCACCGGAAGATATTGCATTTGAAAAGGTAATGGCTCCTTTAATATGCAGCGAATGCCTCAGCGGTTTTTTGCCCGCCGAATCCCCTCTCTGTTCCGTATGCGGGTTTGTTTTCAAAAGCCGTGAAGGGGAAGATCATCTTTGCGGAAAATGCATTGAACTCCCAAAGCGTTTCGGTAAAGCCCGGGCAGTCGGCCTTTATTACCGGACCTTCATGAAAGTTATTCACTCTTTTAAGTACAAGGGAAAGCTTCAGCTTGCAGAACCGCTTGAAACGCTTCTCCTTTCAGTTCTGATGCGGCACTGGAATTTAAAAGAGTTTGACCTTGTTGTGCCTGTTCCGCTTCATGTTAAACGCTTCAGGGAGAGGGGCTTTAACCAGTCTTATTTTCTGGTAAAAAACCTGTCAAAGAAGGCGGAAATATTCATGCACGGGCCGGTCGGCGTTAAGATAGGCAGGGATGTCCTTAAAAGAACAAGATATACGGAGCCGCAAACCGGTCTCGGACGAGAAAAAAGAACGAAAAATATCAAGGGCGCTTTTGCGCTGAACGATACTTCGGCGGTAGAGGGAAAGAGAGTTCTGCTTATTGATGATGTTTATACAACCGGGGCCACAGTAGATGAATGCTCAAAAACACTTTTTGATGGTGGTGCGCTGAGCGTTGATGTGCTGACGCTGGCAAGGGCGATATGACGGTGAAAAGTAAAGAGTGAAAAGTTAAGAGTAAAGAGTGGAGCGAGAAAAGAAAGGGGCACAAAGGAAATAAGGAATGTCGAATATCGAATGTCGAAATTCGAAGTCCGAAGTCCGATGTACGAAGTCCGGAAGAGAATAGATCTATGGAAAAATTATTGACTAACAGCGAAATTGCCGGGGAGATAAGCCGTCTGAAGAAAGCCGGCAAGCGCATTGTTTTCACAAACGGATGCTTTGATATCCTGCATGCCGGGCATGTCAGATACCTTGCCGACGCAAGAACGGAAGGCGATGTTCTTGTGGTCGGACTCAATTCGGATAAATCGGTCCGACTTATAAAAGGCGAAAAGAGGCCGATAGTTCCCCAGATTCAGAGAGCCGAGGTGCTTTCCGGGTTGTCTTGTGTCGATTATGTTGTTTTATTTGATGAACCGGATCCTTTGAACCTTATCAAAGATATCGGGCCTGACATTCTCGTCAAAGGAGGCGACTGGGCGGAAGATGATATTATCGGGGCTGATTTTGTCAAAGCTGCCGGTGGCAGAGTTGTGAGGATTTCAGTGGTGCCGGGAATATCAACATCTTTGATCATAAAAAGGATTCTGGAAATATCCGGGAATCAGGTGAAGAGGCAAATTGATATCAGCAAAAATTAACGGGGTTTCATTTTTTCAGTTTCCGAACCTTCTCTCTTTTCCGAAATTAAGACATGGAGTTTTTACAAGAAATGGAGGATTCAGCAGGGAACCATTTAAAAGCCTGAATCTCAGTATGTCTGTCGGGGATGATGAGGGAGCGGTTAAGCGCAACAAAGAGATTGTTTCCATGTGCATGGATAACGGCGAACTTGTCTTTGCAAGGCAGATGCATAATGAGGATGTTATTGTTGTTTCAGGATCAAGCTCTCCCCCTTTTATCGGCGATGCTCTTGTAAGCGCTATTGAAAACAGGTTCCTTGCCATAAAAATTGCTGATTGTCAGTCGGTTCTCATGTACGATCCGGAAAAAAATGTAGTGGCGAATGTCCATTCCGGGTGGAGGGGCAGTATTAAAAATATAATAGGCGGAACAATAGCTGTGATGAAAGAGCGTTTCGGCTGCGCGCCATCCGATATATTTGCCGGCATAAGCCCTTCCCTCGGGCCATGCTGCGCGGAATTTATAAACTATAAAAGTGAGATACCCGGGCAGTTCTGGAAGTACATGGATCATGAAAATCATTTTGATTTCTGGCGGATAAGTATGGACCAGCTTCGCCTTGCAGGTGTGATTCCGGAAAATATTTATTCGAGCGGGATCTGCACAAAATGCAACACGGATCTTTTTTTCTCCTACCGGGGCGAAAAAACAACAGGAAGGTTTGCAGCTGTCATAGGGATGAAGGAATAGGGCATAAATAACAGACAAACGGTCAAAGTCACAGGACACAAAGGAGAAGGAATTGTGGATCGTGAACCGAAACGCGAGCGCATTCACGGCTGCTTGCGGCGGGGAGCTTCAATCGAAAAACGAATATCGAACTACGGGCCACGAATCACGATGTGCGGAATTCCAGGTACGAACAAAGAGGCGGAAATATGATAACGGAAAAAGTCCGGATTCTCTGGAACAAACATGTGGGATCCTCCTATTATAAAATCGGCCTTAAATGCGGCTATGAATTGATTGCCGCCAAACCAGGCCAGTTTGTCATGCTGCGTTTTGAAGAGAGAACTTTGCCTTTGCTTCGCCGCCCTTTTTCAATTCACGGGATAATTGAAGGTGAGGGGGTAGAAATCCTTTACAGGGTTGTGGGGGGATTTACAGGCAGGCTTTCAGAAGTTAAAGACGGTGAATGGATCGACATTATGGGCCCTCTCGGGAAAGGTTTTTTTCCACCTGAAAATTCCGGCGGAATATTTATTGTGGCTGGCGGAATAGGAGTTGCGCCCATGTTGTTTCTTTCAAAATATATTCTTGAGAAAAAAATGGCCTCTTCTTCCGGTATGAGAGTTTTCCTCGGGGCGGGATCGAAAGAGGATCTTTTATGCAGGGATGATTTTTCAAGACTCGGCCTTGAAGTGGTTGTTACAACAGATGACGGAAGCGACGGAGAAGCTTGTCTTATAACAAACCCGGTTGAGGCCGCTGTAAGGGAAAAGCGGCCCGGGATAATTTATGCCTGCGGACCTCCGGGGATGCTGAAATGTCTTGCAGGGATAGCGGAAAAATATGAAGTTCCCAGCCAGATATCAATGGAAAGTGTCATGGCGTGCGGCATCGGTGCCTGCCTTGGCTGTGCCGTTGAAGGAAAGGACGAGAGCAGATATCTGCATGTATGCGTGGACGGACCCGTATTTGACAGTCGCGATATAAAATTCTGAATAATGGAGAGCTGATAGAAAGCGGTGAAGATCAAATAGTTGCAATGCCATGAAAAGCGGGGAAACTGAAACAGGAATCAAGTTATATCAATCTATTATGATCCATAAGAAATTACCGGGCGACCGGATTTTATGCTTTTTACAAGACCGTCAAAACATCGTATTTTGATACAATTTAGCATTGACTTGAATAAAATCATATGTTAGATGGCATATGCTTTATCGGGGCCATATAGACCCTGTAAAAAAATGCGCCATAGTTCGAAAATAACCGTAATCCCGATAAACGGGATAAGTAAGTTTACAAAATTATTTTCTGACGCTCTTGTCAGTACCCCCCGTGAGGGGTAGAAAAACGCAGGAAATAGTTTTACTTACTAAAATTGAAGTGCCGTATACGGCATAAAGAACCGTAATGAAATGGTCGGAAATGCAGTTGTTGTTTCGTAACGGCTCTTAAGAGAGCGCTCTTTTTGAAAAGAGAAACAAGACGATATATCAGGGAACTTGCATATTACAGTAGTCTTGGCTTTCAGGTAGCACTTTCGATATTTATAGGACTTGCAATCGGTGTATATCTTGACAGGCGGTTTGATCTTTATCCCTGGCTTACACTTGTTTTTCTTGGTCTCGGGATTGCGGCAGGATTCAGAAATATCTGGCTTGCGATTATAAAGAGCGAGAGGTCTCCGCAGGAAAGAGATATAAAGTGAAAATACAGCAGCGCATACTGAAATTTGTTACTCTGACAAACTGGGTGCTTTTTTGTGTTGCGAGTACTACAGGGTTTGTTGTTGCTTCTCCAAAGTTTGCGATGGGAATAGTATCCGGAGGACTCATAGTTACGATAAATTTTCATCTGCTTTACAGAACACTTAAAAAAGCGCTTACGCCTCCGCATCTTGCTTCCCACAACGTTGTTCTGGCCAAGTATTATGCCCGTTTCATGGTCAGTGGGTTTATTATATTTATATTGATATCGGGGCATTATGTTCATCCTGTCGGTCTTTTTGTCGGGCTCTCCGTCGTGGTTGCGAGCATAACAATAGCAACCATGCTGGAACTTACAAAACTTATTTTCAAGGAGGCAATATAAGGTGGCACATCCCTATCTGTTTTTTGTTAAGCTGTTTGAGGCTGTCGGCCTGGGTCATTTTGCTCACTCCTATCCGCATGTCATTTATTCATGGGTGGTAATGATTATTCTCATCACTCTTGGATCGATAGCGGCAAAGAGCGTCAGCCTGATTCCCGGAAAAGCGCAGAATGTATTTGAAGCCCTTATATCAGGAATCGAAAATTTCATGATTGATGTAACAGGCGAAGAGGGGCGCTGGCTTTTCCCGCTGGTTGCGACTATATTTATTTATATTTTCAGCTGCAATCTTATAGGTCTTGTTCCGGGCTTTTTTCCCCCGACAGCCAGCCTCAACACAACCGCTTCCTGCGCGCTTACGGTAGTCATTTTTACCCATATTATAGGCGTTAAATATCATGGAATAAAATATATCAAGCACTTCTGTGGGCCTGTATGGTGGATGATTCCGATCGTTCTCCCTATTGAAATCATCGGACATCTTGCCAGGATCCTGTCTCTCTCTTTCCGTCTTTTTGGAAATATGATGGGGCATGAACTTGTGCTTGCTATCCTTTTCGGTCTTGCAGGGCTTTTCTTTGCACCCCTGCCTATAATGGCTCTCGGTATATTTGTCGCCCTTGTGCAGGCATTTGTTTTCTTTTTGCTTTCAATGATGTATTTTACCGGCGCAATGGAGCACGCTCATTAAGCCGAAAAAAATAATTTTTTATGGGATAATGGAAGAAGCAAAGAAAAAAATCTAAAAAGGAGGAAGTTAAAGTATGGAAGCTCAAGCATTACAATTCTTCATCGCATGTGTTACAGCCGCCGGTTTCGGAATCGCAGTTGCTGCATCGTTTTGCGGCATCGCCCAGGGTCTTGGCCTTAAGGCTGCAGTTGAGGGTATTGCAAGAAATCCGGAATCATCAGGAAAAGTTACGGTTACAATGCTGATCGGTCTTGCCATGATCGAATCTCTTTGTATTTACGCACTCGTAATTGCCCTGATCCTTATTTACGCGCATCCTCAGGCAGCTGCCATCGCAGGGCTTTTTGCACATTAATTTGATGATTTATGGTTTGAAGAAACAGGGCTGTGCCTTACGGCACGGCCTTGTTTTATTTTATATACTACCGTGTTTTCAGGCGTCCCGCTGCAGGATCTTTTTTAAAAACTGGCCGGTATATGACGCCCTGTTGTCCGATAATTCTTCAGGAGTGCCGCATCCTACGATGTAGCCTCCATCATCCCCTCCGTCCGGACCGAGGTCGATGATATGATCAGCCGTCTTGATTACATCCATGTTATGTTCTATCACGATTACGCTGTTCCCGGAATCGACAAGCCTGTTTAATACATGGAGAAGTTTCTGTATGTCATCTATATGAAGGCCTGTCGTAGGCTCGTCAAGGATATAGACGGTTCTTCCCGTTCCTTTTTTGCTGAGTTCCCTCGAAAGTTTAACCCTCTGGGCCTCGCCTCCTGAAAGGGTTGTTGCAGGCTGCCCTATCTTTATGTAGCCCAGGCCTACATCCGATAAAGTCAAAAGCTTCGATTTTATATTACTTATTTTATCGAAGAAAAGAATGGCTTGGTCAACCGTCATCTCAAGGAGTTCCGCGATATTTTCTCCTTTGTATCTTACTTCAAGGGTTTCGCGGTTATATCTTTTTCCGCGGCAGATATCGCATGGTACGTAAACATCCGGCAGAAAATGCATCTCAATTTTTATAATTCCATCTCCGCCGCATGCCTCACATCTTCCTCCTTTGACATTAAAGCTGAATCTGCCGGGTTTGTAGCCTCTCATTCTGGCTTCGGGGGTTCTTGCGAAAAGTTCCCTTATATATGTGAAAAGACCGGTATAGGTCCCCGGGTTGGATCGGGGTGTTCTTCCTATCGGAGACTGGTCAATGTTTACTACCTTATCGATATGCTCAAGCCCCAGCGCTGATTTATGGGCGCCTGTCGGTATCCGTGCATTGTAAACTTTGCGGGAAAGTATGCTGTAAAGAGTTTCTAAAACAAGAGTCGATTTTCCGGAACCTGATACGCCCGTAATGCATACAAATTTGCCGAGCGGAAATATGATGTCAATGTTCTTGAGGTTGTTTTCCGAAGCTCCGTATATAACGATTTTATTTCCATTTCCCGTGCGGCGTCTGGCCGGCACCTCAATTTTTTTGCGGCCGGAAAGATACTGGCCGGTCAGCGAGTTTTCATCATCAGTAAGAGCGGCCGGTGTGCCTGAAAATACTACTTCTCCGCCGTTGACACCGGCCCCGGGGCCCATGTCAATAACGTAATCGGATGACAGAATCGTCTCTTCGTCATGTTCGACAACAAGTACGGTATTCCCCAGATCCCTCATTTTCAACAGGGTTGAAAGAAGCTTCAGGTTGTCTCTCTGGTGCAATCCTATGCTCGGCTCATCCAGCACGTAAAGGACTCCGGTCAGTTTGGACCCGATCTGGGTGGCAAGCCTGATTCTCTGACCTTCTCCGCCTGAAAGGGTATAAGCCGGCCTGTCCAGTGTCAGGTATGAGAGGCCGACATTTTCAAGGAAGGCAAGCCTTTCCGTAATCTCTTTTATGATTCTTCTTGCAATAATCTCTTTTTTCCCCTCAAGTTTAAGCGCTTTGAAAAAATCTGCTGCTTTCGATACGGAAAGCGCTGTTGTTTCAAATATCGCAGCGCCGCCCACCCTGACAGAACTGCTTGCCTTGTTTAATCTTGTTCCCCGGCACTCGGGGCAGGGGCTGAAAGTCATATACTGCCTGATCTCCTCCCTTGTCTGGTTTGAATCGGTTTCAATGTAGCGACGCTGAAGTTTCGGGATTATTCCCTCAAAGGGTTTTTTGTATGTAAAACGTCGATTATTCTGCTCAAAGAAGAATGTTATCTGCTCATCGCCGGATCCGTAAAGCAGCACATATCTGAAATTATCCGGCAGGTCTTTAAACGGTGTGTATATATTAAAATCATAGTGATTTGCCAGCGCTTCAAGAAAGCCATTGAAATGAACCGAATTTCTGTTTGCCCAGGGAGCAACCGCGCCCTGGCGCAGGGAGAGTTCCCTGTTCGGGATGATAAGGTCAGGATCGAATTCGGTGGTTGTTCCGAGTCCGTCGCATTTGGAGCATGCCCCCTGGGGGGAGTTGAACGAAAAACTTGCGGGGGTGAATTCGGGATAGCTGATTCCGCATGTGACACATGCCGATTTTTCACTGAACAGAATTGATTCTCCTCCCTGAAGGTCAACAGTAACAAGCCCGTCGGACTGCGACATGGCCAGTTCGAGAGAATCGGTCAGCCTGTTTCTTATGTTCTCCTTAATGACAAGGCGGTCAACCACGACCTCAATCGTGTGTTTTATGTTCTTATCCGGTTTCTCCGTCTCCTCTATGTCGGAGATTTTCCCGTCTATCCTGACCCTTGAAAACCCGTCTTTTTTCAGTTGCTTCAAAAGTTTTTCAAAGGACCCTTTCTGGCCGGACACCAGAGGGGATAGAATAACAATTTTTGTTCCTTCAGGAAAAGACATGACCTTATCTGCTATCTGGTCGATCGACTGGGCTGTTATCGGTTTTCCGCATATATGACAATGAGGCGTCCCTGCCCTGGCATAAAGAAGACGTAAATAGTCGTATATTTCGGTGACGGTTCCGACCGTTGACCTCGGGTTGTGGCTTGCGGTTTTCTGTTCGATTGCAATAGCCGGAGAGAGCCCCTCTATCGTATCCACATCGGGTTTTTCCATGCGTTCCAGAAACTGGCGGGCATAGGTGGAGAGTGATTCAACATACCTGCGCTGACCTTCCGCATAAAGAGTGTCGAAAGCAAGAGTTGATTTGCCTGATCCAGAGAGACCGGTGATTACGATGAATCTGTTTCTGGGCAATTCAACATCAATATTTTTAAGGTTGTGCTGTCTCGCACCCCTGATAATTATCCTGTCGGAACTCATTTTAAAATCCTCACGCTTTTTGAGAGCTTTGCATAATCATCTTAATGGGCTGGCACATGTATTCAGTTTGCCGTTTAGCAAGATCAAGATTCAAACTTCATCAACGGCAGTCCGCCAGAGACCTTTGGCGGACTTCTAATAGACCGGAACAGTCCCAGTGGATATACACTCACGAAGCTGATGTTTCGTCTCTGCCTGTGTCTCTTTGTTGACAATCAGGGGGCGTTGTTATGTTTCGTAACAATTTCTTGCAAAACGGTAAAACAGAATGCATGCGCAGCCTCTGTGTTAGTAATGCAACGGTCTCCATGTTTAACATCCGGATGACTACTTTGTATTTTTACGGCGGCTTAAACATTCTGCCTGGAATGCCGCCATTTTTATTGCCGCTATAAGGCTGCCTGGATCGGCTTTTCCTTTTCCGGCAATATCGTAGGCGGTTCCATGATCAACGGAAGTCCTTATTATCGGGATTCCGAGGGTTGTATTGACACCGTCGGTAAAATGTATCATTTTAAACGGGATGAGGCCCTGATCGTGATACATGCAGACAACGGCGTCATATTTTTCCTTTAATGCATTATAAAAGAGAGTATCAGGCGGGTAAGGGCCCGAAACTCTTAACCCTTCGGAAGCCGATTTTTCTATCGCGGGTTTTATGATCTTTTCCTCCTCGCTTCCGAAGATTCCGCTTTCGCCTGCATGAGGGTTGAGTCCTGCAACGGCTATTTGAGGAGAATCAATGCCGAAGCGTTCAAAAAGAGCTTCTCCCGTGATTCTTATTGTTTGTAAGATATTTTCGGTTGTAAGAGACTCCGACACCCTTGAAAGGGGCATGTGGATGGTGACAAGGGATACCCTGAGCCTGTCACCCGCCAGCATCATGACATAATCTTTTGTTCCCGTTCTTTCCGCGATAAGTTCGGTATGCCCGTTATAATTAAATCCCGAAAGTTGCATTGCCTTTTTATTTATGGGGCATGTTACAATTCCTGATATCTCATTATTTATCGCCATACCGGTTGCCGCTTTGATATATTCGATCATTGCTTTTCCCGTCTGCATCGTGGGACTTCCCCATGACTTTTCGTTGAAATCAATTTTGGAAAGCGATATCAGATCAATAAAGCCGGCCGCAAATCTTCCTTCGGCAGGATTCATGACAGGATTGATATTTATTGAGCTGCCGGAACATTTTTTTGCAGCAGAAAGAACTCCCATGTCTCCTATTACAAGAGGTCTGCATAGTTCATAAAGAAACGGCTTGCTCAGAGCGGAGAATATTATTTCCGGACCTATTCCGGCCGGATCTCCTGCTGTAATTCCTATTATGGGTCTGAGATCTTTCATGGCAAAACCTTTCATGATAATATTTATAAAAATTATACTACAGAGACGGCCACACTTTTTCAACAGTTTCCAATGTGATTTGAGAACAAAAAATCATGAACTAGATTATGGCAAAAAATGAAAGGTAATCGTAGAATTTGCGAGATTATAATAAAAGGTTTTGATGTTGGTTTGTTGGTAGTAAGAGCCGATATGCTTAAAATACCTGAAAAAATTACTCCCGGAAAAAATGATTGCAGATAAAGGCTTTGCATATTTATACGATAAATATTAATAAATATCAATAAGATAAAAATTGTTGATAACTTTTATCAAAATATTCGATATCCC
>Ga0209287_10000984_pt1 | contig 15140 bp, 16 predicted proteins | sample PPLLak3cmMay2015_2_FD_187255 | JGI IMG/M metagenome (GOLD analysis project Ga0209287, IMG submission 187255) | Freshwater sediment microbial communities from Prairie Pothole Lake near Jamestown, North Dakota, USA - PPLs Lake P8 Core (1) Depth... | ecosystem: Environmental > Aquatic > Freshwater... | reverse complement strand
AAGAGCGCATGGCGTTCCGCGAACTCATCCGCATTTCCGGCGTCGGCCCCAAGCTGGCCTTGTCGGTGCTGTCCGGCATGAGCGCGGATGATCTGGCGCAGTGCATCGTGTTGCAGGATGCCGGCCAATTGACGCGCGTGCCCGGCATAGGGAAGAAAACGGCGGAACGGCTGTTGCTTGAATTGAAAGGCCGCCTGGCCGATGCGTTGCCGCAGGTCGGTGGCGTTTCAGTGAGCGCTGGTGTGGCCCACGATGCGCTGGGCGCCCTGTTGGCGCTGGGCTATTCCGATAAGGAGGCGCTGCCGGCGCTGAAACAATTGCCGGAGGGCTTGAGCCTGGAAGAAACGATTCGTCAGACCTTGAAACTGCTTGCCAAAAAGTAAACAGGAGGTAAGCCGCTCATGCTTGAACCCGACCGCCTGATCGCCCCCGCGCCCGCTTCGCGCGAAGAAGAAGCCTTTGAACGCGCTTTGCGGCCGCAGCGTTTGTCCGAATATGTCGGACAGGTACGTGCACGCGAGCAGCTCGATATCTTCATTACCGCCGCGAAAAATCGTGGTGAGGCGCTCGATCACGTCTTGCTGTTCGGCCCGCCGGGCCTTGGTAAAACGACGTTGGCGCACATCATTTCGCGTGAGATGGGCGTCAATCTGCGCACGACTTCCGGGCCAGTGCTGGAACGCGCTGGCGATCTGGCGGCGTTGCTGACCAATCTGGAGCCGAACGATGTCCTGTTCATCGATGAAATTCATCGCCTGAGTCCGGTGGTGGAGGAAATCCTGTATCCGGCGCTGGAGGACTATCAGCTCGATCTGATGATCGGCGAGGGGCCGGCGGCGCGTTCGGTCAAACTGGATCTGCCGCCGTTCACGCTGGTTGGCGCAACCACGCGCGCCGGCATGTTGACCAATCCGTTGCGTGACCGTTTCGGCATCGTCGCGCGTCTGGAGTTCTACACGCCGGAAGAGCTGGCGTTCATCGTTGCGCGTTCGGCGCGACTGCTCGGCGTCGATACCAGCGAGGAAGGGGCGGTGGAAATCGCACGGCGTTCGCGTGGTACGCCGCGCATCGCCAACCGCCTGCTGCGCCGGGTGCGCGATTACGCCGAGGTCAAGGCTGGCGGCAAGGTCGATGCGCCGGTGGCCGATGCGGCCTTGAAGATGCTGGAGGTCGATAGCGTCGGACTGGATGTGATGGATAGAAAACTGCTTTCGGCGATGCTGGAGAAGTTCGCCGGCGGGCCGGTCGGCCTGGAAAACCTGGCAGCGGCGATCGGCGAGGCGGCGGATACCATCGAGGACGTGCTGGAACCGTATCTTATTCAGCAAGGCTTTCTTGCCCGCACCCCGCGTGGCCGGGTCGCACAGCCGCTGGCCTGGCGGCATTTCGGCTTCATTCAGCCGGGTAGTGTGCATGATTCGTTGCCGGGCCCTGAGCCGGAACTCTTTTAGTCCGGGCCGGCCAACCTGGTTGGTCGACCGCCCGTATCAATTTGTCTATGTTTCAGCCAATGAGTGCGATTCCGGATTCTCGTGTTCCATCGTTTAGCTGGCCGGTAAGGGTCTATTGGGAAGATACCGATGCCGGCGGCGTGGTCTATTACGCCAACTATCTGAAGTTTCTTGAACGCGCGCGCACCGAGTGGCTGTCGCATCTGGGACTGGAACAGGATCATCTGGCGCTGACGGCGGGGGTGGTATTTGTTGTGCGGCGGGTGGAGGCGGATTACCTGAAGCCGGCGCGCTTCAATGATCGTCTCGTTGTGCGTTGTGAACTGGCTGAGTTGAGCCGGGCAAGTTTGAGCATGAACCAGCAGGTGCTGCGCGGTGAGGAAGTGTTACTGAAAGCGCGGGTCAAGGTGGCATGTGTGGAGCAAGTTGGTTTTCGCCCCGCTAGAATCCCGGCATTCATAAGCCAAGCATTCGGAGCAAGCATCTGATGGATTTCGCCCTGAGCCAGGATATGTCGTTCATTACCCTCGTCGCCGAGGCCAGTTGGGTGGTGAAAGGTGTGCTGCTTTTGCTGTTGTTCGCCTCGGTGGCGTCATGGTGGCTGATCTTCGAAAAGATTATTACGCTGCGTCGTGAGCGCCAGCAGGCCGAGGGATTCGAACGTGAATTCTGGGGCGGCGGACATAGCGACATCGTCAAACGCGCCGATGAAGAGGGACGTTGCAGCAGTCTGGAAGAGGTGTTTCGCGCCGGCTGGCGAGAGTTTCGGGTCAAGCGCAAATTGAATGTGGCGCCACAGACCGTGATCGAAAGCGCCCGCCGCGCGATGCGTGCGGCCTATCAGCGCGAGATGGATCAAGTCGAGTCTTATCTGCCTTTTCTGGCGACGGTCGGTTCGGTGTCGCCCTACATCGGCTTGTTCGGGACGGTCTGGGGCATCATGAACGCGTTCATTGGCTTGTCCAATGTTGCGCAGGCGACGCTCGCGCAGGTCGCACCGGGCATCGCCGAGGCGCTGATCGCCACCGCCATCGGCCTGTTCGCGGCGATTCCGGCGGTCATTGCCTACAACCGTTTTACCCACGACATCGATCGTCTCGCCAGTCGCTACGACATTTTCATGGAAGAGTTTTCCAACATCCTGCAGCAGGAGATGGGGCGTCCATGATTCCGCGCCGCTCCCGCAAGGCAATGAATCAGATCAACGTCGTGCCGTATATCGACGTGATGCTGGTGCTGCTGGTGATCTTCATGGTGACCGCGCCGTTCATCAATCCAACCCAGGTCGAGTTGCCCAGCATCGGCAAGAGCGCAGCGGCGCCGGTAGCGCCACTGGAAGTGGTGATTCGCGCGGACGGCAGTTTGTTGTTGCGTGATCGCGGTGCCAATGAGGAAGGGGAAGCGGTGTCGGAGGCGCGTCTGGAAGACGCCGTGCGCGCGCGTCAGCGGGCTAATCCGAAGCAACCGGTGGTGATTTCTGCGGACAAAAGCGTGCGTTACGAATTGGTCATGCGGGTGATGGATACGCTGCAATCACTCGGCGTGGCGCGTGTAGGACTCCTGGTCAAACCCGCGCAGCCATGACTGGCGTAGATCGCATGCAGCATGTTTCTTCCGGCGGTTTGGCGCTGTTGGTGCATGGTTTGCTGCTGTTTGGGTTGATGGTCGGGGTGTCCTGGAAAAACCCGCCGCATTTGCCGATCGAGGCGGATATCTGGACGGAATTGCCGGCGCCACCGCCGCCAATCATCCCGCCCGAGTTTGCGCCGCAGCCCGAGCCGTTACCTGAACCGGACCCGCTACCCGCGCCGGTACCCGAGGCGGCAAAGCCGGATCAGGCCGAGATCGCACTGGAAAAAGCCGAGAAAAAGCGCCTGGAAGCGGAATTGCGCGCGCAGAAAAAGCAGGCGGAACTGCAGCGTCAGCTTGAGAAAAAATTGGCCGATGACAAGCGCGCCGAGGAATTGCGTCTGATCGAACAGGAGCGTGTTGAAAAACTTCGCATCGAAAAAGAGCGTGTGGAGAAAGAGCGCGTTGAAAAAGAAAAACGCGAACAATCGCGTCGTCTGATCGACCAGGAATTGGCGCGCCAGATGCGCGAGGAGCTGGATGCTGAAAGTACGCAACTGCGCGCCATGCAAAACAGCGCCAGAGCGAGCAGGCAAATGCGCGAGGTAAGAGATTTCCAGGAGCGCATCCGCGCCAAGATCAGAAGCGCCCTGATTTTGCCCCAGAGACTGAAGGGGGATGCAGAAGTGATTTTTCAGGTAAGTTTGTTACCCAATGGCGAAGTGCTGCGCGTTAAATTAGTCAGAACCAGTGGGCAGCCTTTGTACGATAGTGCAGTGGAACGCGCCATATTCAAGGCATCGCCCTTGCCGTTGCCAAAAGAGCGTGAAGTCGCTACGCAGTTTCGCGAGGGCTTGACGCTGAAATTCCGTCCCTCCGAGGATGCCGCCGGGTTGTATTAACCTGAGCTGTTAACATTAATTACATAACCAATCGCTGCGCCATGCTGATTCGTCTACTTGTTACCGTGTTATTCGTCCTGTTGGTCCTTCCGGCTCAGGCGGCAATGACCATCGAGATCGTCGGTGGCGTTTCCAATCAAATCCCTCTCGCGGTATTGCCTTTTGGCGTCAAGCAAGCGGCCGGCGTACGACCCGATTCCTTGCTGGCGATCGCCAATGTTGTGGCGGCGGATTTGGGTCGCAGCGGTTATTTCAAATTGGTGGAGAGCCAGGATAGTGTTTCGCCCGATGATCCTCAGCGCCTTTCCCTGCCAGTTTGGAAAGGACGCGGCGCCGACGCGGTATTGATGGGGCAAGTGCTGCCTGCGAGCGCCGGCAAGCTTGAGGTGCGTTTCTGGTTGCTCGACGCGGTGCGTCAGACGCAGCTAGCGGCCATGGCCTATGTGTCTTCACCCGCCGGGCTGCGGGTTGTGGCGCACAAGATTGCCGATGAGGTACATCAAATTCTGCTGGGCGAGCCGGGTAGTTACTCCGGCCGCATCGCCTATATCCTGAAACGCAATGGCCGCTACGAATTGCAGGTGGCGGATGTCGATAGCCAGAACGCGGTGACCGTCACCGCTTCACCGGAACCCTTGATTTCACCGGTTTGGTCGCCGGATGGTCAGCGCTTGGCCTATGTCTCTTTCGAAGACAAGAAGCCGGTGATCTATGTGCAGAACTTGTCCGATGGCAGCCGCCGCGCCGTTGCGAAGTTCCGTGGTTCCAATTCGGCACCGGCCTGGTCGCCGGATGGCCGCAAGCTGGCAGTGACCCTTTCAAAGGACGAGACCTCGCAGATCTATTTGCTTGATTTGGAGAGTGGGGCCGCAACCCGCTTCACCCGCGGCGGGGCGCTGGATACAGAACCCTTGTTCAGTCCGGACGGTCGCTGGCTGTTTTTTACTTCCAACCGTGGCGGTACGCCACAAATCTACAAGGCCTCGCTGGTTGACGGCAGCGTCAATCGTGTCACCTTCGAGGGCAGTTACAATGTCTCCCCAGCTTTGTCTCCGGATGGAAAGATCTTGGCGTTCGTGCACCAACGCAATGCGCGTTTTCATGTGGCGGTCATGGATCTGGGGAGTGGCCAGATGCGGGTGCTGACCGATACCGTGCATGACGAGTCACCCAGTTTTTCACCCAATGGCCGTCAGATTCTTTATGCCACGCTGGTTAATGGTCGTGGTGTATTGGCGACGGTGAGTGTCGATGGCAAGGTGCGCCAGCGCTTGTCGCAAAGCGGCGATTTACGCGAGCCGTCTTGGGGGCGATGAAGTGTTATCTTTACGTTGGTCAGTTAGTTTTCAAGGCTCGAGCTTGAGCAGCCGAGGACACTGAGCTGTACTCTTTATCCGATGGATCGGCCTGATAATCCGATGCATCATTGATTTAAAGCGGGAGATCCCATGAAATATCTGATTCATTTCGCATTAGTCAGCGTGCTGCTTGCCGGTTGCGCCGATACACCTTCGAAACAGGCCAGTATCGAAGACCGTGCCTTGTCAACGTCGGCAGCCAAGAAGCCAGGCGATCCAGCTGCTGCCAGTACGGCCGGCGCCCCGGTTTCGGACATCTCTTCCAAGGCGCTTGCCCAGCCAGCCTCCGGTGTGGAGACGCGCGGGGTTGCGCTGCAGGAGCCGGAGGCGATGGCTTTAGGCGGTGCGACACAGGGTGCCGGAGGCAAGGCCGGTCAATCGGATCAGGCGGATGCCTTGAAGTTTGTCGCGCAGCCGGTGCTTGATCCGAAGAATCCGCAGAGCCCTTTGGCGCAACGTCGCATCCTGTTTGATTACGACAGTGCCGCGATACGTGACGAGTATCGGACCTTGCTCGAAATGCATGCCCAATATCTAAAAAATGAAAAGTCGGCCAAGCTGATTCTGCAAGGCCATGCCGATGAACGCGGCAGCCGCGAATACAACCTGGCGTTGGGGCAGCGTCGTTCCGAGAGTGTTTACAAGGCGATGAATCTGCTTGGTGTGTCAGATGCCCAGATGGAGGCCGTTTCCTTGGGCGAGGAAAAGCCCGTTGTGGAAGGTCATGACGAAAATTCCTGGGCGCAGAACCGTCGTGCCGAACTTTTGTACCAGGGCGAGTGATTTCGTCATGAATCTGCGTGCCTCAGCGCTCTTGGCTATTTCACTGTGTGCATTGTTCGTGCCAGGAGCAAGTTTTGCGGCGCCTGGCGATGAGGTCCTCGGACGCGTGTCCGAGTTGAGCAAAACTATTCAGACACAAAGCGACCGCATCTCCAGGCTGGAGGCTCAGCTGCAAAACCAGGGTTTGCTGGATTTGCTGAAGCAGGTCGAGGCACTGAAAACTGATGTGGCTCGTTTGCGCGGCGCGCAAGAGGAGCAGGAACATCGTCTGGATACTGCCGACAAGCGGACCAAGGATCTGTTCGTCGATCTTGATGAACGTCTCAAGGAAGTCGCCAGCCGACCTGTCGAAGCATCGACTGATGCAGTCCGATTGCAGACTTCGCAATCATTGGTCGTCGCGCCAGTTTCGTCTGTCGTTACTTCTGATGCCGAGGCCAAGGCCTATGAGGTCGCCCATGCCTTGATCAAGGCGGGCAAATATAAGGAAGCCATCGCTGCTTTCCAGGCGTTCGTGAGCCAATATCCGTCGGGTCCGCTAGCAGCGAACGCTCTTTATTGGATCGGATTTTCCCAGTTTGCCGGTCTGTCGGATTTCAATAAGGCAGCCGAGAGCTATCAACGTCTGTTGAAGGATTTTCCGACCAGCCCGAAGGTGCCCGATGCGCTGTTTTCGTTGGCGCGCACGCAAGTTCAACTGGATGACAAGGAAGCTGCACGCACAACGCTGAATCAGCTTCTGGCGAAGCATCCAACAAGTAAAGCGGCTGAAAACGGCAAGAAGCTGCTTGCCACCCTCAAATAAGCCTTTCCATCTTGTCGGTCAGCCGTCTTCGAATCAGCGAGATTTTTTTCTCTTTGCAAGGTGAGGCGAGCCGGGTGGGTTTGCCTACGGTTTTTGTCAGATTGATCGGTTGTCCGTTGCGTTGTGTTTATTGCGATACCGATTACGCCTTTCAGGGGGGCGAGTGGCTGAGTATTGCGGCCATCATCGAGCAAGTGCAGTCCTATCCAACACGTCATGTCACCGTCACTGGCGGCGAGCCGCTTGCTCAAAAGGCTTGCCACGAATTGCTTGGCGCCTTGTGCGATGCGGGTTGTGATGTCTCGCTGGAAACGAGTGGCGCCCTGGATATCGCTGGTGTCGATATTCGCGTCTCGCGCATCGTCGACCTGAAAACACCGGCGTCGGGCGAGGCCGAGCGCAATTGTTGGGACAATTTGTCGCTGCTTACACCCCGCGATGAAGTGAAATTCGTGCTCGCCGATGAGGCCGACTATCGCTGGGCCAAGCAAATTCTGGTCAAGCATCGTATTCATCAACGCTGCCCGGTTCTATTCTCGCCGGTCTGGGGCCAAGTCGATCCCGCTCGACTTGCAGAATGGATACTGCGTGACGGCCTGCCGGTGCGTATGCAGATGCAATTACACAAATTGCTATGGACAGAGGCGAAAGGCCGATGAGCCGAGCTGTTGTTTTGTTGTCAGGCGGGTTGGACTCGGCCACGACTTTGGCTTTGGCGCGGCGCGATGGTCTGAGTTGTCATGCGCTGAGTCTGGATTACGGCCAACGACACCATGCCGAACTGGATGCAGCGCGCGCTGTTGCGCTGAGCATGGGTGCGGTCGAGCATCGGATCATGCGGCTGGATATGGGGGCTTTCGGCGGCTCTGCGTTAACAGATGCGTCCATTGCTGTGCCTGAAAGCGCTAGCGAGGGCATCCCCGTGACCTACGTGCCGGCGCGTAACACCATCATGTTGGCCTTGGCGCTCGGCTGGGCCGAGGTGCTGGATGCGGATTCAATCTATATCGGCGTGAACGCGCTCGATTACTCGGGCTATCCTGATTGCCGTCCAGCTTTCGTCGAGGCATTTCAACACTTGGCAAATTTGGCGACAAAAAGGGCGGTCAATGGCGCGCCGATTGAGATTCGTGCGCCGTTGATTGATCTGACCAAGGCCGAAATCGTGCTGTTGGGGGTGAGTTTGGGCGTGGATTACCGACTGACCGTCTCTTGCTATCAGGCCGACCTGGATGGCCGGGCTTGCGGTCGTTGCGATTCTTGCCGGTTGCGTCGCCAGGGTTTTGAGCAGGCAGGCTTGCCGGATCCAACCCGATATATGGATTGATGCATTGCCACGCGCCCTCTGGACCCCAATAATCTTGCTCCACCAGTATTGCCAACCCAGATTCCCACTTAGGAGATAAATTGATGGATGTCGTGGAAAACCCCGCATTAGTTGTCGCCTGGTCAGGCTTTTTTTTGGCGCTGATCTTTGGGTTTATGGCGAACAAGACCAGTTTCTGCACCATGGGCGCCGTCTCTGATATCGTCAACATGGGGGATTGGGGGCGTATGCGGGCCTGGTTGCTTGGTATCGGTTTGGCCATTTTGGGAACGAACTTGCTGGCCTACGGGGGATATGTTGATCTAGGCCAGACCTTTTACACGCGTGGAACGGTGCATTGGTTGGCTGCTTTGGTGGGGGGCTTGACTTTCGGGTTGGGGATGACCCTGGCGGGTGGCTGTGGTCAGCGCACTTTGGTCAGGTTGGGCGGCGGCAATCTCAAATCGGTCGTGGTTTTTCTGTTCCTTGGCTATACCGCGTTGGTGACCATGAACGGGATACTGCGTTTGTTTGTCGATTCTGTTTTGCGTGCGGATGTTTTTACCCTGCATCTTGATGGTTTGCAGACCCTGCCTAGCCTGCTGGGCATGACGGATAAAGTTTCGCAACTGGCCTTGGCAGTGGTGCTGTCCCTGCTGATTTTAGCGTTTGTCTTCGCCAGCAAAGAGTTCAGGGAAAATCGGGATAACTGGCTGGCTGGTCTAGTGGTGGGGGGCGTGGTAGTTGCGGGGTGGTATGCCACCGGGTATCTCGGTTTTGGTGAAGATCCAGAGACGATGGAACTGGCCTATATGGGCACTGATTCCAGAGGACCTGAATCCATGACCTTTGTCGGACCGCTTGCCTACACCATGGACCTTTGGGCCTATTGGCGCGATAAACGTGTCACATTCGGTGTTGCGAGCGTGTTTGGCGTGGTGATAGGTTCGTTTTTCTATTCCGTGTTGAGCCGCAGTTTCCGATGGGAATATTTCAACTCCCCGCAAGACATGTTGCGCCACATCGTCGGCGCTATCCTGATGGGATTTGGTGGCATTACTGCAATGGGTTGCACGATTGGTCAGGCGGTAACCGGTGTTTCCACTTTGGCGATTAGCTCCTTCGTCGTATTCTTCGGAATAGTGGCGGGCTCGGCAATTACCATGAAAGTTCAATACCACTTGATGATGCGAGACGCCTGATACAAATGTTTCATTCAGGTGCTGCAATATGCGGCCGATAATGATTTTTTGCGTGCATTGTTGTGCGCGGCGAGATGGAAAGGGATTTCATGCGTAAGCTGCTGATGGGTTCGTTGATGATGGGAATGGCGGCTTTCATGACTGCACCAGTCCATGCCGCCCCCGAGCCAACCAAAGCGATCAATTTCGAGTTCACGGATGTCAACGGCAAAAACCTGAAGCTTTCTGATTTCAAAGGCAAATGGGTTTTGGTGAATTTCTGGGCGCCTTGGTGTCCGCTTTGCTGGGTTGAAGTGCCAACCCTGAATGAATTGAACAAACGCAATGATTTTGTGGTGATTGGTATAGGTCTTGACTACGGTCCTGATGAGGGCGTTGTGAAAGATACGGCCAATCGACACAGCATCGAGTTCCATGCCGTCGTTGCTGGCGGGGCTCGACGCAATCCGGATAGCCCGTTCCGTCAAGTCGGCCCGGTTGATTTCTATCCCACCTCTTACATCTATGATCCTAACGGCGAGATTGTCATGTTCATTCCAGGGCAGGTGCGGATGAACAAGATTCTTGCATTTATGGATGAATACAAAGCCAAAAACACCCAATTCGCTGGGAAAAAGCAGTCCGATGCCGCCCCGGCTTCGTCGATCCAGGAAGTAACCTATAGCAAACCTGCCGCGCCCAGCGTGGAAATTAATAACAAGGCCGCACCGGTCACAAAGAGCAAACCCAACAAGGCCAAAACCGTTACGTATTGACCTCGTGTTTGACCAAGGGCGGGAACATTTGTAATATCTCGCCTCTTTCGTGGGTCGGTAGCTCAGCCGGTAGAGCAGCGGACTTTTAATCCGTTGGTCGCGAGTTCGAATCTCGCCCGACCCACCATGCGGGCTGTTAGCTCAGTTGGTAGAGCAGCGGACTCTTAATCCGTAGGTCGAGTGTTCGAGCCACTCACAGCCCACCAATGCAAGGGGTTTGGCGTAGGCCAGATCCCTTTTTCTTTATGCGCATCTGGTCAAAGTCCAAACTTGACCGGAATAGGCGCAGTCGCTAGTGTTTAGTCCTTTTGGAAGATCAAGACAATCTCACCATGGCTGACCTGGAATTGACCGGTGCAGAGATCGTAGTTAGCTGCTTACGGGACGAAGGCGTGAAACATCTCTTCGGTTATCCCGGTGGTGCGGTGCTCAATATCTACGACGAAATCTACAAGCAGAGCGCTTTCAAGCACATTCTGGTTCGCCACGAACAAGCTGCCGTGCATGCGGCTGATGCGTATGCGCGCGCAACGGGCGAAGTGGGGGTGGCAATCGTGACCTCAGGACCTGGCGCGACCAACGCTGTCACCGGAATTGCTACCGCCTACATGGACTCGATCCCGATGGTCGTCATTTCGGGACAAGTCCCGACGGCAGCAATTGGTCAAGATGCGTTTCAGGAAGTGGACATGGTCGGCATCACGCGGCCCTGCGTGAAACATAACTTCCTGGTCAGGGATGTGCGAGATCTGGCGGTCACGATCAAGAAGGCTTTCTACATCGCCGCTACTGGCCGCCCTGGCCCTGTGGTGGTTGACGTTCCAAAGGATGTCACCCAGCACAGATGTGTTTACGATTACCCCAAGAGCGTTTCCATGCGTTCTTACAACCCCACAAGCAAGGGGCACACCGGGCAAATCAAGAAGGCTGCACAGATGTTGCTGGAGGCGAAGCGGCCGATGATCTATACCGGCGGTGGCGTCATTCTTGGCAATGCGGCTGCGCAAGTCATCGAATTGGTTCGGCTGCTTGGTTTTCCCGCTACCAGCACATTGATGGGTCTGGGCGGATATCCTTCGCCCGACCCGCTGTTTCTCGGCATGCTCGGCATGCATGGCACGATTGAGGCCAATATGGCCATGCAGCATTGTGATGTTCTGCTGGCGGTTGGGGCGCGCTTCGATGACCGTGTTATCGGCAATCCCAAGCATTTCGCAAAAGAAGCAAGGCGCATCATCCATATTGATGTGGATCCTTCTTCGATATCCAAACGGGTGCGCGTCGATGTGCCCATCGTGGGTGATGTGGCGCAAGTCCTGGATGAAGTCATCAAGCTGCTTCAGGCCGACAAGGCCAAACCGGAAGAGCAGGCGCTCAAGGCTTGGTGGGCGCAAATCGAACTGTGGCGTGCACAGGATTGCCTGAAATATGACCGCGCTGCGGCGGTGATCAAGCCCCAGTTTGTCATTGAAAAATTGTATGAAGTGACGAAAGGTGATGCCTACGTCACTTCTGATGTCGGCCAGCACCAGATGTGGGCCGCACAGTACTACCAATTCGACAAGCCCCGCCGCTGGATCAATTCGGGTGGCTTGGGCACCATGGGTTTTGGCCTTCCCGCCGCGATGGGCGTGCAAATGGCGTTCCCGGATGCGATGGTTGCCTGTGTCACTGGCGAGGGCAGCATCCAGATGAACATCCAGGAACTGTCCACTTGCAAGGAGTGGAACCTTCCGCTCAAGGTCATTTTGCTGAACAACGGCTACTTGGGCATGGTGCGGCAGTGGCAGCAGTTCTTCTATGAAGAGCGCTACGCCGAGTCGTACATGAACTCATTGCCCGATTTCGTCAAGCTTGCCGATGCTTATGGGCATGTCGGCATCACGATCGACAAGCCCGAGGATGTTGAACCCGCTTTGCGTGATGCATTTGGCAAGTACAAGGACCGTTTGGTCTTCCTGAACTTCCTGACGGACCCGCGCGAAAACGTGTTCCCTATGATCCCGGCAGGCAAGGGCTTGTCCGAAATGATTCTGGTGTAAACCATGCGGCACATCATCTCTCTCCTCATGGAAAACGAATCGGGTGCGCTCTCGCGGGTAGCGGGTTTGTTTTCGGCGCGTGGCTATAACATCGAATCCCTGACTGTGGCGCCGACTGAAGATGCGACCCTTTCGCGCATGACGATCGTCACGCGCGGTTCGGCGGATGTGATTGAACAGATTACCAAGCAGCTCAACAAGCTGGTTGATGTGGTCAAGGTGCAGGATCTGACCGATGGCAGTCATATCGAACGCGAACTGATGTTGGTCAAAGTGCGCGCAACGGGTGATCAACGCGAAGAAATCAAGCGTCTGACCGATATTTTTCGGGGGCGCATTCTCGATGTGTCAGACAAGACATACACCATTGAATTGACGGGTCGCGGTTCGAAGCTTGATTCTTTCCTGGAAGCCGTCGATCCAACAGCCATTCTGGAAACTGTGCGAACCGGTGCTTCCGGTATCGGTCGCGGCGACCGCATCATGAAGATTTGATTGCAACGAAAGGAAATGACATGAAGGTTTACTACGAAAAAGACGCCGATCTCTCCCTGATCAAAAAGAAGAAGGTCGCCATCGTCGGTTATGGCTCCCAAGGGCATGCCCATGCCAACAACCTGAAGGATTCCGGCGTCAAGGTCACGGTTGGTCTGCGCAAGGACGGTGCCTCCTGGTCGAAGGCCAAGGCAGCCGGTCTCAACGTCAAGGAAGTTGCGGAAGCCGTGAAGGGCGCCGATGTGGTGATGATCCTGGTGCCGGATGAGCAACAACCCGACGTCTACTACAACGATGTCGCCCCCAACATCAAGCAGGGCGCGGCGCTGGCATTTGCTCATGGCTTCAACATTCATTACAACCAGATCGTGCCGCGCGCCGACCTGGACGTAATCATGATTGCCCCCAAAGGCCCTGGCCACACCGTGCGTTCCACTTATATGCAAGGCGGTGGCGTGCCCTCCCTGATCGCCATCCACCAGGATAAGTCTGGCAAGGCCAAGGACATCGCGCTGGCTTATGCCGCCGCCAACGGTGGTGCCCGTGCCGGTGTGATCGAAACCAACTTCCGTGAAGAAACCGAGACCGATCTGTTCGGTGAGCAGGCTGTGTTGTGCGGCGGCGCCGTGGAACTGGTCAAGATGGGCTTCGAGACCCTGACCGAAGCCGGCTACGCGCCGGAAATGGCTTACTTCGAGTGCCTGCATGAACTCAAGCTGATCGTCGATCTGATCTACGAAGGCGGCATCGCCAACATGAACTACTCGATCTCCAACAATGCGGAGTATGGCGAGTACGTGACCGGCCCCGCCGTGATCAACGAGCAGTCGCGCGCCGCGATGCGCCAGGCGTTGAAGAACATCCAGAACGGCGATTACGCCAAGCGCTTCATTCTCGAAGGCCGCACCAACTACCCCGAGATGACTGCGCGCCGTCGCCTGAATGCGGAGCATCCGATCGAAATCGTCGGCGAAAAATTGCGCGACATGATGCCCTGGATCAAGGCCAACAAGTTGGTCGACAAGACACGGAATTAAAACTCGGTAGCGAGTGGTGGGTTGCGAGTCGGCGAGCGTTTTGGCTCACTGACTTGCGGCTCATAACTCAACACGAGCAACTCATCATGTGTATCGGCGTCGCCCCTCCCCCTAAGGCAGCTTGGCCGCATCCACCTATTGCCCGGGAGGGTTGGCCGTTTCTATCGATCTCAGTGGTCGTGGCGATTGCTACAACCTGGCTGGCGGGCTGGATGTGGGCATTGCCGGCGTGGATCATTGCGGTTTTCGTACTGCAGTTTTTCCGCGATCCGCCGCGTCATACGCCGCAAGGTGATGGCTTGGTGTTATCGCCGGCGGATGGTCGCATCGTTGCCGTGGAAGAAGCCGATGATCCCTGGTTGCAGCGTCGCGCGCTGAAGATCAGCGTTTTCATGAACATATTCAACGTCCATTCGAATCGCAGTCCTGTTGATGGCGAGGTGAAAGGGCGTTGGTACAACCCAGGGAAATTCGTCAATGCCGATCTGGTAAAAGCGTCGACCGAGAACGAGCGGAATGCACTTTGGTTCCAGACCAGAGAGAAACAGGATCTCACTTGCGTGCAGGTGGCCGGCCTGATTGCTCGTCGCATTCTTTGCTATGTTGAGCCTGGTATGCAAATGAACCGTGGTGAACGCTACGGATTTATTCGCTTCGGTTCACGTGTGGATGTTTACTTACCCTTGCAAGCCATGGCACGTGTTGCTCTGGGTGATAAAGTCAGCGCCTCCAACGATGTTTTGGCTCAACTTTGAACATGCCGGATCGCGACTCCAATCAAACTGCCGACGATGATGTCGCCGAAGAGGAAATCGCGGCAAAACCCTCGCGGCGCGGTATTTTTCTTCTGCCCAATCTGCTGACCACGGGTGCGCTTTTCGCAGGGTTCTTCGCGATCGTCCAAGCCATGAATGGGCGCTATGAACAGGCTGCAATCGCGATTCTCGTCGCCATGATCCTTGATGGCCTTGATGGCCGTGTTGCCCGACTTACCAATACGCAGAGTGCGTTTGGCGCGGAATACGACTCGCTGTCCGATATGGTTTCGTTCGGTGTCGCCCCAGCACTGGTGATGTACAGCTTCGCGCTAAAAGGGATGGGCAAGCTGGGTTGGATTGCCGCGTTTGTCTACTGCGCGGCAGCCGCGTTGCGCCTGGCGCGTTTCAACACGATGCTGGCGGTGCAGGATAAACGTTGGTTCATGGGGCTGCCGAGTCCGGCTGCCGCTGCCTTGGTTGGCGGATTTGTCTGGCTCATGGTCGACAACCATGTCACGGGTGTCGAGTCGCGCTGGCTGGGCTGGTTAATCACGCTGTTTGCTGGCATCAGCATGATTACCAACCTGGCTTTCTATAGTGGCAAAGACTTCAATCTCAAACGCAGCGTGCCGTTTCTGGTCATTGTACTGGTAGCACTTGGGTTTTCGCTGATTTCG
>Ga0209287_10000982_pt1 | contig 15229 bp, 12 predicted proteins | sample PPLLak3cmMay2015_2_FD_187255 | JGI IMG/M metagenome (GOLD analysis project Ga0209287, IMG submission 187255) | Freshwater sediment microbial communities from Prairie Pothole Lake near Jamestown, North Dakota, USA - PPLs Lake P8 Core (1) Depth... | ecosystem: Environmental > Aquatic > Freshwater... | reverse complement strand
AATAGAATTCTATTACAGGCTTTCCCAGACGCTGGAACTTGGCCTTCCTATCCTGTCGGCGCTTGAGGAGAATGAAAAAATCATTCCGTCCAAACCGATGCGCAGGATTGTCAGCGACGTGAAGATTTCCGTTGAAGCCGGCAACATGATGTTTGAGGCGATGAGCCGTTTCCCCAAAGTTTTTCAGAAGCTCGACCTGGGCATCGTACGTATGGGCGAGCAGTCAGGGACCTTGCCGAAAAGCCTTAAAAGTCTGTCCGAGTTCATGGAATGGAGGGAAGATATACGCTCTACCATAAAGCGAGCCACTATCTATCCGTCATTTATAATTCTTTCAATAACTGCAGTGATCGGAATGTGGGTGGGGTATGTGCTGCCCCGCATGGCAGGTCTTTTGAAAGAGATGGGTGTTGAACTTCCGGCAGTGACAAGAGCGGTTCTCGGCGTGAGTCTCTTCTTACAGGCATACTGGCCTTATATTCTGACCGGTATCGGACTGACGGTTGTTTTGTTCCTGATATTCCGGAAGACAAAAAGCGGAGCTGTTTTTTTCCAGAAGTATCTCCTGAAGATTCCTGTGATAGGAAATGTTGCCACAAATATTGCAATGGCACGGCTTAGCCAGAATTTTGCCACGATGTATGCGGCAGGAGTGACGCTTCACAATATCTTCGAGATTTTGGCGGACAATGTGCTCGGGAACCGCTACCTTGAAGGACGGATCGAAGCGGCTTATAGGGAAATCCAGCGGGGACAATCAATTTCTGCCGGTTTTGAAGCAGCCGGAGGATTTCCGCCACTGCTTCTCGGGGCCGTGAGAAACGGCGAGACCACCGGGACTCTCGATGTGTCATTTGCCAGACTTGGAACCTATTATAACAACGAGGTAAAACGGTCTGTTCAAACAATGGTAAACATGATAGAGCCTCTTTCCATCCTCTTCCTGGGAGGTGTTTTCGGCCTGATAGCCCTGTCTATTCTGCTTCCACTGTATGATGTAATGAGCCAGTTTAAATAAAGTTTTTCTCCCGATTTGCCGGGAGAAAGGATTCCAGGGTTCCAGGGTTCGAGGATTCAAGTGTTTGTTTTTAAGTCATTTTATAAGTGCCTTGAGCATCCTCTCAACCTCCCTACAGTCCGTCTGGGGCGGACATGGAATCTTCCAGGCAAGGAAATCGGGCTTTTTGAATGCGCTCGCTTTTCCGGTCACTGGAATCCTTGAACCCTTGACCCCTTGAATCCTAATACAATCAACAACTTTTTTGGAGATGATCCATAAAGGTTCTTCTCCCCTTTTACTTGGTAAATAGATTTTGGAGAAAGATGTAATGAGAAAGAACTTGCAAGAAATATATTATTTATTATACACAGGGTATGTGTACCCATGCGTAACATAATTTAAAGGAGGTGCAAAATGCCTAATGTAACTATCTCTCTAAATGAAAACTTGTTCAAATTAGGGAAAAAATACGTTGAGAAGCATAATACATCGTTAAATGCCTTAATCCGTAAACTTTTAGAGGAGACCGTAAAGGATCAATCAACAGACTGGATTGATGAATGTTTTAATCTCATGGATAAAACTAAAGGTAATTCAGAAGGCAGAAAATGGAAACGAGAGGACTTATACGATGTCTAAAATTTTCATTGATACCAATATTTTAGTTTATTCTATGGATGATTTTGACTTGGAAAAAAAAGAAAAATCCAGATTACTTTTAAAGTCTCTTACAAAGAAACATTACGGTGTGATATCAACTCAAGTAATGCAGGAATTTTATGTAGCTGCAACCAAAAAGCTTTGTGTTGATCCGGTAATGGCAAAAAATATATTACATTCTTTTGAAAGATTTGAAATTATTATCGTTACCCCAAATCTTATAAATGATGCCATTGACTGTAGTATTATTAACCAATTATCTTTCTGGGATTCTCTTATTCTCGTTTCAGCGGAAAGTGCAAATTGCAAAGAAGTTTGGACAGAGGATTTAAACGATGGTCAAATCATAAGAGGTGTAAAAATTGAAAACCCGCTAAAATAATTTTTGTGCAGCAGCAGGTCAAACCAAGGTAAACATGATAGAGCCCATCTCCATCCTATTCCTGGGCGACGTTTTCGGCCCTTATAGCCCTGTCTATTCCGCTTCCACTGTATGATGTAATGAGCCAGTTCAAGTAGTTTGGCATCCAAATATCGGACATCCGAATATCGGACATAGAATATCGAAGTTCGGACATCGAATTGCGAATCGTAAAACGGGAAAGCAGGCTTTTATCTGTGCTTCAGGATATCACAAGAGTATAAGTTCTGGAAGTTGTGTTCCCACCGGTGTCGGTTACCTGGATGTTTATGGTAAAAGAGCCGGGCAGGGTCGGCGTTCCGGAAATAACCGCTGAAACAGTATTGAAGGTAAGTCCGGCAGGGATACCTGTGGCGTTCCATACAGTATAGGGCAGAATTCCGCCTTCGGCATATATTGTTGCGCTGTATGAAACTCCTGAAACCGCTTTCGGCAGTTCATTGTTTAATATTCTGAGCCGGCCTGTGGTAAAACTGGAGCAACCGGACTGGCTTTTTAAGTTTTCCAATGATAGCGCCCGAAGAATGTCAGCTGTTCCGGAGGCAACATTTCCTGCAAATGCACCTGAAACTGCCGGTGTTGTGTTTACCGTCATATCTTCAGCCCCGCTAATTATCAGAAAGGCTGTATCTGCTGCAGCGCCATATGACAGAGTTGTGCTGCTGCTACCGCAGAGTGAGGATGTCAGATTATTGTCATAGATGTAAACGAGAGGCCGGGCAAATGCGTCATTACGGTTGGCTGTTACTTCACAGAACTCGTCGATGATTGCATCCGGTGCATTGTCACCCCAAACAGGAATCCTTCCGTTTGCGGCACTCCACGAAATCACCGACTGCTCTGCTGCTGCAAGAATATCTTTTGTCTGGTCGTATTTTGCTTTTTTCGCCCCCGGTCCCACCAAGGCAAGACCTGCTCCTATAAGAGCGCCGACAACCAGAATGGCTGCAATCAGGAAAAAGAGAGCAAAGCCTTTATCTCCGGATTCTTTCATTTCATTTATTTTATTTAAGGTGGATTGACAGTTAAGACAAAACTTTTTACAGCGCAATTATCATTGGTTCCTGCCGGATCATTATTGTCACATACCTGTATCCTGATGTTATATGCGCCCCTTGTTGTCGGTGTACCGCTGATGGTTGCGCTTCCGGCAGTGAATATAAGACCCGGAGCAGGGGGGGCTGCAGTAACAAGGCTCCATGTATAGGGCAGAACACCTCCGTCTGCATAGAGGGTAACGCTGTATACAACACCTTCATGCCCATAGGGCAGCTCGTTGCTTACGATCCGAAGCGGCGGACCCTGGCATCCGGTCTTTACTTTCAGCTCATTTAAGGTGACCCATTCCGCAATATCGTCGTATTCCTCGGCCCGGTTCAGCCGGTTAACGGCGGCATCGTAATTGGGGCAGTTTACGGCAGTTGTGCAGTTGTCTATGGCGGGCTCACCTGTATCATATAAGCCTATGCAGATCTCACCGGCAGGTAAGCCCGCGGGGCATGTTACGATGCCGGTCTGGGGGTTCACATTCTCCGAGCCTGTTGCAACCACAAAGGCAACATTGGAAATTCTGCTGGTGCAGACAGGATTACGGCATACCGTCAGATTAGTTGTTTTTCGCCCGCAGATGGTGCCGGCAATCTGCAACTGGTTATTAGCGTCGCTTGGAAAATAGTAAAGCGGCTGGGTGAAGGCGTCTTTCCGGTTGGTGATTACCTCACAGAACTCGTCAATGGTTGCATCCGATGTGTTGTCACCCCAAATCGGGATTCTCCCGTTTGCCGCTGCATAACCTACAATTGATTCTTTTGCCGCCTTAAGTGTTTCCTTGCTTTCTGTACGCTTGGCCCTCATGGTGAGCGGACCGACGAGGGAGGCGCCAAATCCCACTATAAGGCCGATGATTACAAGTACCATGGCAACTTCAATGATAGTAAAACCTTTCTGTCCGGAAGGTCTCATAATTTATATCTTTATCTGGCCTTAAAACACTCCGGCGCCATCAATTATTTACGGCGCCGGAATGTTAAAAAAGGCTTGAAGTTTGACGGTTTCACAAAAAGGCGAAAGAACCGTCACTCCCGTGAAAACGGGAGTCCAGAAATAGATGAAAAAACTGGATAGCGCTTACGCTTCACTAAGTGTCCCGCTTTTGCGGGAATGACAAAAAAGAATGAAAGCCAGCTTTTTACAGGTACATCAAGTACGATCAGAAGGCTATGAAAAAGTTGGCGATGGTGGTTCCGGCTGTATATGCTAGACTCCCTACGATCGTTCCAGTACTAAAGACGCCGTCATCATATTTGACGTCAATTTCCTGGCATGCCTCGGCTGGCAGATTTGTGTACTGGATAAAATGTCTGGCGACAACGGCACCGGGTGGATCCACCCACGCTACCTGGGTTGTGCCGCCGAAGGCATTAGAGGGAAGTTGCGAGGTGCCGTTGTATGTACCGCTGATAAGATTTGCAAGAGCGAGATCGCTCATCACGCCAAATACCTCTGCACCTGCAATCTGGCCGTTATTATTGCCGGTAGTGGTATCGGTGCCAGGCGGGAACAGGGTGCTGTTTTCATCTCCGGGGTATTGTCCGTACTTGTCATAGAAAGTCATGACGGCAGCCCTCATTTCATCAGCTTGTTTGACGACCCGTTTAACCTTGGCGTTGTTAATCATTTCCTGGCCCTTTAAAATACCTCCTATAAGCAGTCCAATAATTACCATGACTATAGCAATTTCAACCAGTGTAAAACCCTTCTGGTTTCTGTTTAATCTGAGTTTTTTCATATTACTCTCCTTTGTTATTATATTTAATACCTGATTATTATAACAAATTTTATATTTATCATATGACACCTGGAAAGAAAATACAAGTAAAATGATAACAAGCCAGGAGTCAGAAGCCAGAATTCAGGAGTCAGAATAAAAAGGATGTCAGCCAAAGATTTTCAAAACTTAATCGTATGGCAAAATGCACATTACTATTCAGAATTTAGAAGCCAGAAAGAAAAGAGTCTTTTTCTATTCTGACTTCTGACTCCCGTCTCCTGTCTTCTTGATCCTTTATTCTCCTGCTTTCGGGCCGATTTTCTTGATGTAAGGTGTGATGAAAATTACCAGCTCCCTGTTTTCATGAACGTTTTCCATGTGCCTGAAAAAATTTTTTATATATGGAATGCTGCTCAAGATCGGAAGTCCCTCCTCATTGATCTGCCGTATCTGGCTTATAAGGCCTGCCAGCACTACTGTATTGCCTTCCCTGACCCGTACAGTAGTTGCAAGCTCACGCAGGTCGATGATCGGATTCGAGATGTTCTGTACCGTGGTTGCTCCTGTCGGGATCTCAACGCGTTCTGTTCCCTGTATCCTTGTGATTGTGGGCACTATGTGAAGTGTAACAATGCCGTCTTTGGATATTTGCGGAGTAAGTCCGAGCTGCAATCCCAGAATGGCCCGCTTGATGGTAGCTCCGATCGTAAGCACCCCGGTCTCCTGATTCCTGTCCACGCTCTCAATGTCGCCGTACGGGAACTGGTAGCCAACTGTGAGGACAGCCGACTGGTTGTTCAGTACCGAGAGATGGGGATTGGAGATAACCGATACATCCCCCTGCGTTTTTAAAAAGTCGAGTACGGCTATAAACTGGGACTGATTCGACAGCAACAAAGTGCTTCCGCTGTTAATGCCAATATTTAGAACATCCGGCAAATTTTTAGCTATGTCTCCGAACTGGCCTGAGGCTGCAGAAAAACCGACTGTCATTTTAGACCAGTCAAGTCCGTAACTGCTGTTATCGCTCAGAGTGACCTCAAGTATCCGTGCCTCAATAAAAACCTGTCTGTGCAGGGCCTCGGACAAAGAGTCGAGAATTCTGACCATCGTTTCAATTTTAGCCGGAGTATCCGCCATATAAATAATACCGGCATTTGGATCGAGTCTTAAAATTCCGTCCGGAGATTTGATTCCCTCAAGAGCAGCAGCAATGCCGCCCCATATGTTGGTGCTTTTTGCTTCCCGTTTGCCTGTAACCTGGTATTTGCCCTTTACACCGGCGCCTTCAACCCCGGAGGCAAGCATGTCTCCGCCGACATCAATATCTGTTTCGCCTATCATGTCGAGGTAGTCCATCTGATAGATACGTTCCTCAAATCGTTGCACATGTAATGTGCCGTCCCGGACTTCCCATGCATATCCGGCTCCTTTTTCTACTATCATATCAAGGGCTTCTTCCATTGTAACATTTTTCAGCCGGACAGTAATAAGCCGGGAGAGATCTACATCCGAATCTATGGCCAGGTTCAGTTCTGATTCGCCGACAACAGCGCTTACGGCAATTCCAAGGCTTACCTGGTTAAAAACAAGTGAAAAAAGTTTCGGCTCTTTTACAAGATTCCTTGAAACCGGAACATATGTTTCCAAAAAAGGCGGAGGGCCGGGAGGCAGGGCAGTCTTTTCCCTGTCCAGGATTGCAGACGGCTTTTGTACATTGTTCAGGTATGGAGTCGTGACCGGTTTGGGCTCCTGGATGGCACACCCGGCCAAAAGGAACGTTATGCAAAGAGCCGTCACTGGTAAATATTTTAACTGGGTAGAAAAAAAATACATGGTCACCTCGATTCTGCTTCAACTTGTTCTACTTTCCTTGCAACCACTATAAACGGGATTCTTTTCAGTACCCCCTTGAGGGGTGTAAGTGGGTTTAAGAGATTATTCCCTGCTGAAAAATCGCAGAAAAAAAAACTCTTACTTACTAACTGAAAAAAATATTTTGGGCGTCGGTATGAACCGGTTTTCCCCTTTTCCGGCAAGGGAAACTCCATCTGAAGTTATATTTATTACGGTAAAATCCATGATCTTATCATTTTTATTCAGCTGCTTTCCTTCCATCAGGGCGATAAATTCAGGTTGGTTTCCGGAGCCCGAAACCTTTATTATTCCTGTCAGACGCGGGAGCACGTTTTCTACCGGCTCTTTCGGCATATCATCTCCTATTTTATGTTCCTGCGGTTTTACTTCAGCTTTTGCAGAATGATCCAGATGGGAGATAATCTTATCCATATCCGGTTTTTCCGACAGATTGTTTATTTCCGGTACTGTTGAATCTGTCAACTGTTGCCACTTGGCGCTTGCCCGTTTGAGACCCTCCGATCTTTCTGCTATCGGACGGCCGAAAAGATCGGTCAGCAGATAGGCATTAAGTACGACCGTAACAATGCCCGCCATTATAAAGGCGTCAATAATAAGCCGTTTGAAATTGCTGCTGCTCGTCATGCGCCTCCTGAAGATTCAAGTGTGCCGTCGCCCTGGATAATTCTGTACCTGAAAAAAAAGGAACCGTTTGTTACAGTTATATTAGAAACAGGATCGATGCTTATCTTCAGATTGACGGCTTTAAGAAAAGGCATCTCATTGTCAAGAGTTTGAAACCATCTGAAAGCATCTGCAAAGCTTCCTGTAAAGGAAATATCAACCGGTACCTGACCGTCTGAAGCAGTTATTGGCTGCCTGTTGATTGTTATCGGCGGCAGGTGCCGGTCCGATGAAAGTTTCTTGGCAAGATTGTCGATCGTTAAAAGCCCTAAATCAACAGATTCTATGTCAAGAAACAGACGGTTGCCTTCTTCTGAAATGCCTGAAATACTTTCCGAATGCTGCTGCCAGAACTGTTCATCCATCCGGAGAGACTCCATCTCTTCTCTTGCTGTTTTCAGCCGCTTGATCTCTGATGCATTATAAAATGTAATCACGACAACAGCGAACCAGAGAAAACCGGTTAAGATCCATTTATTTCTCAAGCTGTCCATCATTTCATATCCACCTTGATGTGAAACTTGTAGCCCTGAATTAACTGATCCACCGCGCTTCCCTCCATATCAAATCCGATATCCCCGATAACGGGCGGACGGTTTGGTTTAAGATTTAGGGTCAGGCCTTCAACCATTTCAGAAAGAGTCAATTTTATGCTGTCGGGTCCATCGGCCCTTACAATCCCCTTGATTACGACCTGAGAGGGGGCGTCAAGATTGAACAGCAGTTCTCGGGCTGTGACTTTTTCAGGCAGGCTGAGTGCGATGCCTGCAATTATATCAGCAGGGTCGGGTCTTTCTCTTTCGTTCATTACGAGATCGAGCATTTCATTATAATGTCCGACGATCATGCGGTTGTCATTAATATCTTTTGACATTGAGGCTGTTTTCGGCAGAATATTTCTATTTGACCAATAGCTGAAATAAGCAGTTTCGGCGCAAAGCAGTATGAGAGTTAAAACGCCTGTGATGATTCCGGTGAGCTGAACGGTATGCCAGAATTTTTCCATAACAACCGCCCGGTGGCTTATGGCAGGTATGGTTGTCGAGTCGATATCAGCCAGTGAAAAGGCCGAAAAAGGTCCGGGCATCAGATTTTTATTGCCGGCAGTAAGGATTTCTTTACTGTCTGTTACGATGCTCTGGATATTTTTCCCTATTTTTTCGGAAAGGCCTTTTTCATCAATATCTGTGGACGGCACAATGTAGAACGTGCTTATTTCCGATTTTACTTTCTGAGAAAAAAGATAAAGAGATTGGCTTATTTCAAAAGCCAGGGCGTCGAGCTTCTCTTTATTGCCTTCAGATGGCCCGGGGAGCTTGATGGTCCTGGAGAAGAGAAAGTTTCCGTTGACGTAAAAGTAGAGTTGGCATTCATCAACCAGAGGGTGGATTATACAAAAACTTTTGCCGGACTCATGATCTGCATTTTTGGCAATCTTATCCTGCCAGATGTATCCGGGAGTTGTGATGCGGTCCGGGCGGAGGCCCGCTTCGGACAATCGGTTGTAAACAAGGAATGCTATAGATTCTTTCAGGTAAAAGGCATAGATACTGGCAGGCTCCATTGCTGTCTTGAAGTTAGAGAAATTAAAGAACTCTGATATATCGGGGCTGGCCGGAAATGTTTCTGTAAGCTTTCTTCGAATGAACGGTTCGGCGATGGATCTTTTCTCTGAAGTAAAGGGGTAAATGGAATTTCCAGCCACATAATCCGGCAGGACGAGAATAATTTCTTTCAATTTTTTTGCTTCGGCAGGAATGGAGATTGATAAACCGTCAGTCGATAATGCATCCGGGAACGGGATAATTCCTACAATTTTACCATTTTCTTTTCTGTTGTAAAGGAACAACAGAAGCTGGTGATTATAAAATATTATGATAAGTTTATTTTTTTTACTCATGCCGGTCGGGGCTGTCTCCAATGCATCATTACTATAAAGCGGCCCATAAACCCTGAATCGTAATATTTGGCTCTTCTCCCTAGCCTTTCCCACACCCTGCTCAATTTAACCTGAACAGCGAACGAATTCCCAACTGCTTTCAGCGGGGAGCTTCAACCAATTTTTTTCCGCAAACTCTATTGAATATGGTCCTAAAATTATTAAAAGATATGATATCTTAAATCATGAAATCATACAAGAAATAATATTGCTTAACAGGGTAAAAAATCCTTATGGCCTTGACTATTGCTTTCAAATGTAAGATAAGATTATTTTAAGTACTCAGGTCGTTTCGGCTGAAGGCTGTTAGTTGCTGCGCATTGTCTGAATAAAGGCGCTATAAGCTTTGTATGGTTGTTCATGAATATCTCTTACAAGCTAACTGCTGACAGCCTGTTCACCAGAGCAGTCATAAATGGATAAGAGTTTAAGCCGCTTTTCCCCTGAACATGGTTTAAAGCGGATGTTCTAAAAAGCTTACAAAGAGTTCTGGAGGTGTTGCCGTGCCGATAACAGAATCCGAGATTAAAGACCTTGAGAAGATGGCTCGTAAGATAAGAAGAGATATTGTCGATGTGACAGGATGGGCGGGCGGAGCCCATATAGGCGGTGCTCTCAGTGTTGTGGAGATACTTGTAATTCTTTATTTCAAATATTTAAATGTTGATCCCGGTCGACCTCAGCTTGAAACAAGAGACAGAGTCGTATTGAGCAAGGGGCACGGCGGTGTAGGATATGCGCCTGTGCTTGCGAGAAAGGGGTATTTCGAATTTGAACTGCTTAAGGAATTCAACAAATTCAAATCTCTTTTCGGAATGCACCTTGACGGGAACAAGGTGAAAGGAGTTGATGTGTCTACCGGTTCTCTGGGGCATGGCCTTCCAATGGCTGTCGGGCTTGCGCTCGGGGCAAGGGCGCAGAAACAATCTTGGCTGACATACTGCATTCTTGGAGACGGAGAATGCAACGAAGGTACGGTATGGGAAGCTGCAATGGCGGCTTCTCATTTCAAGATCAGAAATCTCATAACTTTTGTCGACAGAAACAGGCTGATGATAGACGGTACTACGGAAAATATCATGGGCCTTGAACCTTTTTCCGACAAGTGGAAGGCTTTCGGGTGGATCGTAAAGGAGATTGACGGCCACAGCTTTAAGGATCTTTCGAACGCGATAGAATATGCAAAAACTGAAGATAAAGCTCCGGTGATCATTATTGCAAATACTGTTAAGGGCAAAGGCGTCGATTTCATGGAAAACCAGGTAAAGTGGCATTACGGGGGGCTTGACTCTGACCTGATAGAAAAAGCAAAGAGCTCTATCGACAGGATGTACGGGGTTTGACTATACGGTAAACCATCAATTCATAACGAGACCTTTGAAGAGCGCCCAATTTTGTCCAAGTACAAGGAAGGCGATAATTTTAGCCGCAGGAATACATTGAAGTCTTTCGAGGATAGCGCGAAAGCTTCACTCCGTGCCGAAATTTGAGCCTGACGCAGTAATCGGGCAAAAGGGGGTGTTATGCAAAGGCCTCAGAACAGGAGAATGTTATGACCGAAGGATTGACCTGGACTGTATATGATGCCGATACGATGACTCAGGCCGAGATATATGGCGAGGTATTGTGCAGGCTGGGAGAAAAACATGAAAAGATAGTTGGACTGTCGGCTGATCTTGCGAAATCCACTAAAATTGGAAGATTCGGTGATAAGTTCCCGGAAAGATTTTTCAATGTGGGGATTGCCGAGCAGAACCTTTTCGGAATAGCTGCGGGACTTGCAAAGTCGGGGCTTATTCCATTTGTCTCCACAATGGCCGCCTTTTCGGCCATGAGAGCCGCGGAACAGGTTCGGACTGATATCTGCTACCAGAACTTAAACTGCAAGATTATTGCGACTCATGCAGGAACATCGTTTGGAGCTGCGGGCACCACGCATCACTGTACCGAAGATATCGCGATCATGAGATCTTTTGCAAACATGACGGTTATTGTCCCAGCGGATGGGATAGAAACGGCGAATGCCGTCGAAGCATGCGTGGAATACCCTGGACCGGTATATATAAGAATCGGAAGGGGTTTCGAACCAAGATTTTACGATAAAGAGGATTATGGTTTTGAAATAGGAAAAGCGATTGAGATTGCCGAAGGCACCGACATCACCCTTATCTGCTGCGGTATAACAGTGCTTCAGGCTTTTGAGGCTGCAAGATTTTTAAAGGAAAAAGACGGGTTGAGCGTCAGAGTTCTCAACATGCATACAATAAAGCCGCTCGATGAGGGGGCCGTGCGGAGAGCTGTTGAGGAGACTCGGAGAATCATAACCTTTGAGGATCATAATATCCACGGCGGACTGGGGAGCGCTGTTGCGGATGTGATAGCCTCATGCGGAAAAGGATGCGCCTTCACGAAAGTCGGTATCCCCGATTGTTACTGCGAAGTAGGATATCCCGAGGATCTTTATTCGCACTACAAGCTTGATACGGACGGGATAATAGAAAAGGTAAGAGAAATCATGGGAAAAGACTTCGAGGAAGACGAAGACTGGGAGGATGAGATTTAAAATGGCAACCGAAAAAGAACTGCTTGCCGCAAGGATTTTTCTTAGAGCCGTATTACCGGTTATAAAGGTTCTTCTTGAAGATGACCCTGTAATAAAAAAGAAGTTTGCAGATGTCCGTGCGAAAGTGCAGTTTACCGCGGGGACGGACGAAAATAAAACAGGAGCCTGTCTTGTTTTTGACAAAGGCGCCTTCGGTGTGGAACAGGGTCTTTGCGCCGACCCGGACATTACCTTTGCTTTTAAAACTATAGCAAAGATGAACGGTTTTTTTGCCGGGAAACCGGTAATCCCTGGAATAAAAGGAATTTCAAAAGTCGGTCTCCTTGTAAAAGTATTCGGTCTTCTCCTGGGCCTCAAAATCCTGATGCCGAATTCAAGCCCTAGGGACCCGGAGAAAAGAAAGCTGAAAGTAAAGATGACTTTTTACATGATAACTACCGCCCTGAGTCAGTATAACAAAGGCGGAGATCCTGAAATGGTCAGATGGACCGGCAAACAGCCCGAAAGGATTTATCAGATAACCGTTGACAGGGATATTGCCGCTTATCTCAGGGTTAAAGCCGGAAAGACAAAGGCCGGAAGAGGTGTTTATACAAAAAGGCGGCCGTTTGTACATATGAAATTCAACGGGGTTGAAGGTGCGTTTCCAATCGTTATGAATCAGGTAGACATGGTGGCTGCGGTAAAAAAAGGATACCTGTCAATTGAAGGTTCTCCTGAATACGGCGGCAATATCGGCGATTTTATGGTGCGGATACAAAACCTGATAACTTGACCCATATTTGAGGAAAAGGGGGCCAGGGTTCGAGGATTCAAGGGTTCAAGAGTTTGTTTTTAATGATTTTAGCTGATAGGATTTTTGCCAAACCATTAAACCTTTATGATTTTTCAGCATTGAGCGCTTATGGTTAGCGCTTACGCTTCACTCTGTGTCACCTCGTGTCACTTAACCCCTTGACCCCTTGAACCCTCTAATCCTATGAGATCACCAACTAATTTGGAGATGATCCCGAAAATATTATCCGAAGAGATTATTTATATATTTATGCCGACACCATCCCCGTTTTCCTTTGCCTGATATAGATCTTAACCAGTTCCATGGCTATCGGTGATGCGAAGAAAAACGGCGTCATTAACAGCCAGTCACCCGGAGTCAGGGGTATGGTGTCAAAGAAAGGTCTCAGAAACGGCACATAAATCACAAGCAGAACGAGAATAAAGGAAATTCCCGTCGCCCAGACCATCCAGCGGTTGGAGAAAACACCGAGAGAGAAAACGCTATGGTGCTCTGAGCGGGCGGTAAAGGCCCTTAACAATTCAGATGTGCACAGGGTCACAAAGGCTATTGTCTGGGCAGCCTCGACATGACCTGGATAACGCAGTATGCCGAGATAGAAAACCAGCAGAATGGCGATGGCATCGACAACGGCCACCACTGAAACGCCGATCGCCATGTCTGTATTGATGACAGGTTCTTTCGGCGGCCTCGGCGGTTGCTTCATGGTATCAGGTTCACCTTTTTCCATTCCCAGGGCAAGAGCCGGGGCGCCATCCGAAACCAGGTTCAACCATAAAAGCTGGATAGGTTTCAGTGGAATGGGCATTCCCAGCAGCATAGCGCCGAAGACTATCAGGATCTCCCCGACGTTGCAGGCCAGAAGAAAGAAGACGAACTTTCTGATATTGGAGTAGATGATTCTGCCCTGTTCGATGGCTGATACGATGCTGGCAAAATTGTCGTCCGTAAGAACCATATCCGCCGCTTCCTTGGATACGTCTGTTCCGGAGATGCCCATTGCAACTCCGATATTTGCCCGCTTGAGGGCAGGTGCGTCATTAACACCGTCGCCGGTCATTGCCACTATGTGGCCGCGGGCTTTAAAGGCGTCCACGATCATGGTCTTGTGCGCCGGTGAAACGCGGCAGCATACATCAACATTATCGGCCATATCGGCAAGTTGAGCTTCACTCATCGTGTCGAGCTCTGCCCCGGTCAGAACCAGACCGCGGGGTGTCAGGAGGCCAATCTCACCGGCAATGGCTTCGGCGGTGTCCCTGTAATCACCTGTTACCATTACGGTCTTCAACCCGGCACCGGCGGCCACTTTAAGCGATTCCACTACTTCAGGCCTTGGAGGGTCAATCATTCCGAGAAGGCCTATGAAGATCAACTCCTTTTCAATATTGTCCGGGGTGCAGCATTCGGGGACATCTTTAAGGGGCCGGTATGCCACTCCCAGTATCCTGAGGGCGTTGCTTGCCATATCATGGTTATGTTCAAGGATTTCTTTACGCTTTTCTTTGGTCAGGGCAACGGCCTGTCCGTTTTGCAGAAAACCGCTGCAAAGATCCAGAACTACGTCAGGCGCACCCTTGACAAAAGCAATGAAAGGCGGATATCCGGAGCCTGCCGGTGAAATACTGTCATTAATCTCTTCGTGACGGTGGATTGTGGTCATCCGCTTTCTGTCCGAATCGAAAGGGATTTCCTGTATTCTCGGGAAAGCCTTTTCCGTCTCTGTGCGTCGGAAGCCTCCTTTTGCCGCGGCAACAACCATGGCGCCTTCCGTGGGGTCCCCGATAATCCGCCATAAGCGCTCGCCAGAGTCACCAACCACCTCATCGAGATTGGCATCGTTGCACAGTAATGCGCCTTGCAGGAGCATTGCAAAATCCGGGTCCTTTGTGGGATCAAAGGAATTGCCGTCCAGAGAGAACTCTCCGTTGGGGATATAGCCTTCTCCAGTCACGCGGAATCTCTTTTCCTTTACCCATCCCTGAAGGACGGTCATCTTGTTTTGCGTAAGCGTCCCCGTTTTATCTGAACATATCACCGTGGTGCATCCCAATGTTTCAACGGCGGGAAGCTTGCGGATCAGTGCGTGGCGCTTGATCATCTGCTGCATCCCGAGGGCGAGGCAGATGGTCACTATAGCCGGGAGACCCTCAGGGACGGCTGCAATGGCAAGACTGACTGCGGTCATGAAAAGGTTGATGATATCTTTCTTTTCGGCAGAAAGGTAGTTGAAGAAGCCGGTGTCCATGATGCTCGACAGATGAGTATCCCGAAAGAGTCCGTATATGAATACTATTCCGCAGATGGCGAGACAGACAGTTCCGAGAATTTTCCCCATATCCTGCAGTTTCTGCTGGAGAGGAGTGTCCTCGTTCTCGTAGGACTGAAGCATCTCCGCAATAAGGCCTATTTGCGTGTGCATTCCTGTGCCTGTTACAAGCCCCTTTCCGCGCCCGTACGTGATCAGGGTGCTCATGAAGACGGTATTTTTGCGGTCGCCTATGGGTATTTCCTTGTCCAGCACAACTGCCGCATTCTT
>Ga0209287_10000981_pt1 | contig 15230 bp, 20 predicted proteins | sample PPLLak3cmMay2015_2_FD_187255 | JGI IMG/M metagenome (GOLD analysis project Ga0209287, IMG submission 187255) | Freshwater sediment microbial communities from Prairie Pothole Lake near Jamestown, North Dakota, USA - PPLs Lake P8 Core (1) Depth... | ecosystem: Environmental > Aquatic > Freshwater... | reverse complement strand
TCATCAAGTGATGCAGAAAGTACAACAACTAGTACTACATTTCAACAAAAATTAAGACACACAGTTAGCGGTTTAGTTGCAGGAACATATAGATTATCATGGTATTCAGAAATTAGAAATAATTCAACAAACAATGATGTAATTTTTAGAGTGCAACAAAATGATACTACGGATTTAGCTAATGTTAATATTGAAGCCCAAGATGCGTCTTCATATTTTCCTAATAGTGGATTTGTTTATTTAACATTGGCGGCATCAACTACTTATAATTTTGATATGGATTATAGAAGTGAAGGTGGTGGAACTACTGCTTATATTAGAAGCGCAAGATTTGAGTTTTGGAGAGTAGCATAATAACTTGGAGGGTTTACGATGGCACAAACAAAATATGTATATAGTATAGCGAATGATTTTCCAAATAGTATAGTTAGTACGGACAGACTATCTCAGGAAATTCAACAATCGGAAATCACGATTTCATTATCTCATATTAATACACAAGATGATAATTGTGATATATGGTTTAAGGATTCTCTACCAGTAGATAGTTCTTCTATATTAAATGGAATAGTTTCGGAACATAGTGGTGAAGCCCTTCCAAGTCAAGCCACTCCCGTAAAAATTGCAGAAATTGAAGATGGTGTTAATCAACCAGTGTCTCTATCATCTGAATACAGAGATAAATCAGGAAAATTAAGAGTCCATCAAACTTCAAGAAAAGAAGGTCTTGCAATTCACTGGACTGGTCGTGGGGATGATAGAAGTAATTCAAAAACTTTTGGGAAAGGACCATTTATTTCTTATAAACATAGTATTGGTGATTCAACATCTGACACTATATATATTGATTTTAATGGGTTATTAAATGAAAGTTGGATTCATGAAGTTGTATTGACATGGTATGGGTGTGAATTGGATACTGTTTCTGTTGATATTGTTCCTGATGTTTGCCAAATTCAAGATTCAACGGCTGGAAATTTTACTAAATATGAAGCAATTCTTTTGCCTGCTATTCCAGGAACTGGAAATTGTAATATTGTTTCTGATGTTCTTTCTTATACTGGAGGATTAGTATCGATTGATAATCCAACTGATCCATCACAATCTTCCTCACCAGGCTTTTGGAATGCTGATTTCAATGAAGAAACAGGAAGATTTGAAAATTTAGCTCCTGCTCCAAATGGAGATGGCGGTTATAATATATTTCATGAAGAAAGAGTATTAAATAAAACATTTAATGAAATTCAATTATTGAAAAATGCATTTCAAATTTTCAATTCATCAGATACAGATCAAATAAGTCATGGTTATAGATTAAGAGCTACATTCGAAACTACTTTACCAGATCATGAATGGACTGTATCTGGAATTCTTGTTATGCATAGAGCTAAAGTATCTGTAAAAGATGACTGTACTTTCTGAACGAATTAATATGTTGTCGTGGACAACATTAAATTATTAAATTGTAAAGGAGATTGATAATGATCCTTGGAGTTATTAATAAACCAGTAGATGAACACTTTACTGTTTCAGATGGCAGTGGTAATTTGATTTCTGGAATAGATAGTACAGCATTTAATGTTCATGTGTATGATCCCTCTGCTACTGAGGTTACAATATCAGTTGATGGTTCATTTACAGAATTGGGAAACGGAAGTTATAAATATACATTTACTCCAAATGATAATGGAACCTGGTATGTTGTAGTTACGCATCCAACATATTTTCCTTGGGGGAAGACAGATGATGTCCAAGTTTATGACAATGATATTAGCGCGATTTACAATGACGTGGTTAAAACTCTTGGTCTTGTGCATCATAATTTTTATATTGATGATGCTACTTATGATGATTTTGGAAATATGGTTGGTGCTAGAGTCAGGATTTATAATTCAGCAAGTAATGTTGGGACCAATGCAGGAGTTATTGAGACTTATAGAATAGAAGCTGATGCACATGCATGTGGTCAGTTCACATATTGGAAACAAATCAAGGTTTAAAATCTAAATAATTTAGAACAAAATATAAAAGGATAAGATTATGTCAGTAAATTTAGCAACGATGGGAATGTTCAAAGATTGTTGTGAAGGAATGGTGGTTGGTGGTGGTGGTGCTCCTCCTGCAATGGAACGTGTTACAAAACCACACATTCTTGTAAAAAATCTTGAAATGAAAACAAAAAACAATATAGAAGATTATTTAAAGAAAATAAAAGTCAAATTAATTGACACAGAGTAATATCAGGAGGGTAACAATGTTAAAGCTTAATGTAAACCAAGAAAAACAATTGACATTTGAAGTTCAGATTGGTGGTGTTCAATCTGATAAAGTTTCTAGTCATTTACGAATTGTTATTGATGAAATTGAATATGGGTTTCCAGCCCTTGTTGGAAAAGAATCAATAACAGTCAATCTTCCTCCTTTAAGAAGTGTAACAGCTAGATCCTTAAAAGAAGGAGAAGAAGTTCAAGTTAAATTAGACATCATTGCAGATGGTAACTATTTAACTCCTTGGTCTGATTCTTTTGTACTATCAAATCCATTGGTTGTTGAAGCAAGAATAATGGATTCTGATTTTAAGAATCCTCCTGCATTCAAAACTAAACTTGTTCAAGAAGGAAGTCCAGGTGATCGTAAACAAGGAGTTAGAATTGAAAGAGAAATCGTTAAGGAAGGTGATGAACCAGAATTAAAGAATAAGTATATCAGTGAATCAGAAGAAGATGATCTAACAGAAAAGATTGTTAATAAGTTAGCTGAAAAACTTTCAAAAGGATTTAATTCTAAAAAGAAAAAAACAGTTAGAGAAGAAGAAGATAAACAAGATAAAATGGAAGATACTGTTTCAGATGATGATGTAGAAGATGAAGAAACTCCTCCATCTCCTGTTAAGAAAGAATCCAGAAAAGTATCTAAAGTATCTAAATCAGATTTGTTAAACATGACTGAAGAAGATGTTTATTCTTATATGGAAAGAGCAGGAACAAAGAATGAACAAATTCAAAAGATAATTTATGAGCAAGCTGAAATTGCTGCTGGGTCATCTAAACCTTATAAAGTACTTGGACAGGTTATTAAATTATTGAAAAGTAAAAAATAAAAATGTATTTTTATTGAGAGATATTCGAAATGGAAAATATTGTTCATATATTTAGAATGAAAAGAAGTGACCAAGGGACTATGGGAGTTCTTATAACAGCTGGATTTCAATGTTATACTTTAGAATTACCTTGGCGTAACAATCAAAGAAATATATCGTGCATTCCACCAGGGGAGTATCATGTGAGAAAAAAAGTCTCGCCAAAATATGGAAAGGTATACCATGTTCAAGATGTTCCTAACAGGTCTTGTATTTTAATCCATTCAGGAAATTGGGCGGGTGATGTTAATAAAGGTTATAGAACTCATGTTAACGGATGTATATTATTGGGTTTGCATCAAGGAACAATGGATGGCCAGATTGCAGTTTTAAATTCAAGAATTACAGTTAATAGATTTGTTAGACACATGGAGAATCATGATTTTATTTTAAATATATGTGAACAGTTTAAAGGAGGGAATTAATAATGTTAGGACTTGATGTAATATTGGGTGGTATAACAGGTCTTGTTGGAAATATCATTAGTGGAGTTATGAATTATAAAACTCAAAAATTAAAGAATGAACATGAACAAGCAATGGTTGCTCTAGAAACTGCTGCTATGAAAGAAGAAGCAAAAATGAAAATTGAAATTAGTAAAGCAGAGATAGAAGGGGCTGTTGAATTGGCTGAAGCAGAAGCATACACCCTTTCACAGAAACTTGGTAATGTAGAGCTTTTTAGTGATAAATGGATTGATAAATTGTTTAGTGTTAAGGGTAACTTTGCTAAATTTTTTGCAATTCCTTGTGCTGTACTTCTTGCTGTTGGGTTTGGGTTCGTTGATTGGCTAAAAGGATTTATGCGTCCGGGCATAACATTATATTTAACAGGAATGACAACAGTTATTACATGGATGGCTTGGGAAATCATGAAGAAACAAGGATTACAAGCTATGAGTGTAGCTGAAGCAATTGGTATTTTTGATCAAGTAATTTCAATTGTTATATATCTAACTGTAACATGCATAACATGGTGGTTTGGTGATAGACGCATGGCCAAGTTTTTGACTTCAATGAAGAACCCCACTAAAAAATAAACTTATATAAAGGATGAAGAAAGAAAGGAATTTTGATGGATACCTATAAGGATAAAATTATTAAATTATTAGAAGAGCATATGACCGAAAAAAGTTTTAAATTGTGGGAAGGAATAAATAGGTTACTTCCAGATACTTGGAATAAACCAACATCCTCAACTGGAAAACATCATAAAAAATTAGACGGATCAATACCAACACAAGGTGAACATGTATATCAGATGTTATTTTCTGCTGTAAAGATTTTTAGATTTTTAGGGTATAGTTCAAAAACAAAAGATGCAGATAAATTACTTTTTGCAATTGCACTTCATGATTCTTTGAAATATGGAATAATGGGGAATAGAGTTCATACTGATAATAAACATGATAAAGAAGCAGCTGATATGATTGCATCTAATAGAGAAACATTCTTAAAGGTCTTAAATGAAAATAACTTTTATGTAATGGAAGAAGCAGTCAGATTTCATAGTGGAAGATGGAGCACAGATGTTCCAAGGGATAGAGACTTTAACTTTAAAGATTATAATCCAGAAACCATGTTTGTACATATATTGGATATGTTGAGTACTGCTGATTTACTTCAGACAGACATAAGAGATTAATATTTCATGAGAGGAGTTTAAATGGCAATAGCTTTAACATCTTATACACTTGTGCCGGAATTACAACATTGGTTTCATATCTTTGTTTTAAATTCTGATATTAATAGAAATCTAATCCCTCCCCCTACTAATATTACTGATTCTTATATGCCCACTACGTCTTTTATAGAAATGCTTTTCAATGATAGTTATTCAGAAAATTCTTATGAATATACATATGTTACAGAAACAAATATGGGATGTATTCCAAGAATGGCTTATACAAGACTTCAAATATATCCAGGGTCTTGGCAATATTTAACATTGGACCCAACAGGTGATAATGTTTTTGATTTACAAGAAGATGATATTACATTACTTGATTCTTTGTTAATGTTTCGTAATGGGTATAATGATTCAACCAGCTTTTTATTTATGGATTCTACAAGTACATTTATTGCGTATGATGCAACATCAGAAACTTATGTTTTGGCTACAAACTATAATATTCTATCTACAGAATTATCTAAGATGATATATCTATATTTGAGATTACAAATATTGGGAGATTTTAGTTTGTATGATAATAATTTTAAAATATCAACTGGAGGACTGTTACAGTGTTGTTATGAAGCATATTTGTTAGATGCTTATTTTAACTTTATGACAGTAAGAGAGCCCGATTTGATTTACAACTGTAACTGTCCAGACGGAGATAACTAATGGCGCGTACAATAGCTGATTTTTGGAAGCTTCTTTCTGAGATACAAGGTGAGACTACAGATCTAACTAGTTCTGTTAAAGCTATTGCCCAAAATGAGAAAACTGTATCTGAAAATCTTTTCAAAAATGTAATTGATCAGGCATGTTTCACTAGTCAAGATTATGAAAGAATTAGATCATTTCTTAGAGACTGGTACGCCGCACATAGATCATTAACTTCATATCAGGCAAACATATCTGATATTTACCAGATGCCAAATGATCAGCTTGATGATTTATTTCAAAGTTTTGGATATAATCTATCTACTAGTTTAAAAAATCCAACAACCAATGATGCAACAATAGATAAGGTTAACTTTTTTCTTGATTTAGTAAATCTATATAAGATAAAAGGAACACCACAGGCATTGTTGGATGTTCTTAGATATTATGGTCTTGTTGATGTTGATCTTTTTGAGATGTCATTACAATTCGAAGATCGAGAGGGGAAACCACAAGATGATTTGATGTTCAAGGGGAAAGTTATTGCTGGTACAACTGGAGAAACAACTCCTGTATATTTACCATTTGATTTTTTAACTAATAGGGACCCACACTGGATACAAACTGAAAGTGATATTAGAACTTTATTTAATGAAACTAATATAAATTTTCCATCTCAGTCTCCATACTTTGCAGTTAAGCCATTATTTGATGAAGAAGCTACTGATGCTGCAACAGGAATGTTGCAAAGAAGAGTTCAAGATCAGTATGCTGATTGGGAGGCTGGTGGCTTTCTACCTGAGAATGATACTCCAATATTACCTCAAGATGCAATTATAACAATTACGGGTGATCAATGTTCTATGTTGACACTCTATCTATCTTGCATTTATATATTTAATAAAGATTATAATGTTGGGACTCCATTTCCACTCCCACCTAATTATAGATTTATTTGTTATGATGGTACGAATACAGCGTCAACTGATATATTAGAAGAATTTCGTCAGATGACTTCTAAACCTCTAAGTAGATTAGATCAAAAAATAAGATATGCAGAATATCTTGAAACTTTTTCTAGAGAGATAAATTTAAATTTCTTACAAGATAGGGATGATGCTGAGACAATATTAGAAGTATTAAATCCATATGTTAAAGCAAATTTGGATTCTTTAGCAACTGATACTAATGCAATTTTAGGGTCTTTGTTGAGAGATTTGGGGGAATGGGTTAGAGCAAATATTAGTTACGGGTTTATCAATATGAGTTATATTCTATTTGGAATTGACTCATTGTTTAGTCAGTTGAGGGATGTTATTGAATTCTTTAAACCTTATAGAGCAAGACTTATTCCATTAGAAACTATTATGTTTAGGAATAGGTTGTTTAACAGTATAATTGTTGAAGATCATTTTGAGTTTACTGTTGATGTTACTTTTCATGATTTTCTAGTTGGTGATTCTTTAGCATGTTGTTCTGATTCAACTTGTAATAGATTATATCATCCAAGAGAGTTTTATGATTGTGGATCGTTCCATGACATCGGTGCGGTTGTTGATAAGGATCATCTTGAAATTGATATAGTTCAATCTGTTCATGATTTTATGAGATGCCCTCATGCAGATACAACAGGATATGTTACATCTGAAATATTGGGTGGATCATATGTAACCCCTCAATCAATAAATATACCATCAGGAACTAGATTATTAAGTGTTCCTTTTGAAATTTCACAGCCTGATAGTAATTATGTTTTGGAATGTAATATTTTCAATGAAGTTGACTTTATACCATCTATAATACCTTATGTTATTAAAGAAAAAGATCCAACTGGATTCATTGTAGAATTTGCGGATACATTCGATACAGATAATTATTTTTTAACATTTGATGTTGCCGATCAAACAAATAGTTTTGGTATTGAAACAATACCTAATGGGGCAAATGAATTAAATATTGTATTCCCAACTCCAAGATTAAATCCATATTATTCTTTAACTCTTGTTATTGAAAATTTAGTTGATGCAACATCTACATTCTTCTTATATACAATCACAGATAAAACAGTGAATGGATTTACTGTTAAATTTTCTGGTAATTTTGTTAGTCCTAATTACACGCTTGCTTGGACAACATATGATTATGGAAGAATCACTCCAACTTCTTATATTCAAAATGGGTGGAATCAAATCCCAGCTGGTGTTTCGTTATTTACAGTACCATTTGATGAGTCTTCAGAACTTTTTGATAATTATAATTTAGCTATATCAATTGTTAATATTGATGATACTTCAGTTTCTAATTATGGTTATGTTGTTACAGCCAAAGAAACTGATGGTTTTACTATTCAATTGTCAAGCCCAACTACTTCTTCTAATTATTATATATCATGGGCTCTTCCAGTTTCATCTAGTTTAGTATTTGAAAATTTCTTATATAGACAAACTGGACAGATGAGAGATTTTGATGAAGAAGGAACATTTGATTGCACATATGGAATGGATGAAGTTTTTATACAAGTTGAAGATGCAATCAATTTTCTATTACTAGAAAGTTCCAGTTATATTCTATTAGAAGATGGTTATAGAATCCGTTTTTAATATACTTCCTATCTTTAATCCATTCCTTATCATGAGATTATATTCTTTGTTTTTAGAACAAAAAAATAGAAAATGAAATTTGTAATACCAATAAAAGGAGAAAATCTGCATGGCACTTAAAGAAGAAATTTTGAAGTTGGCAGAAAGAACGATATTATCAAATCAGGAGATTGCTACAATTCTTGGATGTTCAAGGAGGACCGTAAATAGATATGCAGGATCGCATACAAATAGATGTAGACTTAAAAGTAATATTGACGAGGATCTTTTTAAAATTCGGAAATGTGTTTTATTACCTGATATTCATTATCCTAAGCATGATGTTCAATCACTAAAAGCATTAGATGAATTTCTTGTTGATTATAATCCCGATGAGTTAGTTTATATGGGAGATCAATTAACATTAGATTCTATATCTTCATGGAATAGAAGAAAACCATTATTAAAAGAAGGGCAGAGATTAATAACAGAATATAAGAATTTTGATCGTGATATTTTAAGACGACATGAATCTATTACAAGATCTGATTGCAAAAGAACATTCATGATTGGTAATCATGAACAAAGAGTAAATTGGTATACAGAAGAATTTCCAGAATTACAAGGACTTATAGATATTGATTATAATCTTCAATTAACAGCTCGTGGATATAGTATAATAGATTATAATACAATTTATAAAATTGGAAAACTAAATGTAATTCATGGTTTCTATTGGAATAAATATCATTCCTGTAAAACTCTAGATGTCTTTGAAGGAAACGTTGTTTATGCACATGTTCATAATCCACAAATGTTTTGTAAACTCTCACCTATAGATAGAAAGGGATATCATATGGCAACATGTCTTCCTTGTTTATCAACAACAAGACCTGAATACCAAGAGAACGCGCCAAATGCGTGGGTTAATGGTTTTGGTATTGTTGAACATATGCCATCAACAAAACTCTTCAATCTATATACTATTATTATTAATAACGGCTCATTTATGTATAATGGTGAATGTTACGGTTTATAAATATTTAAGCAAAAAAATAACAGGGGAGTAATGAATTAACTCGCTCCCCTGTTATTTTTTTGTCTGGTTTTAAATTTCTATTTGAATTTGTTTTCCTGTAGACCGATCCAACAACAGAAGTTTATCGCTTCCGATAAACATAATTTTGTTGTTGGAAAGAATCTTGTGCTGCATGTCAAGGTAAAGATTTTCAATGGGCATATTTGGTATAATCCCTTCTACCTGTTTTGCTTTAAACCCGCAGCATACCCACTCGGTATTATCAATTGCTTTGAATGATTTCAACATATTATCATCCATAATATTCATAACACCGATTCTTTGATGGCAGATTTCACATTCGCCCTTTTGTTGACCAACAGATTGAAACCCGTGTTTTTCACCGCACTGATTACAGAACAGCATAGTTTGCTCCTTTGAGTTGAAGGTAATGGTGAAAGGTAATGTATCCTTTTTGAAATTTCCATTCCAACAGGTCTTTTCCACAGTAATTGCATTTATACCCCATGCCAGGAATTGTGGATTTTATACTTACTGCGGGATTAATTGTTTCGTAACAATTCCAGCAATGAGTGGTGTAACTCGGTGATTCGGGTTGGCATTTGGGGCATTTCATAATGGTTTCGCCTTCATCATTTTCATGTGAAAATACAACTGCTTCTCCACATTTACCACAGTATGCGTGTGCGTAGTACATGATTACCTCCTTTTAATTTTGTTTATAATTGTTTTGTAGATTTGAGGAATATCTCCTTTGAATTTTCTTTCACAATACATGACAGCCCGATCATATTCCCCGAGTCCTATGGGCCAAGTTTCTTTTTTCACCTCTATTAAAATTTCTTGTTCTTCTCTTGTTGTTTCCATTTTTCGAATTCCTCCCAGAAATCCTTTCCTTCGGACTCCAATCTTTCCTTTGCTTTTTTAATAATTCTTGAATACCCGAAATTGGTTTCGATGTCATCCCGCATGAAATCGATCATGTTCTCAGTTATTTTCATACTCCATTCCTTCTTGATCGTTGAAGAGAACTGAGGAAATTCTGGGCACCGTTGGGGGTACATCCGAAATGATAAATGAGGTCCCTTGCTTCGGTTAAACTGCACCCAGTACTATTCCTGAAATTCCGAATTGAATCGATTTTTCTCCCTTCAGTCATACTTTCAAAAATGGTTTGTGCGTTTTCAGGGGTTAGTGTATAATCTTCAATTTGATACTTCTCCACTTCATTTTCTGTAATGTTGCACATTGAATTTTTTACAGAAAGCATCACCACGTGAAGATTGTTCATGTTTACTTGTTCTCTTTGAATTGTTTGGACTAAAAGAGAAATAAAGTCTGAAACAATGTTTTCCTTAACGATGTCTGGGACCTTGTTAATTGTAGTGAATGTGTAGTCCATTGTGTAATTCCTTTCTTTTAATTAATTTGTTTTTTAAAAAAAGGAGGAGTGCCATAATCCTGCTCCCCCATTCTCTCTTATTGACGGACCATGTTGTTCTCGAATTTGGAAACCATCAATATGGCCTCAAGGAATTTTGCGGGAAGACCAGAATGTTCATGTAGTAATTCAGCTGCATGATCATACTTTTCTTCCATTACTGCATTCCAAATTCCTTTTACCATATAACCGGAAAGTGTGAATAACACACCACCAATTTTTAATTGATAGATATTATTCTCCTGAACTTCTTTTACTGTTTTGATGATAATCATTTTTCTCTCCTAAATAAAAGGGTTAATAATTTTTATCTTTTCGTGTATTAATATATATAGCTTTCATATCTAAAAGTGATTTCTTTTTAGAACAAACAATAAAACAGTATTACAAAACATCATCGCTGGAAAGGGATATTATACTATGACCAAAAAAATAGAAACAATAGAAATAAATGCATTTGAAAATTATGGGGAGTGTTTGGGGGATTCTTTAAATAAAAAAAAGACTGGGCGTATTGATCCGAAAGGATATGTAGAAATATACGAACAGTTTGATGATGGTACTAAAAAGTTAATTGGAAAAAAGAATCTGGTTCTTTATATAGGAAGAGAGTGGTTAGCTGAAAGAATTATGAATAGAAATAATAGTTATATTGATATATCAAAAGATGAATTTATCTGTTGGTTTGGTTTGGGGGATGGAGGTGTTATTCCAGGCGATCCATTTAACCCAACTCCACCAGTTATAACTGATAACGAATTGGCAAGTAGAATCATGATAACAACAACAGATTCTTCTGCCGCTGATTATCATACAGCATTACCTCCTATGTACCCAGAGGAAGGATATTATAAAATTCCTCTTGATAGTGTTGATTTTGAACCAGATCCAGAGAATGATGATACATTCCTTATAATTAAAGTTACAGTAACAGTTGGATCTGAGTATGCAAATGGAAAACAATTAAGTGAAGCTGGGTTGTTTACAGCTGAATCAGATTTAGGTGGGTATTCAGGATTTTTTCATATATTCTCAAGAGTTACATTCCCATCAATTGTTAAAACATCAGATAGAAGATTAATATTCAATTGGTTTTTATATGTCTAAGAAAGATTATTTATTTAATATAAGCCTGGGGTTAAAAAAGCGTATCTAAAGAAAATAGAGAAATTATAAAAAATGAAAAGTTACAAGGAGATTGGTATATTTATAGAGAAAGTTTTATTTATTTGATATTATTTTATTGCATAGAAAATTTTATAGGAGGATACGTTAATGGCTAATGTTTCACCAGGAGTTTACACTAAAATTATTGACCTTTCTCAATTTGTGCAAGCAGTCCCATCAACAATTGGGTTTATTGCTGCATTAACAGAGAAGGGGGAAGACAACGTTTTAAGGTTTATCGGTTCACGTGCTGATTTTATTTCAGAATTTGGTGAGCCAAATATTTCTGTTTATGGAAAGAATTACGGGCAAGGCCCATATTGTGCATACAATTATTTGGGAGAATCTGGAGCTCTTTATTTTATGAGAGTGCTTTCAGATAATGCAACTTTCTCAAATGTTAGAATTGATGCAACATTTGGGGCAACAGATACCACAGCTGGTATGCAAATTACATATGTTGAAGGAATGAATGCAGTAACAGAATTTGGTACAAATTTACAACAATCAGGAACAACATATCCTGTTTGTTTTCTACGCCCAATTGGTCGTGGTCAATGGTATAACAAATTAGGAGTTAGATTAACAGAAGTTGCAAACCCAACACTTTGGGATCAGTATATTCTTGATGTGTATGAAAGACAAACTGATGGACAAGATGTTATTATAGAATCTTTCCAAATTTCTTTTAATCCTCTTGCTAGAGATGGTGGCGGAGAATCATTGTGGATTGTAGATGTCTTGAATTTGTACTCAACAATTATGAGAGCTGAGATGTATATTAACAAAACTTTAGAAACCTATTCTGCTGGGTATGATATTAATATCAGAGAATATGATAAAGATATTGGAACAACAAGTGCAGTTACAACCGCAGGAGCAGCAGAAATTACAGATACAAAACAAGATTTCAGTGATTGGGAATCAGGGTCAGGACCAGCAGATTTTTGTGTTATTGCAAAAGATGCAAAAGGAAATGAACTTTGGGGATGGTTAGGAGCTGCATCCGGAAGTGACAATGAAACAATTGCAGTTTATTCAGATAGAATGTTAACAGGCCAATCATGGAATGGGGATACAGCTTCTTTTGATCCTCTATCAGAAATTGAATATAGAATTAAAAAATCTTATGGTTCTGTTGCACAAGCCTTTACATCATCTATTCCATCTCCTATTAAAAAAGGAACAGATGGAGATTTACTTCAAGCTGATGGAAGTCTAGATACAAATGAAGCAATTATGCTTTTGAATCAAGCATATAGTGGAATTATTGATGATACAGTTCTAGATAATGAAAATACATATTTTTCAATGGTATTTGATTGTGGGTATCCATCTGATGTAAAAACAGCTATTAGTACACTATGCCAAACAAGACGTGATTGTGTTGGTATTTTGGATAATGGTGATAACCCAACTGTTACTCTATCATTGTCTAATAGAAATAATGTTAATACATTTAATAATTATTTTGTTGCTCTTTATGAATCATATACTAAAGTCTTTGATTCCTTTACTGGGCAAGATGTTTGGTTCTCTCCAATATATCATATGTCTTATATTTTACCAAGAAATGATGCTGTTGCAGAACTTTGGTTTGCGGCTGCTGGTTTTAATAGAGCTGCCATTGATACAATCAAAGAATTGAGATTTAATCCACGCCTTGGTGAAAGAGATCAGATGTATTTGAAACAACTAAACCCAATTGTTAAATTCAATCCAGGGTATGTTGTTTGGGGACAACTAACTTCACAAGCAAAGGCAAGTGCTCTTCAAGATTTAAATATTGTTAGATTGATTCTTTATATTAAGAGAGCATTCGAAGACTTTTGTAGATTCTTTATCTTTGAACAAAATGATGAAATTACTTGGTCATTAGTTGCAACACAATTAGTTGAGTTTCTTGAAGTCATTAGAAAGAAACGTGGTCTTTATAATTATAGTGTTGATGTTGGCGCAACTGATTACGAAAGAAAGACCAAGAAATTCCATGTTAATGTTACACTAGAACCAACTAGAGTTGTTGAACAAATCGAGTTAAATTTCTTTATTATATAATTAACTTTTTAGAACAAAAAAGGACCTGGGGTATGAAAACACTCCAGGTCCTTTTTCCATCTTTGTTAGATTACTTCCCCAATGGTACAACAGAAAGAGAATGTTTTAAAGAACCATCAATATATTTTGTTGTGTAAACTAAATATACCAATGTGTTTTTCTCTTCATCGTAAAATCTTGCAATCTTCATCTCTTTACTGAATATAGATTTAGATAATATATACACATCTAAATTTGTTCTTTTTTCTACGAGTTGCTTACCATTTTCATCGCGGGGGATTTCTCCTGTCAATCTTGTTGCTATTGATGTGTTGCTTGGGTCTGCTAATGCAAACCATTGCCCTGTATCAATTGTTGTAAAGAATAATGATATAAATGGATTTTCAGGATCATCAAGTCTTATGATTTTTATTTTATCATTCCCCTGTAACATTCTTACTATACAATCAACTTCCCCAACTACTGTTTGACAATATGCCCCAATTGGAAATAATAGAATTATTAGTATACAAAGAATAATATGTTGTATTTTTAATTTCATTTTATTCTCCTTTCACCTATTTTCCCAACATGCTTCAATATGAATGACTTTATCAAGCTTTATTCCAAGTTTTTCTTCAATGGTAGTTTTTGATCTTTCTTTGAACTGATTTAGAGTTTCGTCTCCGTTCATTTTTGTATATGGAATCCCAACCATAACATTATCACAATCATAATCAGGACCAGTTGAAACTTCCACATCTGTACCAGAAAGTAGAGTTTCTATATAATCATCTATTTCTTCTAAAATGTCTTCTATTTCAATATCTCTTCCTTCTTCTTGTGCAATCTCTTTTACCTTCTGTAGAAATGTATGGGAAATATGTTTTTCACTTATATATGCACCCATTACAACAAACGATACAGAACTTGAATTTGTTACAAAATCTACTTTAATTTTCATTTGTAAAATTCCTTTCTTAAAGATTTAGTGGGCATGAAGTTCTATTTTTAGTTAAACAATCCCTAAATTTTATAAATGGTTTTCCCCCCTCCCATATTTTATGCAAATCGCCTTTCTCTTTTATTGGAACTCCATGTGAATCAACATTCCCAAAACTACAGGGCATAAACTTCATATCTGGTGTTATGTATGCTGACATTCTGCTTGCTTCGCATGTGTCTATTGAAATTCTTTGAGCAGTACTTGGTTTTCCATAACGAGTCATATAATTAATTAAACAACTATCCATACCAATTTTAAAACTACTTTTTGGAGCAAATATGACTTTAGCAAAATTTTCTAATATATTTTCATTTGGTATTAGATGTCTTAGTTTAATTCCAGCTCCTTGTGGTTTAAATAGAAGAAAAATAACTGCGTTTAATCTTGATATATCAAAGTCCCAATAATGTGGTTCTTCTCCTTCAACAATACCAAGGCACTTTGTGTAAGTTTTTGTTGAAAATATCTGATGGATATTTGTTTTAATCCCTGCA
>Ga0209287_10000974_pt1 | contig 15286 bp, 11 predicted proteins | sample PPLLak3cmMay2015_2_FD_187255 | JGI IMG/M metagenome (GOLD analysis project Ga0209287, IMG submission 187255) | Freshwater sediment microbial communities from Prairie Pothole Lake near Jamestown, North Dakota, USA - PPLs Lake P8 Core (1) Depth... | ecosystem: Environmental > Aquatic > Freshwater... | reverse complement strand
ATCCCGCAGCTTGCCGGAGGGATAATAAATATCAGCACTTTACAAGTCCCCCTTCGGGGCATCGTCCAGCAAAGTGAAGCGACGCAGGAGATTTAGGGGGCGTGAACGGTTACAATCATGGCAGACTTCATTAGATGAAAAAACCGCTGTTGTACATCATTCCTCTACACACTAAGCCGGCAAAGCCGGAAATTAAGGAATTGGATTTGTATGCTTTGCGGCATAAGTGTCTGTACGCTGACTTATCTACGCTTTGAATTTATCTACTCGTGTTGCGTAGATAATTCAGCTACACACACTAATGCGCTTAAACTAATAAAATTTGGTAATTGATATTTATTTCCATAAATAATTAGATCAAGATAAGAAATTATTATAAAAAAAGATATTTTTTTTGCAAACAGATAAAAATTAGAATAAATTATACGGTATAGAGTTCATGGGGAGAGAAGGAGTTTATTAAAAAATTAAATAATTTTTAAGGGAGGGGTGGGATGAAGAAACTTTTAGTTTCTCTTTGTGTTTATTTTTGTTGTTCCGCTATTGTATCCGCAAAAACGGATGTATCGCTTCAAAAAACCAGGGGTGGGTATCTTTTCGAGTTTGATCTGCCGAAATACGATCTGGTCATGGTCAATACCCTTGGACTGCAGGTGGGTGACGTTTCAGGCGCCGATCTTTATTACAGCATCAGGGGATCCGACTTTTTCTCCAACAGCCTCGAAACGCTGGGAAGGCCGCAGATTCCTGCTATAACGTTCTTCATGGCGGTTGCCGGTCCTGCCGATATACCATCATTCGAAGTTGTCACCAGTGTCGAAGAGGTGCGGGTTCTGCCCAGACACATTCTACCTGCGCAGAAACCGTGGCCGAAAAATCAGCCCGCATCCGAGCGCACCTTCGATATCGATGCCGGGTATTACCGTTCCGCCGGTGTGCGCGGTCCGGTTGCACAGGTTTCGGAAGCCTTTCAGGTCAGGGGGGTGTATGCCGTGAGGGTTGATATCCTGCCATTTTTGTATAATCCGCTGGAAAAGAAGCTCACCGTCATTAAAAACATGACCCTGAAGATCAATACCGCGCTGAATGCAAAGTATACCACGATGGATTCAAAGGAGATGCAGAACCATCTGAAGTATCTGCTGGTGAATTACAAAGATGCAGTCAATGAAGTGCCGGATAGAATCCTTAACGATCTGTATCTTATTATCACGCCTGCCAAATTCGAGTCCGCGCTTGCCCAGTTTGTCAGTTTCCGCCAGAAACGGTTCACGGTAAAACTCGTGACCACCGCAACCGCGGGCACCAACGCAGCCGCAATAGAGACCTTTATCAGAAACCACAGTCCGAAACCGACCTTCGTGCTGCTGGTGGGAGACGTGGCTGATGTTCCGGGAAAAAGCAGCACCTCCTACACCGACCACTACTATGCGTGCCCTGCATCCGGCAGCACGCCCGACAAGTTCGTCGGCAGATTTTCCGCGACAAACGAGACGGAACTGGCCAATATGATCAAAAAGACCATAGCCCAGGAAACAAACATGGCCGCGATTCCCCAAAAAGCCGTGCTTACCGGCGGCAAAGACGCCGGGAGCGGCTCCATTGCCGAAGGCACGCATAATTATGTCATCAACACCTACCTTTCCAAGGACGGGTACGCGTGCACGAAACTCTATACCAACAGCGACAACAGCGCGACCGAGGACAAATGGAAAGCCGCGGTTAACGGCGGCGTAACCTGGAATATCTACTCCGGTCACGGAGGCCAGACCTCGTGGGCGGTCGGCGCGTGGAGCGTCAATGCCGCGGATATCAATGCGCTCAGCAACACAATCTATCCATTCTCCTACGCGTTTGCCTGCTATACCGGCGACTACGAAGGCACGTGCGTTTCCGAGTCATGGATCCGTGCGGAAAAGGGGGCGGTAACGCATCTGGGCTCCGTGCTCACCTCCAACTGGGGCGGTGATGACGATCTGGAGCGTGCGATGTTTGACGGTATCTATTCAACAACCAATCCCCAGACCACTATCGGTGCATCGATGTGCGCCGGCAAAAAAGCCTGCACAAAAACATATAACGAGCAGTATAACCTGATGGGCGATCCCGCGTGTAACGCTTTCCCGGTTCAGACCGGTCCCTATATCGGCGTAACCTTTCCCAACGGCGGCCAGGAGCTGGAGCAGGGCACGACCCAGACCATACTCTGGAGCGACAATATCGACGGCAACGTGAAAATAGAGCTTCTCAAAGCCGGCTCAGTTGCAGAGGTGCTTGCGGCCACGACCCCGAGCGACGGCAATTTCGACTGGAAGGTTCCCGTGTCCAGCGGCACAGATTATAAAATAAAAATCACCAGCGTTGACAGCACCGCGCTGTTCGACCAGAGCGATCAGAACTTCAGTATTATCAGCGAATATATACTTACCTGCCCCTATGTTCAGACCTTTGACACGCTGGATACCGGAAAGTTGATCCTGCCTAAAAAGTGGGAGCAGTCCGCAGCCGACGATTTCGACTGGATGGTATGGAAAAATAAAACGCCGACCAAAGAGGCGGATCAGGGAGCAGCCACCGGGCCCAACGCCGACAATACCTCGGGTTCGGGAAAGTATATATACGTCGAGTCTTCCTCAAGCCCGTTCAACGGCAATCCGGGCAAAAAGGTCGATTTCATGACGCCCAAATTCTTTCTCAAAAACGCTAATAATCCAAAACTCCACTTCTGGTACCATATGTTCAGTAATAACCAGGGTGTCGACGAGATGGGAGAGCTGCACCTCGATATCTGCGTCGACGGAACCTGGAAGAGCGATGTTTTCACCGTCAGCAAGAACCAGGGAGACAAATGGATTGAGAAAATCGTCGATTTAAACCCCTATAAAGGCGACCGGGTCATATTCAGGTTCAGGGCGATTACCGGTACCGGCTGGGCAAGCGATATCTGCATCGACGATTTCAAGGTTTTAAGCGAAGGAAACGATATTCATGCAACGATCAACCGCCCCGCCGCGTTCGATCTGAACTATGTCCAGTCGGGCATCCGTTTCCAGGTTCCGGAAAGCGCCGGAACGAACAGGGTCACGGTACTGCTTTACAACGTGCACGGCAGAGCGGTACGCACCCTGGTGGACTGCGCTCTGGCCGCCGGCGCCTATTCCATACCGCTTGACAATGTCGCGGCAGGATTGTACGTCGTATCGATGAAGGCGCACGGGTATGCCCGGACCATGAGCATTGTCGTGGCACGGTAATACGCGCTGTTTTCTGCACCACGTTTCATAAAGGGGATGCTCCAAAGCATCCCCTTTTCGTTATGGTTTCGTAATCATGCAGATGTTTCCCCCCACAAACCTGAAATCAGCAGATAAATCGTGCTCGTGCTCGTGCTCGTAATCGATTGATTTGAAAAGTAGTTTAACAAATTGATAGCTTTACAGTTTAAGCACCCTTTAGAACCTTAGAAATAATTTTCTGACATTTTTCACCCTGAAGGGTACTTCGAGGCAGAAAATTATTTCGTGAAGGCTTTAGTCCTGCACCAGCAGGGTTCTTATCCAGCTTGTCTGGGTTAGGTGAAAGGCTTTTATTGCTGTTGTTCGATTACGAGTACGATTACGAGCACGACTCCAACTGCGGAATATAGGATAAAAAATGTATTCGCCCCTCTTTTTATCCTGACCAACAACATCCGGTTCACCGCCGGTTCTTTCCATTTCATTGAGCGACCACAGTTTTTCAGGATTGGCTTCCAGCCGCGCCCGTACTTCCGTCCACACAACCTTCATGGCGAATCATGTTTTTTTCAAAACGGGTTTTCAATGCTCCGAGCAGTTCTTCACGTTGCACCGGCGACAACTTTTTATTGGCGTTGTTAGATACGGTTGATTTCATGATAGACCTTCCGCTGTTGTTGTTTTGATTCTTCGCGCGCGCCTGTAATTCATTCTTGGTTGATTTATTTTGCACAATGTGTGCAGCACCCGCCCGACGTTTTGCGCCTATAATTAAATCGCCTCGACATTGGCCTGACTGAACAAAGTGACATGACTGGCCGACATGACGGGGCGATTGTTATTCATAATACAGCGCAGAATGTTGGGCTGCGGCTGGTGGATGTAAACCGGAATACTACCATAATGTAATGCCTTTCGCGGCGGTTCTTCTGGTTGCTTTTCTTTGTTGACTTTCAGCCTGTTCTTTTCGTGGCAGCGTGTCTTTCATGCCTTCTTTTTCGTTTCTGTATTACCATTGCAGGCCAAACGTCTTCTTCATAAATTCCCGTATCAATTCAATTGCATCTGAAAGATTGCCAGCATCGAGACTGCTTTTCTTTAGAAACCCTTTCCATTGAGCAGTCTTTGTTGCATCTTGTGCGAATTTATCGGAAAGCCCGATTGGACAAGAAGCTGGGAGAGTAACCTTCCTTCGTTTGAATGTGTTTGCCACAGATTGCCCTACGAGTTCAGACTGTATCATGTGATCACGTATGAGAACAGACAAGTCGAAATAGTCCTTCATCCGGCTGTTGGGCATACCGCGCGACACTATGGCCTCAAGTTTTTCAGCAAAAACGGTTTCCGGCTGGTACATAAATAGAGAGAAAGACCGCATATCAAGAATTCGCGGGAATTTTGCATATACTGGTGCAGGCGTAACTGCATCACCGAATCCGATATCAATCTGAACTTTAAAGGTCGCCCCACTCAATTCACCATCGACCAGGATACGGATTCCCTCATATTCATCATCTTCCTTTATTCGAAATCCTTCGACGTGGTCTGGGAAGAAAACTATGCAATCATCCTTGGCATCCACGGAGAGGATTTCCTTGAAAATTCGAACGATTGAATCAAGTTCGTTGACACCTTGTCCCATTAGGTCGATGTCGCGTGTTGGCCTATTTCCCAGCCCCTTCCATACCGCAAACAGGAGTGCACCCTTCAGAAGAAACCGTTCGACATAAGCGGAATGCGCTAATCTGTCCAGTATGCACTCGATTGCGTATGCATCAAGCGTTCGTTGAAAATCATACCCATTTGCTTTGGTATAATTCAACAACTTCTGGCGAATGCTAGCTGCCTTATTTGTTGGGTTTTTGGCGCTCACCGGTATATTGCCTCCATATATGGCTTCATCACTGTATATATCCTGCATTCCTGCACCATTTTCACAAGTTCATCCGATGTGAAAGCTTTTTTCCGAACACCTTCTTCGAGCGCCTCAATAGCAACGTCAAGTCCAATCTTGTTTCGAAAACGGAAACAATCCACCACTGTTCGTGTTGGAGTGGTGATTTTTATTGAAGCACTGTCTATCGCGATGTCTCTAACACCAATCTTTCGGAATTTGCCTCCAAAGTGTACAGCACTAATTGAAATATCAGAGAGCTTTGGCGCCCGATAGTTTGATGGAATTGCGACCCAAACGCTACTGGGATTTTGCGTTCCGATTTCATAAAAACGAAGCGCTGTGAGCAGGCAAATAATTCCATTGGGAACAAGTTTTCCTACCGAGGCTATTGTGCTTGAGCTGAAAGGGGAGCCTTTGTCCAATAATAGAGCCCCCGGCTCATCCGGGCAAGCTCTCCACGACGGAGCAGCGCGGGTATCTGGAAACGAGTATATCCTTGGGCTGCAAGGTCAGCAACGAGGGCCAGGGCTTTGGGAGGATTCGCAGGCTTTTTCATACGTATAAATATAGCTCAATTCAACAATAATAACAACTAATTGTAGTCATGTTGAGCCAGCCTTGCCCCTGTCCGAAGGATTTCTGCATCATCCTGCGCCGCCCCAAAGCTTTTTATCCTATCAAACATTGCCCTATAAATCCATTCATTCGGAAAAACCAATCCGGCGTTTTGGCCTTTGCGAGTTGTGCGTCTGTAAACCAGCTCGCTACCACAGTGTTCTTTTCCGCTGCGTTGTAAGGGAACACCTTTCTTCATGGCATGCATTATTCTTGAGCGCATGGATGCGCTTCTTTCATTGATTTATAACCAAATTCGTCATGAGAATAAAATAGTAATTTGGAACCACATCGATTCAAAACGTATAAATCCCAAAGGAAAAGAACCCCTATGGTGATTAAATCAAGGGCATCCTCAAATTCATTCTTTGAAAAAAGATGGCCTGGAGAATCGATTAATGATCGATTTTCTCCGTATGATTGACGAAGTCTGTCGAAAATGTGCATTCTCTCTCCGGATTCCCAAACGCTCCAATCCGTAAACCATACCAATATTTCATCGTCGCTACTGAAGGGATGGCATTGATTCTTAACCATTGCAACACGTTGGCCAGAATCAATGGGAATTTTAAAGTTCTCCTCCGTGTATTTGAAATTGGTCGATTAGATTGGTCGAGGCTGATTGAGTTGGAGCGGCACCATTCTAGGACCTTTGGTTTAGAAATGATATTCATATATTCTTTTTCCTTACTAAAGGAAATTAGAAATTATCGAGAAGGGTTTTGCCGCCACGACGGCGGCATGTTTTTCTTGCATGCCATCCTAAAGGCTTTTTATCGGTTTATTCAAGGAAATATACACGCAGCGGCTCTCATTTCATTCGAGCTGGTTTATTGCGACCAACGGGTGCCGAATATTTGCCTGTTGTAAACTATTATATTTTCAGCTACTATGATGTAATTTTGCAATGGCAAACTTCGGCTGTTGGTGTTAGGCAGCGTCATGAAATTAAGGTGTCATGTTTACATAAGGATTTTCAGCCTTTATGCACGCATCAAACATTATTGAAAGGCCATTCATGGTAATTGACTCGTTCGTTTCTCATAATAAGATGCTACCTTTATTTATTGACACCGCCTTAGTGGCAGGCTATTTATCTATAAGCCCGGCAAATTCCTATTGAATTACTTTCCTTTCCTGGATTTCAAAATAGACTCTATACTTTTAAGAAGTTCCTTTTGATCATATTTCTGAGCCAATTTGAAAGCTTTGTTTAGGTATAAGTCGGCAGTTTCTGACCCAATTCGATCTTCCTCTCTCCCGCGATAAAAGCAAGCTATTGCAATTGAAGGAGATTCTCCTGCGGTTTCAAAGATGTTTATTGCTTTATCGTAAAGAGATCTCCCTTTATCGAAATCGCCCAGCCGGAAATTAATAAGTCCAAGAGTCGCGGAAAATGTACCGTTTTCCCAGTTCTCCAAAGAATTAACATCAATTTTATTAATTGTCTCAATTGCTTCATTGATTTTATTCAATGAAGCTAGAGCGCATGCCTTATTATTAAGAAGCATTGCGTCATTAGGTGAAGAGATCTCAGCTTTTTCTATAATTAAAAGAGCCTTTTTATAATCCTCAAGTCCCAGTATGGCAATATAAGAACCAAGGACACCCGGTTTTGAGCTAAATTGTTGAAATTCTTGCCACATGAGGGCTTCATCAAATGAAGAATCAAATTCGCCTTCCTTCATTTTCTTCCGTGTGTTAGCCTCGAACAAACCAGGCACATTAGTATTCCTAGTGTCAATATTAAGATTGGCTCGTGGCTCTATCCATTCAACTTGTGCGATTACATTCTCGTTGGGGGAAATTAGGGAGCATTTAAAGAGTCGTTTTGCTTTCTTAATTTCTCCATGATTAATTTCAAGTGTTCCAAGGGCAGCGCATAGCTCACTTTTGTTTTGTGTGTGAATGGATTCATCATTAACAAATTCGAACCCAATTTTCTTGTATTTGGAGCTTTCCGAGAATGTTTCACATATTGACAATTCGGCAGCCACAAGCCATGGATCAGACTTTGCAACATCAAATCTTCTAAGTAAGAACAGGGCTTTTTCAGGCTCGCCTATATGAATGTAAAAGCGAGCTGCAGAACGCTTTCATATATCCATTCTTCTGTTGGCCTGGTTCTTTCGTTAAACTCAACTGTGAGAGCTGTCTCAAGATATGTGGATAGCCCTAAACGCTCAACAAACGGCAGGCCCGGAATCTGATGCCCGATAGAAACGGTGGGATTACAGTATGCATCATGAATTTCCTTCGTTGTGTCCTCTCGGCCCAGGAGAGATGAAAAACCGTAGGCCAACAAACCGGCAGAAAGCCCAAATGAAAAGCGTCCTATTTCACGGTCGTATTTGAACGTGAGTATTTCCGGAAGGCCCCCTGCGATTGAGAAAATATTGTTGTATACTTTGCCGAGGCATTCCGTTGAGTCACCTTTAATCAATGAACGCCTGTTGCACGCCATTTCTCTGTACCCGTTTCTGCGAAGCAGATTCCAGGGCTCAAGTGCTGGGCGATTCACTACTTTGCTCAAATATTTGTAGCCAATCTCGTTGTTTCCCAGTCTCCTATTGTATTCACCGAGAATGTAGTAGTACCTGAGCTTATTTCTTGTACCGAGCTGTTTGAAAGTGCTCTGCTCCTCCAATAGAGCCAACACTTTTTTGTAGTATGTTTTCTTTTTCTTCTCATCGGGAGCGACATAGGCGCGCAAGCGATAAAAGAATAGCCAGAATTCGTCATTCTTGTTGCGTTTTTCATATACTTTTTCCAGCCAGTCAAGTTTTTCATCGTGCGTCATTGTGTCATACTCTATTGGCCGCACATCCATGAAAAGTTCCTCTATGGCTTTCTTGCTTTCCCCTTTGATTTTGTCGAAGTCATTTCCGAACGAAATGTAGCCGGATTTCGGACAATACCAAATGAATTCTGCACTGGTATAAGGCCAGAAGACCAAGTCATACTTCGATGGCCAGTTGTAAATGTAAGTTCCCCAGCTGTTGACTCTGTTGCAGATGCAACTTGCGGAATCGCCAGTCAGGGGATCATCAACCTTCTTCTCGTCGAACGTTGTAGCGCCCGAGTCAAGAAAGCCGAAGAACACCAGAAAAGCGAACGCGAATTGCCTATACATTATTGCCCATCTTGTTTTTAGGCCCATGGACGGGCCTTGTTTTTGCGGTGGACATATTATCAAACATCAATTCCATATTAATCCAGTAGAAATATTGCCCACAATGTACGTTTCCCGCCCACATATGCTGTTTGTGGAGCGCAGCGGAACAAATGTCATATTGGGCGTGTTGTGTGTCTGTTGCCGTTTGGGTCTTCTTCGACCGCCCCCCTCTTATCTTCTTATCCGATTCCATACGACAATTTTCTTGCCAACTTGCCGATCAGCTGCATGTGACCCATAGTTCCGATTCTCGCCGTCAATTTTCCATATTTACGATAACCCAAATTGAAAAGAAAATATGGAACCCACTGTTTATTTGATTTAGGTCTTCTTTTCAATATGTTTTGCACAGAATAGAAATCATCATAAATCTTGTGATATCCATTTAAAAGTTGTTCAGGTGTCATATTCTTTGTAGCAAATACGACTTTTGACGTGTTGTAGTTATTTAGATTGTTGTCAATAATCCTTCCTTCATTTGCGAGTCGCTGATAGAGTTTTGTCCCAGGATACGGAGTAAGAATATGGCTTGTCATTGTCTCAATTCTATTTCTGATTAGCCATTCAAGAGAATTGGCAAATACATCTGGGTAATCACAATCAAATCCAAACGCCATACTTGCGTTTATCATCATGTCTCTACTGTGAATTGAATCAATTGTTTTTTCATAATCATGAACCAAATTTTGCGTTTTCTTTACGTTGGCAAGCGAGTCAGAGTTAATCGATTCGAATCCGATATAAAGGCTTTTGCATCCAGTCTCTTTCATTGAATCAAGAATAGAAAGATGATTACCAATATCTGCCGAAACAGCAGCATGCCATGTAAGTCTTAATGGCTTTATTCTTATAAGAAAATCCTGTAACCATTGTTTGTCACCGATGAAATTATCGTCAACAAAGAGAACTTGAGATGTTCCAAGGGCGATAATTTCGCCAATTATTGAATCAAGAGGCCTCCTGCGGTATTTCTTTTCCATATATTTGCAGCTGTTATAGCAAAACTCGCAGGAAAACGGACATCCTCTACTAGTTGTGATGACATTGGTGTACAGGTACTTTTCCTTTTCTATTGCTTCCCATTTCGGACGAGGAATCATTGCAGCCGGATAACCGTTGTGCCACTTGTATTCCTTTTTCAATTCTCCGCGTTTTGCATCATTAAGAATGGTTTGCCAAAGAGGTTCTGCATCGCCGATGCAAACTGAATCTGCATATTGTCCTGCCATTTCTGGCGATGAACTTGGAAATATGCCTCCAAGTATCACCGGAATTCCATTATTCTGGAATTGAATGCTGTGTGCTTTTGCCCTCTCGAATGTGTCGACATTGCAAGTTATTCCAACCAAATCGGCATTATCATAATGAGAAATTTCTTGGATGTTCTCATCTATAATTTCTACTTCGTGTTCTTCGGGAGTTAATGCTGCCAAAACCAAAAGAGAGATAGATGGCGTCATCAATCTTTTTAATTCTGTGTCCATTGGTCTCAAGGACATTTTTGGAGCAATTAATTTTATCTTCATCTTATTTGATTTATTCTTCTGTCTTTGGGGGGCGGCTTTTTATTCTTCTGTCTTTAGACCCAAACGGCAATTGCACAACCGGGTAGGTCGGGGGCTTTTCAGCCCCGTTCCCCCCTAAGAACCGTACATGATAGTTTCCACTCATACGGCTCAAGCAATTCAAAGGCGGCTATGCGTCATGTAGCCACCCGGTCTCCTCGACAAAGCGTCCGTCCTGGTTTGTATAAAGCTTCTTCTGCCTTCTGCTTTTAAAATAATCAATGCAGGACGGATCATAGGGATTTGCATCGGTTTGGATCTTTATGTGGCGGACAATATGCGTCCACCCGGCCTTTAACAAATCCCTGTATTCTTTTCTTCCATCAGGATGATTCTTAACAGCGAAGAAAGACCATCGGATTGTTCGGTGGGGCCGAAAGTACTTCTTCTTGATCCACCTGCGCCCCTTGTTGGGGTGCCGCCGGTGGAGCCACCTTCTGATTTCGAAGTGTAGCCATGTGTCAAACCATGAATATGCGGTTGAAGAACAAGCATGCCGATGATAGTTGCACCATCCCCGGATTATCTGGTTGAGGCGCCGGATCATCGACCAGTTGTCAAGTCCGCATTGGGCTTTGAGAATGAGCTTCACCGCAGCCAGCAATCCCTGTAACGCCTTGCGGGAGGGTGTTGTTAAGACCTTGCCGTTTTTATACTTTCTCACGTGCTGCCCGAGAAAGTCAAAGCCCTCGGTTATGTTGGTTATTCTGGTTTTCTCTTCCGAGAGAGCCAGCCCCCGTTTCGCCAGAAACGCTTTAATGGCAGGGAGTACTTTGTGTTCCAGAAGTTCCCGTGTCTTTGCGGTAATGATGAAGTCATCAGCGTACCGTATGACCGTCACTCCTGTGCGAATGTTGGTTTTAGGCAAACACCATGGAACCGACTTCTTCGCAACAAGCTCCAAACCATCGAGCGTCATATTCATGATAGTCGGCGAAATGATTCCTCCTTGCGGAGTGCCTTTCAGGGTAGGGAAGAGTTCACCTTTATCCAGAAATCCGGCATTGAGCCATTGTTTCAATATCTTCTTATCTAATGGAATATTCTCAAGAATCCATTGATGGGAAATGGTATCGAAGCATGAGGCTATATCCGCTTCAAGTATCCATGCGGGGCTGGTCTTTTGGCAGAAACGATCAAAACAGTGTCGTAACGCATCAGCGCAGCTTCGAGCTTGCCGGAATCCGTAGGAGTATGGATCGGCAAAAGTCTCCGCAATGGGCGTCAGGGCGAATGCGTAGAGCGCTTGCATTGCCCTGTCACGCGTGGTAGGTATCCCCAATGGCCGCAATTTTCCCGATTTCTTCGGTATGTAGACGCGTCGTAGTGGCAATGCTTTATACCCGCGTCTGTAGAGCGATTTGACAGCGTTCATTTTCTGATGAGAAGTTTTCCAGATCACTCCATCAACTCCCGGAGTGTTCTTACCTTTGTTCGAGGTCACCCGTCGCACAGCAAGCAGTTTTGCATAGTACGAGTGAGCCAGTATCCACTGAAGTGACCGCATTAAGCGATACTTCTTCATTTTGGCAGCCTTTGCGATACGCATCTGAAGCCGCATCACCTTTTGTTGCACTGTTTTCCAGTCGAGTCCGGCTGGTAATTTCCAGTGCTCCTTAGAGCGGGTAGGCGCATAAACCGTCCACGGGACAGTTTTCATTTGCTTTCCTTCCTGCTGTGGTTCTTCAAACTTTCTCGCAACGAATCACCTGATGGGCGTCAGCTCCTTCATAGGCCGAGTAATATCTCCTGACGGCACAGGATCAACTCGTATGCGACACGTTACATCTCGCCTTTTGCTTCTCCCATCTTCTCTCTCCGTACTCCCCTGGGCTCCTCTTACGATCAGCTTGCCGTCGATACATTGCCGGCGGCGGGAGATTCCGGGTTACCTCTGATCCTTGCCTGCCAATCCTTTCAGTGTGCTGTAGGTCTGCGTTGTCTGCCGGAAGACTCATTGTCCACGCTGGCAACCCGTTGATAGTAACCAGACCGGTCTACGTACCTTTTTGGTTAGAGTGTATCAGTTCCTTTCACTCATTGGCGCGTTTTCGACAGTTAACCGCATTTACTTACATTGACCATGGCACACAGAGCAAACACCTCACCCAATCGTGAAACTGTTCGGAGGAAAATTGCCTCACGGCTCTTTTCCCGTCCCCAACATGCAGGACTTCGGTGCTGTTTCCGGGAAGCTTCACACCTACTACAACAGGATCGTAGTACGCATGTTCCCGTAAGCTCGCGGTGGTGGAACACCGGATCATCAGGGTGCGTCCCTGCACCCTTACTATTTATTGACAAGCGGCCAGAGGCCGCAACAACGTCCGCAAAAGGTATGCCGTGTTCGGATTGCCGACAGAGGCATCAGACCGAACATGGAATACTTTTGCTGTTGGCCGATAGTTCTTAGCCTCCACCATTTTCTAATCTTCGCGGGGCTCTGGGTCGTATTTATCGTCTATCTAGAAATTGCTATGGTCTTAATATAGCTTTTTAATCCCGCTTGCATTCTTAGCACGTAGCAACCGGTAGCAAAATATCGTGTATCAAATGTTAAATTAAATGAGCCGGTTTGGCAATATTGATCTGTTAATGTCGTAACCTCATGTCCAGACAAGCTAAAAATCTTGACAGAAATGTGTTGTGGGTTCTGAATTATGAAACTGAATAATACTATGCTGTTTGATCGAGATTGAAAAGAAATATTTAAAGGAACTATATTTCGAGAAACACTTTGCGAGTTCTGAATAGCTATATTAACAGGTATCATTTCCGAAAGAGGTCTACCCCATACGCCGAGACCATTGGTCGCTGCAAAAATATTATTACCATTTATCATAAGCGAGTTGATGATACGCGGTGGCAATCCATTTCCGACCGATGACCAACTTATCCCTTTGTTGGTGGACAGATAAACTCCACCCTTGCTCCCTGCAAAAATATTGTTATCACGGAATTCAAAAGAATAAATGGCGCTATCTGGAATGCCGGAATTGATTTTTGTCCAACTTGTTCCATTGCTATTGGAAAGAAAAATGCCACTCTTAGTTCCAGCAAATATGTCGCTTCCGTTTACGGCAAGAGAATAGACGGTACTATCCAGAAGACCGATATTTGTCGAGGCCCAGGGGATGATTCCGTTGGTGAATAGGAAAATACCTCCGCCGTTAGTCCCAGCTAAGAAATTGTTCCCGCTTACGACGAAGGTGTTAACATATTTATTGGGAGGCAGCCCTAAATTGGCCGGTGTCCAATTTGCGCCATTACTAGATGATATGTAAACACCGCTAGTCGTTCCGGCAAACAATACATTTCCATACATGCCTAGGCATATAATTTTATTAGGAGAATTGGCGGTAGGTCCAGACTTCATTCCTTCCCAGCCCACAGTCCAAGTTGTACCATTGTTAGTAGAAAAATAAAACGCATAATCGGTTCCGACATAGAGGTTATTGCCTAAAATTTTAAAGCAATTAATATTTTTATCTTTAAAGCTAAATGCGGAACCCCAGGTATTTCCGTTATTCGTGGATAGAAATAAGCCATTTCCATCAGAATATGCCCAATAGGGGGGTACATCGAAACTTGACCCGGCCCCAGCGAATATTTCGCTATCTCTAACAAATACTGATTTAACATTAGATCCTGCGAGCCCATTATTGGCTTCAGTCCAATTGTCGCCGTTATTGGAAGAATAGAATACTCCATTACCCGGGGAGTCCCAATTTCCTTCCCCTGTTCCGGCAAATAGGTTTTTATTGCTCACTGCGAGACAAGAGACCCATCGATTTGTAAGTCCTGAATTGCATGATTTCCAAGTTGTTCCATTATCCGTAGAACGCATAATATATCCATTTGACCCTGCAAAAACAGTACTATCCTTCATAGCAAGGCTACTAAAGCCCCATAAAACAGGCTTCCAAAATAAGCCATTATTTAATGAACGGTAAACAACACCACCGTTTTTTACGATAGCGAATATCGAACTGTTGTTCACGGCGAGACAAGTTACAGAAGCCCTCGCTGGTAAACTATCATTATTTGCTGCTGACCAGGTTGTACCATTGGTTCCAGAAATAAAAACACCTCCACCATTGGTTCCGGCAAAGATATTTCCATTAAAAAATGCAAGGGCATTGACATTAGTATCAGCTAATCCAGAATTGACAGGATTCCAATTATTACCGCTATCGGAGGAGAGGTAGACGCCCTTATTTCCACCAGCAAAGATTTTGTCAGCATTCACAATTAAAGATCTGACTGTATCACTATGGAGTCCTTTAGATGATTTAACCCAACTATTACTGGAAAACGATGTTACGTAAATACCTCCGCCATTGGTTGCTGCAAAAATATAGTCATGATATATTGCAAAAGCATTGATTTTAGCAAATACTGGCAGGCCGTTATTTAATATAGACCAGTTTGCAGCATTGCTTTTGGAAATGAAAACACCACCAAGAACTGTTCCCGCAAGGACATTTGTATCATTTGCCCATAAAGCACAAATACTCCCGCCATACGGTCCATTTGTCTCTACCCATTTAGCACTTGCTGTCTGCAAAGACAATGATAAAAATACCACCAATAATGCATTTTGTTTAATGTGCTTTTCCATGAATGCCTCCTCGCAAAGATTGTATAATTGACTTTTAGCTTTCCTGCGGTTTTTAATTGGGTGCCTTTTATTTCTTTAGCCCCGCGTGCCTTTCAATGGGTGGTGGCTAAGAATTTTGGCCAACGGGTGACCCACGCCCGAAGAATTGCGCCTATAATAATATAATACAATAACTTA
>Ga0209287_10000972_pt1 | contig 15299 bp, 16 predicted proteins | sample PPLLak3cmMay2015_2_FD_187255 | JGI IMG/M metagenome (GOLD analysis project Ga0209287, IMG submission 187255) | Freshwater sediment microbial communities from Prairie Pothole Lake near Jamestown, North Dakota, USA - PPLs Lake P8 Core (1) Depth... | ecosystem: Environmental > Aquatic > Freshwater... | reverse complement strand
TATAGAGCCTGTCGGCCAGCGGCATGAACTGCCTGTATACGCTCCCGCCTCCCATTATGAATATCTCTTTATCCTTTTCGCATTTTGCCAGCGCATCATCAACAGAGTATGCCATTTCCGCTCCTTGAAAACGCTCATCCGGAATATCGGTTATAACAATATTCTTTCGTCCCGGCAGCGGTTTCCTGGGCAGCGATTCCCATGTCCTCCTGCCCATAACCACTGTATTCCCGTATGTCAGATTCTTGAACCGCTTGAGGTCCTCAGGAATGTGCCATAACAGGTCGTTATTCCTGCCAATTCCGAGATCTTCCGAAACCGCTACTATTATTGAGATCATATCAGACCGATATTTCGCCTTTTATATGAGCATGGGATATATAATTCGCCAATGTGAAATCTTCAAACCTGAATTTGAAAATGTCACTGACATCAGGGTTTATTATCATCACGGGAAGAGGATATGGTTCCCTTGTCAGCTGAAGCTTTACCTGCTCAATGTGGTTCTGGTATATATGGGCATCACCGAGTGTATGGACAAAATCGCCTGGTTTCAGCCCGGTTACATGTGCTACCATCAGTGTCAGCAGAGCATAGGAAGCTATATTGAAAGGAATGCCTAAAAAGATATCGCAGCTTCTCTGGTAGAGCTGGCATGAGAGTTTTCCGCCGGCCACATAAAACTGAAACAATACATGACAGGGAGGAAGGGCCATCTTATCAAGGTCTCCCACATTCCATGCACTTATTATGTGCCGGCGCGATTCGGGGTTGTTCCTGATGGAGCTGATCACATCCGAAAGCTGATCGATTTTCCTGTTCCCTGAGGCCGGCCACGATCTCCACTGGTATCCATATACCGGACCCAGGTTACCTTCTTTGTCTGCCCATTCATCCCAGATCTTTACTCCATTATCATTCAGATACCTGATATTCGTATCCCCGGCAATGAACCAGAGCAATTCATGTATTATCGATTTGAGATGAAGCTTTTTTGTGGTAAGCAGGGGAAATCCTTCCTCAAGGTTAAATCTCATCTGGTACCCGAAAACACTTATAGTTCCGGTACCTGTTCTGTCGCGCTTTTCTGTTCCGTTATTAAGCACATGATCGAGAAGCTCAAGATACTGCTTCATCCTTAATGCTTTTTCTTTTTCCTCTTCTCAATCTCGTCCCTTATTGCCGCAGCACGCTCGTAGTCTTCTGTTTTAACAGCTTCATCGATCATCTTGTAAAGCTCCTCGTCAGAATTGCCTGCATACCGTGGGCTTGATTCTTCAATGGTTTCGCTTCCGCCGGGCGATGAAGGCTCCGTGTCTGATGGGCTGTTTGTAAGCTGGGCTTTCTCGAGGATATCCTCATGAATGTAGATGGGGCATCCAACCCTCAATGCAATTGCGACAGCATCAGAGGTCCTGCTGTCGATATCCCATTCTTTTTCTCCGTTGTTGCAAGTAAGCTTCGAGAAGAAAACACCCTCTTCAAGCTTATGGATCACAACCTCAATTATTGTTATGTCAAACTGGTCGCATAGTTTTTTGATCAGGTCGTGGGTAAGAGGACGCGGAGGCTCAAGGTTTTCAAGCTTTATCACAATGGCCTGTGCTTCAAAACCTCCTATGATAATCGGGATGCGTCTTTCGCCATTTTCCTCAATCAGAAGCAGAGCATAGGCTCCTGACTGTGTCTGGCTGTATGAAATGCCCATTACCTTTAGCCTTACCCTTTTCATATCAGTTGGTTATGCACCGGAAAAACAGGGGAATCAACCATCTCCCCGGCAAATATAAAGATAATAGAAGTATCCGTATGGTCAAAAAATACCTTTTTATCAACATCCTTAAGAGGCTATAAATAATGGTTCCTTCCTTGAAATAATGTCCTGAACAGATGTAAAAATATACCTGCCGGTTTGAAAATAACCGAAATTGTATATCTTTGCAGTCCGAAAATGAACCAATCCGTTCAGGCCGTTTCAAGATATCCGGAGTTATGCGGGTACGCCGTGCGGAGTAAATAAAAACAATGGAAATGTACGCAATAGTAGAAATTGCAGGTCAGCAGTTTAAAGTGGAAGAGGGCAAAAAAATCTTTGTCCACCGCCTGGAAGCGGAAGAAAACAAAAAGATAAAATTCGAACAGGTGCTGCTGGTTGAGGAAGAAGGCAATATATCAGTGGGAGAACCTTTTGTAAAAGATTCTTTTGTTGAGGGAAAAATTATTGACCACGTGAGAGGCGATAAGGTCATTGTATTCAAGAAAAAGATAAAAAAAGGATACAGGATAAAAAACGGACATCGCCAGAACTTCACGCAGATTGAAATAATAAGCATCAACGGCAAGACAACACAGAAGAAACACGCCGTTAAGAAAGAAGCTGCTCCCGCAGCCGGCGAACCAGCTGCTGAAGAAAAGAAACCACCTGTGAAGAAAGAGGCTAAAAAACCTGCAGCAAAAAAAGAGAGTGCCGCAGAAAAGAAACCCGCTGCAAAAAAACCTGAAGCAAAAAAGTCAGGTGAAAAAAAGTCCCCTAAGGGAAAAGCGTAATATCAGGTAATAACAGATAAACATCATAGACCATGGCACACAAGAAAGGAGCAGGCAGTTCGCGCAACGGTCGTGACTCACAGAGCAAGAGGCTGGGTGTGAAGCTTTTCGGCGGTAACGTTGTGAAAGCCGGAAATATCATCGTCCGCCAGAGGGGTACAAAACACAACCCCGGACTGAATGTCGGCCTTGGCAGGGATCATACCCTGTATGCCCTCACTGACGGCGAAGTTGAATTCAGCAGAAAGAAAAACAACAAAACATACGTATCGGTTAAACCGGTAAGTAATTAAAAACTTAAACAAAGCTATCAGGCTCCTGAAATTCTTTTAACTGAGTAAAAAGAGTTTTCGGGAGTTTTTTAATACTTTTACTGCAGGCTTCCGGCCTGCTTTTTTATTAATAAATTAACCAGAATGCTTACAATTAACCTTATCCGGGAAAAGAGAAATTTCATTATCAGCCGCCTTAAAATAAAGAACTTCGAGGCAGAACAGATAATCGACAAAATATTATCGCTCGATTCTTCACGCCGCGAAATTGTTTCGAAAACCGACATGCTGCAGGCAGATATGAACCGGATATCCAAAGAAATAGGATCATTGATAAAGAATGGCAGAAAAGAGGAAGCTGAAGCCGCCAGGGAAAAAACCTACAGCATCAAGGAGGAGATAAAGCTTATGTCGGAAAAGCTGGGGCCTGTTGATACTGACCTCAGAAATGAGATCGTAAAGCTGCCAAACCTGCCTCATGAATCAGTTCCTCCGGGCCTCGGGGCAGAAAGCAATCTGAAGGTCAAAGAGGGAGGCATAACTGCTGCTGTACCCGATACTTTCCTGCCCCACTGGGACCTGATAAAGAAATACGACATAATAGATTTTGACCTCGGCATAAAGCTTACAGGTGCAGGATTTCCTGTATACAAGGGAAAGGGAGCAAGGCTTGAAAGATCACTGATCAGCTTTTTCCTCGACGAAGGGACGAAAGCAGGCTATAATGAAGTAATGCCTCCTATTGTTGTGAATGAGGATTCCGGTTTCGGAACAGGCCAGTTGCCCGATAAGGAGGGCCAGATGTACAATGTGACTCTCGATAATTTGTATCTGATACCTACCGCTGAGGTTCCCGTGACAAACATCTACAGGGATGTGATTCTTAATGCTGATGACCTACCCATAAAAAATATAGCCTATACGCCATGTTTCAGGAGGGAAGCCGGCTCGTGGGGCGCTCATGTAAGGGGGCTCAACAGGCTTCACCAGTTTGATAAGGTTGAGATCGTACAGATAGCGCACCCTGATCATTCTTACAAGTCGCTCGAAGAGATGGTTGATCATGTTGAGAGCCTGGTGGTCAAACTGGAATTGCCATATCGCATAATGAAGCTCTGCGGCGGAGATATGTCGTTTACTTCCGCACTTACTTATGATTTTGAGGTGTGGTCGGCTGCCCAGAAAAGATGGCTGGAGGTAAGCTCTGTGTCAAATTTCGAATCCTTCCAGGCTAACAGGCTAAAATGCAGGTTCAGGGGTAAGGGCGACAAACAGACGCAACTTGTTCATACACTGAACGGCAGCGCCCTTGCCCTGCCAAGGATAGTAGCCGCCATCCTTGAAAACAACCAGAGTGAAGCCGGAATTAAAATCCCCGATGTACTGGTACCTTACACAGGATTCGAAATGATAAACTAACCCCCCATCCCCCCTATAGGGGGGTTAAAACCCATAACTAATTGATAATCAGGAAGGGTTTATAGCCCCCCTTTAGGGGGGATGGGGGGTAGATAAATATGGAAAAAACAAAACAAGCTTATATTTACGCCCTTTTGGCAATCCTGTTCTGGGCAACGGTTCCTACTGTATTCAAGATCAGCCTGGGAGAGCTGAGCGTTCTTCATATGCTGGCAATTGCATCTTTCACCTCAGCGGCAGTTTTATTCATGATCCTCTTGTTTCAGGGAAAAGTCTCACTGATATGGAGCAGCTCCGGAAAGGAGATCCTTCACTCAGCAATTCTCGGGCTGATAAATCCATTCCTGTACTATATTATACTTCTCAGGGCATACCAGCTCCTTCCGGCCCAGGTGGCTCAGCCGCTTAACATGATATGGCCTATTATTCTCGTATTTCTGTCAGTTCCCATACTGGGACAAAAAATCAGAAGCCGCAGCTTTATTGCACTCTTTATATGCTTTGCCGGAGTATACATTATCTCTTCGCAGGGAAAGCTGTTTGATCATGCCCACTCCGACCTTAAGGGAGTTATACTGGCAACCGGGAGTTCGGTTTTCTGGGCTTTCTATTTTATACTGAACGTCAGGGATAAAAGGGATGAGGCTGTGAAGCTCTTCCTGAATTTTCTTTTCGGATCGGTTTATCTTGTTATAGCAATGGCCGTTACGGGCGATTGGATCCCGGCAGAAGCCGGCGCTAAAGGTATTCTGTCGTCAGTGTATGTCGGAATTTTTGAAATGGGACTTACATTTTTTTTCTGGCTGAAAGCGCTTCAGATGGCATCCTCAACAGATAAGGTAAGCACTCTTGTATATATCGCTCCATTCCTTTCCCTGGTCTTTGTACACTTTATCCTGCACGAACCCGTTTATTATACTACGCCCTCCGGCCTGGCGCTGATCATTGCAGGAATCTGGATCCAGAACCATAAACCGGCAAAGGGATAAATTATTAACTTTGAACCTGCTAAAGCATTCTGGAAAATGAAGAAGCTGTTTCCTCTCCTTCTGATAATACCTGCACTTCTGGGATCATGCGAAAAAGATGATCCGGAACCTGTCGGCACTGAAGTTACTCCTTCGATGGCCAGGGATTCTCTTTATTATATAATGAAAGATTGGTATTACTGGTACAATTTGATGCCATCCATTACAAAGGAGAACTATGATGATCCTTACCAGCTTCTTGAAGCACTGCGTTACAAGGAACTTGACCGGTGGAGCAGTGTGCAGGATTATGATAAGTCCACTGCTGTTATGGCAGGTGGATTTGTCGGCCATGGAATAAGGATAGGGCTTGATGAATCCGATAGGGCAAGAATTGCAATGATATATAATAATGCACCATTGTATGCCCAGGGAGTAAGACGAGGCTGGATCGTGAAAAAGATCAATGATTTTGATGTTGCTGCTGTCCTGCTTTCACAAGATGCAGCTGCTTATAACACCATGTTTGGCGCAAGCAGTACTGCCGTCACAAATACATTTCTTTTCCAGAAGCCTGATGGCTCTGAAGTAACAATAAGTTCAGCCAAGGCTAGTTTTACGATCAATACTGTGATATTATACGATACACTGCACCTGAAATCCGGTGCAAATAATGAGAAAGTAGTGACCGGACATCTGGTTCTGGAGTCATTCTGGGAACCAACTGTAAATGAACTTGCTACAGCATTTTCTTATTTTCAGTCTGTGGGAGCAAAAGATCTGATACTTGATCTCAGATATAATGGAGGTGGATTTCTAAATGTGTCCCAACAACTTGCGAGTTATATTGCCGGAAATGGACTTGCAGGAACTACTTTTGCTAAATTGCAATATAATGACAAGCGCCAGTCACAGAATTCAACATACAAATTCCTGACAACCTCTTACCCGTTATCAGTTTCAAGAGTTATGGTTATCACCACCCGAATGACGGCATCAGCAAGTGAACTCGTAATGAATGCACTCAATCCTCACATTAGTGTTGTAAGCATTGGAGATACTACAGATGGCAAACCTGTAGGAATGAATGGATGGCCATGCGCAAAAAAATACTACTTCTGGCCCATTACTTTTAAGGTCGTCAATTCACTTGACCAGGGTGATTTCTTTGAGGGTTTTATTCCAAACAAGATTGCTATCGATGACATCACTCATGATTTTAATGACAAGAATGAACAATGCCTCAGCGAAGCGATCCGCTACCTTGAAACCGGGGCTTTTTCTGCAAAAAACGCTTTTGGAACTTCACCTGTTTTCAGGCGTTCTGTTCAATTTTCCGAAAGACCTTCGTGGATAAATAATACCTTTGTTCTGGATAAATAAAAAGGAGAAAAATTCTGGCATTTGAAAACCCAACCTGCAGAGAGAATTATCCTGGGCATAGATCCCGGAACGAACATCACCGGGTATGGAGTAATAAGAGCAACAGGCAATAATCCTGAGCTCATACTATAGGGGCCATTGAATTATCAAAATACGGCGATCACTATCTCAAGCTTAAGCACATATTTGAAAGGACACTGGGCATAATTGACGAATACCATCCTGATGAGCTGGCAATTGAAGCTCCTTTTTACGGAAAGAACGTCCAGTCGATGCTGAAGCTCGGGAGAGCCCAGGGGGCAGCGATAGCAGCTGCGCTCTCACGTTCCCTGCCAATTTATGAATATGCACCCAGGAAGATTAAGATGTCGATAACCGGACAGGGAGCCGCATCAAAGGAACAGGTGGCTTCAATGCTGATGCATATCCTTAAATTCAAAGATACAAAAATGAAGCTTGATGCCACTGACGGCCTGGCCGCGGCATTATGTCATTTTTATCAGTCGGGAAATATGCAGAGCGAAAAGCCATTCTCAGGATGGAAGGATTTCATCAAAAAGAATCCCGGCAGGGTCAGGTAAAAACAATTCTAAAGCGGGGCAACTGCAAGTGCTGCAACACTCACCTTCACTCCTTCTGTTTTAAGCAGTTCATTGGTGCATGATTCAATAGTTGAGCCAGTAGTTATCACGTCATCGATAAGCAAGACATGCCTGCCCCTTAGCGCCTCAGGACCTGTTACGCTGAATATGCCTTCAACATTGGTCCACCTGTCGTATCTTGATTTCTTTGTCTGTGTGGCGCTCACCGTGACCCTTGCAAGTGATTCAGTATCTACCGGAATACCCGTGGCCTCTGACATTCCCCTGCAGATCAGGTCGCTCTGGTTAAAGCCTCTCGCCCGTTTTTTGAAAGGATGAAGAGGTACAGGAATAATGAGATCGATATCCCTGATAAAATCGGAGCCAATCAGCGACTGTCCATATATCCTGCCAAGCTCATATCCTACATCCCTGATGCCTTTGTATTTAAGGTTGTGTATAAGGTTGCGTATCCGGCTGCCACGGTTATAGAATGAGAAAGTTGCTGCCTTCTCGATCCTGCATCTTCCCCAAAAAAGCTTCTCCACGGGATTATCTGGCTGAAGGTGGTAGCCGGTTCTGGGAATCAGTATGTAGCATTCCGTGCAGATAAGATTTTCATTCCTGGTCAGGTGGTTGCCGCAGGCATAGCAAAGCCTTGGAAAGAGGAGGCTGATAAAATCATCCCACAGGTCATACAGGTAATTCATGCAGCGAGCAGTATTACCCCACAAAGATAAAAAAAATTACACAGAGCTACACAGAGAGGACGCAGAGATACACAGAGGCAAAAACAAAGTAAGTAATCCTCAGTGGACCTCTGTGTACCCTCTGTGGAACTCTGTGTAACTAAAATATCTAACTAGAAAATTCCCTTTTGATCTTTTCCGCGATCCCGGCAAACTCTTCAGGAGTGAACTTGAGTTTCGGATTTTTGAAATTCACATCGTTCATGGTATCCATCGGGATAAGGTGAATGTGCACGTGCGGCACTTCAAGCCCGACAACAGCAACAGCGATCCTGTTACATGGGATAGCCGACCTGATAGCTTTTGCCACCTTTTTGGAAAACAGAATAAGCCCTGCAAGCTGATCATCATCAAGGTCAAAGAAATAGTCAGTTTCCTGCTTCGGAACAACAAGCGTATGTCCCGCCTTCAGGGGATTGATATCGAGGAATGCAAAATACCTGTCATCCTCAGCAATCTTATAACATGGTATTTCACCCTTAATGATCCTTGTAAATATTGTTGCCATTATCGAATATTATACTGAGATAGCTACAATCTCAAGGTGAATTGTGCCTGACGGGACCTTAATTTCAACTGTATCACCCACTTTCTTTCCAATAAGTCCCTGTGCTATGGGTGAGCTGACAGCCAGTTTGCCATCCTTAAGACTTGCTTCGCTTTCGGGGACAAGCTGGTATTCCATGACTTTGTTGGTTTGTTTATTCCTGATCCTGACCCTGTTAAGGATCCTTACTGTTTTGGAATCGATTTTTGTTTCATCCAGAACGCGCGACCTGGAAATGAGATCTTCAAGCTTGGCGATCTTCATCTCAAGCATACCCTGCTCCTCCTTGGCTGCAGAGTATTCGGCATTCTCATTGAGATCGCCTTTATCCCTGGCATCAGCAATCATCCTGGCAATTTTGGGCCTTTCATCAATTCTGAGTTTATCAAGCTCATCCTTAAGTTTCTGAAGACCTTCCTCCGTTATATATAAAACCTCAGCCATGATTATCTAAAGCAATTTAAAAAAGAGAAGAATTCCGGGGTTTCCGGAACTCTTCAATTACAAATATAACAAATTTTTAAAATAAAAACAAAAAAATACTGAAAATAAGTGGCTTACACACTATCTGTATTTTCTTCCTGCTTTCCTGGTCCTTGAAGAGCTGGTCTTCTTTTTGGCTTTATACCGGGCATTTGCATCCTTAACGTTCTGTTTCATACGTTCCTGAACCTCAGGGGTTTGTATTTCAATCGACCTTTTACGGTTTTCTTCAATATACTTCGATGAATCCTTCCTTCTTGCCTTATCCTTGGCCTCGGCCTTTTTCTGGGCCTTTTCGGCACTGACAGGCCTCTTAATCTTTGCCTTCTTTTGCTGAGGAAGGGCTTCCGGGACCACGTTTGATATAGAGTATCTTCCTTCAGATGGTATCGAATAACAAATACCGGCTGTCACAATAAAAATAATTGCAAATAACAGGGATTTCAATGATGATAATCGGTTCATCTTGCTGCTTTAATTATAATAATCGTTTATCGGTTTCGTTACTAATCCCGTGGTAATGCTATTTTTGTACCAGTTTTCTCCGGGATGAGTGCAACATCAAAAATAAGATATTTTTTTATTACCTCACTTACGGCCTGTTTGCTTGTATCATGTGAAAGGAACAAGAATGATGTGATACCAGATGTGCTGGTTGATTTCTCAATTGACATTCTTGACTATCCTGATCTTCAGGCAATTACCGGGTCCGCGGCAGTTGACAAAAACGATACCCGGATCCTCGACAGGCGCTATGCCGGCGGTTTTAACGATAATGGTATTATTATTTACAGGTCGATGGAAGATGAGTTCCTGGCTTACGACCGTACCTGCCCGCATGACTATGTGGTGAATGAACTAAGCATTAAAGTCAATATCGATTTTACACAAGCCCTGTGTCCGAAATGCAGCACCGCATATTCACTCTTCTCTTTCGGGACGCCTGTTGAGGGTCCCGGAAAATACCCTCTTAAAAACTACAAGACCAGTTTTGACGGACGATATTTAAGAGTCTGGAATAATTAGCAGGGAACACGTACCCACCCCCTGCCCCCTGCGCTGCAGTCCGGCTCTTCGCTAAAATAGCCCACCGGGCTATTTCTTAACGCTCAGCCCTCTACTTCGTAAGGAAGGGGGCTATATGACGGATAATCAATGTGTTTCCCCCTCCTTGCGCAAGCAGGGAGGGGGATAAAGGGGGTGGGTACGTGTACATTAGTACCTGTAATGCTCCGGTTTATATGGCCCGTCCTTTGGAACTCCTATGTAATCGGCCTGTTCCTTGGTGAGCTTTGTCAGAGTAACGCCAAGCTGTTCAAGATGAAGCCTTGCAACCTCTTCGTCAAGGTGTTTCGGCAGCCTGTAGACGCCTATTTTGTAATTATTCTTCCAGAGGTCTATCTGGGCAAGCGTCTGGTTGCTGAAAGAATTGCTCATCACGAATGAGGGATGACCGGTTGCGCATCCAAGATTGACAAGCCTGCCCTCGGCAAGAATAAATATTGCATGACCGTCGGGAAATATGTATTTATCAACCTGGGGCTTGATGTTGATCTTTTCGACACCCCTCAGGTCATTCAGATTATCAACCTGGATCTCATTATCGAAATGGCCGATATTGCATACAATGGCCTGGTCCTTCATTTTCTTCATGTGCTCAAGGGTGATAATGTCCTTGTTGCCAGTAGCAGTCACAAAGATGTTCCCTTCCTCCAGTGCGTCTTCAATAGTTTTAACCTCAAAGCCTTCCATTGCAGCCTGCAGTGCACATATAGGGTCTATTTCAGTTACTATTACCCTGGCGCCATAGGCTCTCATCGATTTTGCGCTTCCTTTTCCCACGTCGCCGTATCCGCAAACCACAACCACCTTGCCGGCTATCATCACATCGGTAGCCCGTTTGATCCCGTCGGCGAGTGATTCACGGCATCCGTAAAGGTTATCAAATTTCGATTTTGTGACCGAGTCATTAACATTTATTGCGGGCACGAGAAGTTCATTGGTTTCAAGCATCTGGTAAAGCCTGTGCACCCCTGTTGTGGTTTCTTCAGATATGCCTTTCAGCTCGGTTACCGCACGATGCCATTTCCCCGGTTCATTCACAAGGATCTCCTTAAGCGTTGAAAGAATGATGCCTTCTTCCCTGTTTGCCGGCTTCTTATCAAGTATCCCGGGATTGTTCTCAGCTTTATAGCCAAGATGGACAAAGAGAGATGCATCTCCTCCGTCATCGACAATAAGATTGGGGCCTTTGCCTCCCGGGAAAGAGAGAGCCTGGCAGGTACACCACCAGTATTCTTCAAGGGTCTCGCCCTTCCAGGCAAATACAGGTATGCCTCTTTCGGCAATTGATGCAGCGGCATGATCCTGCGTGGAAAAGATGTTACAGCTTGCCCACCTGACATCAGCGCCGAGTTCAGCCAGGGTTTCAATCAGCACGGCGGTCTGAATGGTCATATGAAGAGATCCGGTAATCCGCGCTCCCTTCAGGGGTTTCTCAGCAGAGTATTTTCTTCTGATCGCCAATAGACCCGGCATCTCTTTTTCTGCTATTTCAATCTCTTTCCTGCCAAATGAGGCAAGGGAGATGTCCTTAACCTTATATTGAATTTTTTCAGTCACTATATCCATGTTTTATTGTTTAAGCCTGCAAAGTTAAAAAAACCGGGATAATACTACATCATCTGCAAGGCCATTGCCTTATCCTTTTCCATCTGTTGTGCCAGCTCATCAGTGGAGCTGAATTTCTTTTGGTCCCTCAGCTTGTGCCTGAAGATCACTTCAATCTGCTTACCGTAAATGTCTTTCGTGAAATTAAAAATGTTAACCTCAACTGATTTTTTCACGGCTTTCCGGTTTACCGTAGGATTTTTACCGATACTGAGCATCCCTTTAAGCAGATTCCCGTCGATCCGGGCCTCAACAGCATAAACGCCATCGCCGGGGATGAGCTTAAATTTATCAGAAGGATCAATGTTGGCGGTGGGGTACCCTATCCTCCTCCCTATCTTCCTTCCTTCAACCACAGAGCCTTTTATCGAATAATTGTACCCGAGCCATCTGTTCGCATCATCTATAGTGCCCTTCAGAAGAGCTTCACGGATCATCGAAGAGCTCAATATCCCTTCAGTTGTTCTGAATCCCTCAACCTGCTCAACCATGAATCCTGCCGATACAGCACAGTTCTCAATGGTATTGTAGTCACCTTCCGCCCGGTGCCCGAAATGATGATCATGGCCGATAATGAGGTATCTTGTTCCGATTTCATTGACGAGTATCTTCTCAACGAAATCGCATGCCTTTATCCGGCTGAAATTCCGGGTAAACTTCACAATGACAAGATGATCAAGTCCTGATTCTTCAAGCAGCATTCTTTTTTGATCCATTGCAGAAAGGAAAAACAGGTCTTGTGCGCTTTTATTGAGCACCATCCTGGGATGAGGATCAAAAGTGATCGCCACGGATTCTCCCCCTGTCTCCCTGGCCCGGGCAACAAGAGAATCAAGCAGGAATCTGTGCCCCCGGTGAACGCCGTCAAAAATCCCCATAGTCACCACCGGATTCTTCAGGCTGAGGTTTTTGTATCCGTGATGGATTATCATGCCCTGATATTGTTCATCAAAAATAGTAAAGCGCCCGGAAATGAAACGAAATAATGATTTAGTTTTTGTATTTTTACTGTATGAGTACCCCAAAGTTCTATACTGTTGATCCGTGGTTAAAGCCTTTTACCGGAATTATAGATGATCGGATCAGCCGATGCCAGTTGAAAGAAAGGCAGCTCACAGGCGGCAAACAGCTTTGTGATTTTGCGCTGGGTCATCATTATTTCGGGCTTCACCGGACAAACGACGGCTGGATATTCAGGGAATGGGCACCGAATGCCACGGATATTTACATAACCGGAATATTCACCGGCTGGAATGAGAAGGACGAATACAGGATGAATAGAATAAATCCGGCAGGCGACTGGGAGATAACACTGCCTCACAATGCTCTCACTCACGGTGACCTTTTCAAGCTGTCGGTGCACTGGAATGGAGGTAAAGGTGAACGCATACCAGCTTATGCCAGCAGGGTAGTACAGGATGAAAAAACAAAGATCTTCTCGGCACAGGTGTGGAGTCCGGAAGAACCTTATAAATGGAAAATAAAAGATTTCAGGGCAGAGGTTACCACTCCGGTAATTTATGAGGCGCATGTGGGAATGGCAACTCAGGAAGAGAAAACGGGTACATTCAGGGAATTCACAGAAAATGTGATCCCGATCATTGCCAGGGCCGGCTATAACACGGTACAGCTCATGGCGATCCAGGAACACCCTTTTTACGGATCATTCGGATATCATGTTTCAAGTTTTTTTGCCGCCTCTTCCAGGTTTGGCACACCCGAAGATCTTAAAGAGCTTATTGATACGGCGCATAAGGCAGGATTGGCGGTAATAATGGATCTGGTACATTCGCACTCAGTGAAAAACACCAACGAAGGCCTCGGCCTTTTTGACGGATCGCCCGGTCAGTATTTCCACGCAAATGACCGCAGGAACCACATAGCCTGGGATTCGCTCTGCTTCGACTACGGTAAGGACAATGTAATCCACTTCCTTTTATCAAACTGCCGCTACTGGCTCGAAGAATATAAGTTTGACGGTTTCAGGTTTGACGGCATTACAAGCATGATATACTACGACCATGGCCTGGGAAAGAACTTCACTGACTACAATGAATATTTCGACACCGGGCAGGATGTTGATTCGCTTGTCTACCTGTACCTTGCAAACAAGTTGATCCACGAGTACAGGCCGGAAGCAATAACCATAGCCGAAGAGATGAGCGGCATGCCCGGGCTTGCAGCTCCTGTTTCAAAAAAAGGCTATGGCTTTGATTACAGGCTTTCGATGGGGGTTCCCGATTTCTGGATAAAACTTGTTAAGGAGGTCGTTGACGAGCAGTGGGATATGGGCAAGCTTATCCATGAACTTACCCAGCACCGGCCGGAAGAGAGGATCATCTCATACTGTGAATCGCACGACCAGGCGCTTGTTGGCGATAAAACACTTATATTCAGAATGATAGATGCCGAGATGTACTCGGGAATGAACAGCTGGCATCACAGCTTCACCATTGACAGGGGAATCGCGCTGCATAAAATGATCAGGCTGATAACCTTCAGCACATCAGCAGGCGGTTACCTCAATTTCATGGGAAATGAGTTCGGCCATCCCGAGTGGATCGACTTCCCCCGCGAAGGAAACAACTGGAGCTATAAATATGCCCGCCGCCAATGGAACCTTCTCGGTAATAAGGATCTTAAATACCATTACCTGGCAAACTTCGACAGGCAGATGATCAGGCTTCATCATGAGTATAAAGTGCTCGATGTCCCGTCTGCGTTCAGGATATACGAGAATAACAACGACAAAGTGGTCGCCTTCTCAAGAGGAGATCTTCTTTTTGTTTTCAATTTCCACCCGCAGACTTCATTTACTGATTACGGAATACCTGTCAAAGGAAAATACAGAATAGCCCTTGACACCGATGATCCCGAATACGGAGGATTTGACCGGATCGACAGAAATACCGTCTATGCTTCCTGCAAGAAAACAGAAATGCACACTCTGAATGTGCCCTTCTACCTTTATCTTTATCTGCCTTCCAGGACGGCTCTTGTATTCAAAAAGGAGCCCGTAAGGAAAGCCACGGATATTTAATCGATCCAGCGCAGCAGGTAGAAATCCTGCTTGTGCGGAAGATCTTTATGTCTGGGATATATCCTGATGCCATAGAAAAATGTCCCGGCTTTTTCAGGTACCAGGTTGGCTCTGTAGAGGCATTTACCGCTTTTGCTGCTTACCAGATCAAAGTCCTTGCTTGCAACAAATTCATGTTCACCCTGCTTATCCATGTGGGTGATTACATATTCAACACCGACATTTTCTTTTGGTATCTTCTTGATATTCAGAGCTATCTCTGCCCTGTATTCATGTCCTGAATGGTATACATTCTCTTCAGGTTTTTCAAAACTGTAATTCAGCACCTCGATATTATCCCACTGCTCAAGCATGGTTTTCTTCCAGGCCGCCAGCTCTTTGGCTTTCTCAAAATTATTGGAGATCAGGTATTTACTGCGTGTAAAAAGTTTTGAATAATACTTCTCGTAATAGTCATCAAGCTGGCGTTTCATGGTGAACTCCGGAGCTATTTTGACCATCGTATTCTTGACAAGGCTTATCCACTCCACAGGGATACCATTCTCATCAAATGAATAATATGCAGGTATGATCTCATACTCCAGCATGTTGTAAATTGTTTCGGCATCCACGTCATCCTGGAGTTCCTGGTTGGAAAAGG
>Ga0209287_10000971_pt1 | contig 15303 bp, 33 predicted proteins | sample PPLLak3cmMay2015_2_FD_187255 | JGI IMG/M metagenome (GOLD analysis project Ga0209287, IMG submission 187255) | Freshwater sediment microbial communities from Prairie Pothole Lake near Jamestown, North Dakota, USA - PPLs Lake P8 Core (1) Depth... | ecosystem: Environmental > Aquatic > Freshwater... | reverse complement strand
ACGCACCTTTTCTTCTATGTTAGCAGACCAACGCGGAGCGATTACTCTTCAAGACACGCGCCAAAAGCCATGGTTCCTGAAAAAACAACCAGAAAAAACAATCACCGAAGAACAATACCTCATGTATTTGAAGACCAAACCCCGCCACTTAGTCACACCAGAAGAATATGAATATCTCTACGGAGTAGCAGGCGCAGACTTCCTATCATTACACCCATCAATGCGCGAGAACCGCATAACATCATTGAAAGGAGCCAAAGCAGAATCGAACCTCAGCTTTGAAACCAAGATAGACGCGGATTGGCGCGGAGAAACTCGCGGCGGCAAGGACAAATATACTATGGGAGAATGGTGGAGCGGAGGCCTGAAACCAGGTCAAGGCGAAGCGATAGCACCATGGTTTGAAGCAAGAGAGCGTTATGGAGACAGATACAAACGCGGAGAGAAGCCTGAAAGAAAAAAGAAACAACCAGAAGACCAAAGCAACCTGTTCAAACCGAATAGAATAAATCCCAACCAACCAATAGAAAACACTCTGAACGATATCTTCACTCAACAAGGCCGCGCCAACAAACAACCCCTAATGCCGCTCTTGAAACCACGCATGTTAGAACTAACTAAAACCATCACGCGCCAGCGTTTGAAAACACGCGGCAAAAGCAAGCTTAAAGAAAAACAAAAACCGAAAGACATCATACCTCCACCACCAATAGGTGGAGGTGGGACAACTTTGAAGATGCTGCCAACAAAGAAAGCACAAGGTGCATACCAAGTGTTGATTCGCAGCGGCGGCAAATGGACTGGCGTGGGCATGCCATTGCCGAAACGTATGGCAACCAAGCTGGGCATCCAAGTCACTGCACGCACCCCCGCCAGGAGCTTCAAGCTGCTGCAAGTCGGCTCGACAGCCATGCCGGACATTCCTTTTGCGCCAAGCTTGAAGCAGTATCGCAAGCCAATGACGAAAAGCAGGCTAGGAAGCGGGGTTCTAATCGAAAAAAGCGCCTTCGCAATCAACACGCCAGGAGAGTATCAAGGCATCACGCTGAAAGGCCTTGAAGCCAAACGCATCAAGGCTTTCACAAAAAACAAATGGAGGTTCTAAACATGGCAAAATTCGTTTTCACGAAGAAGAGAAGAGCGGCTCTGAAGAAAGCTTCCAAGAAATGGAAGCACATGAGCCACAAGAAGAGATGCGCCCTGAAGAAAGGACGCAGTTAAATGGAACGCATAGTATATATAACAGTGAAAGGAGGTTGTTTTAAATGAGCGCGAAGTCAAAGGGTAAGAAGAAAAAGAAGTAAAAGGAAGTGAAGAAAATGGGATTGATGGATTACGAACAAAAAGAGTGGACAAGCATCCGTAAAAAATCAAAGAGACATAAGATACCTGTGAAAAGAACAGGCCCCGCTAATGTTTCTTTCGGGGAAGGAGTCTATGCCCAACTAGGCTTGGGCAGAGCCACTATGATTATGGATGCTAGAGTGAGACTCAAGAAAAAGAAGCGGAGGTGAAAAGGAAATGCAGAAAGCACAAATAAGCACGCTGGTGTTCCCAGCCGTTCTAGGCCTCATACTGTTCTCGATAGGCCTTGTGATATTCCAAGGCGTTGAAGAGCCGCTCTGCGAGCAATATAACTCTTCATGCGAAGCAGCCAACTTCACCAACTACACATACACCGCGCTCGCCCATCCGAGAATAGTATACAACAGCCAAGCAGCCTACAACTGGAGCAACTGCACTGGAGCCTACATGACCAACGGCACCAACTACACGATGAACCTCACAGACGGAGGCATCAGGATGATTGGAGCCTACTACGTCAACATAACCGGCAACAAAAGCATAATGTATCTATACACAGACAACAACTACATCGGCTCTGGAACAGTCTGCACGATAGTAGACAACATGCCAGTCCTGTTCGCAGTCGGCGGACTCATATTGGCAGGACTCTGGTGGATGGCAAGGTGACGAACATGGGACTATGGGGAAAGATTGGAAACAAAATCCAAGACGTTGACTACGCGACAAGAGACGCAGCTAGTAGAACTTATCACAAGTTCGACACAGACTACGCTGGACCGCGCATCAAAAGCGCGGCCATGGCAGGCCTTCGCAAGATAAGAGAAGAAGCTCCTGGCAAACTCTCGCGAGCGAAAGGCAGACTGGAAGGACACTTCAACAAGACAGCCGCGCAGCAGCTCTTGGAAATCCAAGAGAACGAAAGACGCCTAGCGTTGGACTACCGCCAACTCGCTCTTGAAAAAAAGAAAGCGAAGCTGCGGCAAGAACGCAGGCAATACTCGTCCATGCCGGTCATTGGCGGCATTGGAGGCTTCCAACCTGGCCCAATCTTCGGAACACCGAAAAAGAGAGGTCGAACAATATGGGATTAATGAACAACATCTGTGAAAAGATGAAGCAACTCCTAGACAGCAGCACAGGACAAATCTCGATAGGCACGCTCATCAGCGTGTTCATCGTCATCGTCCTGTTCGCCGCCCTATCGCCAACGCTGAACTACTTCGTGTGCTATGCCATTTCGAGCTTCGGCTCGAACAGCACAGCATCCACGATAATCAGCCTATGGCCGCTAGGCATGGCGATTGCAATACTATGGGGCATCTTCATCTACGCAAAACCGTATTACGAAAGGCTGACGGGCTAGGAGCGTGAACGCTTTGAAGCGTTTCCTGCTCCTAGCAGCGCTATGCCTGTCCTTCCTAGCCACAGCACAAGCATCATGCGTAGCGCATTACAGCATGAACAACTCGCTGACAGAAAACAGTGCTGGATTGGTAGACGCTTGCTCGCACGCATACAACATGACAAACCACAGCGCGGATGACAACCAACCCGGTGTGTTCGACGAGTCCTACAAGTTCACTGCCGCTTCATCACATTATACAGATAATGGAGATATGGACTTGGCAAGCGACTTCACCATCTGCTTATGGTATAACCCATCAAGCACTGGAGCGCAGCAAGGACTCATCAGCAAATACAACGGAGTCGATACATCAACTAACTATGTAGTGACTCTCCATGCAAACAAGTCAGCTCGACTATTCGTTGCTGACGGTGCCAACCTATACTTCATCTACTCAAACAGCACGCTCGACGCTGGAAAGTGGTATCACATCTGCGCGTGGTTCGATGATGCGACCAACATGATAGGACTATGGCTCAACAACAGCAGAGCAGGCACAGACACAGGCCCGGCATCTCTAGCAACAAACGCTCAAGGCACCATGATAGGGCGCATATCAGCAGCAGCCGGAGCATACGCGAACGGTTACATTGATGACGTGTGGACGTTCAACACAGTCCTAAACAGCACAGAAATAAACAACCTGTTCCTCTACGGAAACACAACAGGCCCAGTAGCAATAGATTATGTGGGCTGCACCATAAACCTTGAAACGCCCACAGACAACTACCACAACAACAGCGCCTACAACACATTCACAGGCAACCTCACATGCTATCAAGACATGGCAGACAACTGCACGCTCTACGCATGGGGCATCGGAAGCGCGTTCGGAACCAACACTACCCTCACCAACAACAGCAAATTCCAAATCACCAACAACGCCTCATGGAACGATGACACATGGACATGGCAGTTCAACTGCACCAACGGAACCCAAGAAAACGCAAGCGTGCAATACGACCTCATCATAGACACAGTGAACCCCGTGGCACTCATCAACGCACCGGCAAACTGGACAAGCTACGAGTGGACATCAAGCAACCAAGTAGACCTGAGCTGCCAAGACGATTACATGTATAACATGACCGCAGACATCTACAACGCAGACGGCACGGTCTGGCGCACCAACGTAAACAACACAGACTCATACGGCAACATCACATACGCGCTCACATACGAATTCACGAGCAACATGAGCATCGGAGACTACTGGGTAAACCTCACCTGCATGGACAGCCACACGAAAAAGAAATGGAAAGCAGACGAGATAGTGACAGGGAACATGCTCTTCAAAGTCAAGAAAGACGGCAAATGGGTCACACTGGATTGGGACAACGCCAGCCTACCAACCTACACAGAACTCGAAGACCGCATCAAATGGGGCTTCGATGCCACAATCAACTCCAACGGCAACATCCGCGAAACAGTGAAAATCAAATGCGACGTTCCACTCTACCTCATCAACAAAGAAAACGCCCACTTCATCTGCGGCAGCAACTGGATAGACTTCCAAGACCTCGCAGACCAAGGCTACACGTTCACATACGAACAAGTCAACGAACAGAAATGGAGAGTCAAGATAAAGAAAAACAACGTGGGCGCACCCGGCACAACCATCTACCTCGACCCAGCAGTAGGTGGCTTGAACATGGGACAGGCCTTCGCAAACTTCTCCATAACCTACACTCCGCCAGTAATCACATACGACAACGCAGCAACCAACTACACGCTCAACGACCTGCACTACACCAACATCACATGCACCAACGGCACAGGCACAGCCAACCTCACCAACATGACCATAGCCTTCTACTATCCAAACGGCACGCTCACATGGAACGACACATGGGACATACCACACAACCAAACAGCTACGCGCATGGCTCGCGTTCCATTAAACATCTCACAAGGCGGCACAGGCTTCTACATTCAGACAACCTGCTACGACAACAACACCAACTACACCATCAGCGTCCACAACTACACCATCACAGGCGCGAACAGCATCACAGCCTACGATGGCGTCAACGGAAGCATAGTTCCGAACTGGAACGCAACGATAGATGGAATAGTCTACCACGGGGGAGGTATTGAAGACTGGTTCAACGACAGCTCATTCGACTTGAAACGCTGGACAAACGCATCAGCAGCCACTGCACAAGTCAACAACTCCATTGTGGAATACGGCGAAGTGTTGACACTGCGCTCAGAAGCCAACACAGCAGTCGCAGGACAATCAGGCACGCACACAATCCTATCGAACACCTCATTCCAAGGCTACGACATACACTTCTTATCTCGGCTCAACACAAGCACAAACAACATAGCGACCATGAGCGTCAACGCAAGCATTTTCCTGACAGACGGAACAAACGAATACACCTTCGACACAGCCAACGGAAACAACCAAAGCAACTGGACTTTCTGGACGCTCAACTACTCAGGAACCAACATCACCTTCTACCGCGACGGCATACTAAACAACAGCCTCGACGTGAGCGCATGGAACGGAGTCAAGCTCGGCTTCTCAGCAGCCATCACAGGCGCACTCGCAGGAGCCATCCAAAACGCGCAAGTAGAAATCGACTATGTAGCGTATCCTAGCGCGTGGGTAGAAACAAGCACATGGGGCGCAGGAGTCAACACACTCACCCTGGATAACGCCAGCTTCGGCCCAATCACTGGATACTCACCGAACACATTCCAAATAGACACTCCGCAAAACGGTTTCAACAACACAAACATTATACTGAACAGAACCGGCTTCGGACTCAACGCCTACGACGAACAAAGCTTCGTTCAAATCACTTGGAATGCCACGATATACAACGACACTACCACATACCACATTGTGAACAGTGCAGGAGACTTCTTCTACGCTTTCAACCTGACAACCGGCTGGGCAGGCTTTCCAACAGGCGACAACGTCGTAATCGTCGTCAACGCCACCAACTACGCATCACGCACCTACTACCGCAACATCAGCGGCACAGAATATACCGGGGTCCAAGCATACCTGCTTGCAAGCGGTTCAGGCGTCTGGTCTACCTTCTTCGTAGTCACAAGCTCATGGCAAGCCATCGCCAACGCCACCATACAATTCTACAAACCAGTCAACGCCACCAGCGCAATCCTAGTAGCAGAAGCCGTGACAGACAGTTTCGGCAGCACACAACAATACCTAGACCCGCTCACAACCTACGTCTACTCCTGCTCATACCACCTCTACACAACAGTCACCGGCACCGTCACACCCATCACAACAACATACTACATCATCATGGACGCACCAGCTGGAACAATGAACTACACCGAACCAAGCGACTACTTCTGGCTCGCCGTCACACCCACCGCCAGCACAGTCCATATGTATGAAACCATCAAATTCAGAATAAACGACCCGCTCTACAACCTATCATGGTTCCAACTAGCCATAGTCAACTCTTCAGGCAACACTATCTGGAGCCAAAACCAAACCACACCAGCAGGCGGAGCCGTCCAAATCAACCTCACACTCATATACGGTGGAGGCAATCTAACCAACGACCAACCATTCTACGCAGTATACTCCTACTACCGCAACGGCATCACACGAAGCACCAACCGCACCTTCTACCCATTCCTCAACCACTCAGAAGTCACAGCACCAAGCTTCATGCGAAGCATGGCAGTAATACAAGACTCGCTAGGCGACAGCCCATCACCCGCCCTCGCAATCATCTCCAGCTTCGTCCTAGTAGTCCTCGCAGGCCTAGTAGCAGGAGCAATAGGCTTCGGAGGCGGCTTCATAGTAATCGGCATAGGCTTCTTCCTAGCCTACATGGACTTCGTATCATGGACAGTATGGGCCATAGCCACCGTGTTCGCCATACTAGCATTTTTGACTGTTGGGAGGCGATACGGATGAAATGGTACACCATGATGGTCATAGCCTACATCACCCTAGCAGGCTGGGTCTGGATAGGCACCGCATCCATTCCTCCAGAACACAACCCCTACGTCAACATCAGCGAAAACCAAACCGCACCATACCAAATCCTTGAAGCATTCGGCTTCAACGTCGGCAACGCCACAAGCGGAGAAGTCGGACCCAGCGTAGAAGGATGGATGACAGCCAACACCACAACCCAAAGCGAACTCATGACTACCTCACCAGGAGGCGTACTAGGCATAGCAGCAGAAGGCCTATCAGCCTTCCTTGGAGCCTTCGGCGCACCAGTACAATACATCATCGGCTTCATAAACGCAGTCAGCTCGCTCATAAGCGCCATGACAACCATACTCTCCAGCGTAGGCATACCACAACCCTGGGCAGGACTCATCGGCGGCATCTGGAACATCATGTTCATACTAGCCCTAGTCGCGCTCATAACAGGGAGGGACATCTAATGGTAGACCCTGGAGCAATAGAAGGCCTCTGGCAACTAGTCTACAACCAAGCCGTGCCATTCGTGTTCCCTGAAGCATGGGGCGGCAAAGAACTATTCATAGTCTTCTACCTCATCTTCATCACCTACATCCTCCTGAAAACCGGCGCAGACAGAACAAGCTTCGCCTTCGTAATCGTCTTCTCCATAGGAGCCTTCGCATTCATGGGCCTCATACCCAACCCCGCCCTATGGGGCATCATAATCATCGCAGGAGCCATACTCACATTCAGAGCACTAGGCAGCTTGCTAAGTGAATAACCATGACCAAACAAACAGTCGCAGCAGCCCTCGCACGCGCGAGGAAGAAAGCAGCAGAACCCGGCAGCGACCGCCAATACTGGCAGTTCCACGCGGAACAATTACAGCTCATGCTTGCCCGAATGGGTCTTCCCAGGGGCAGGCCGAGGCAAGCTTTGAAAAAAGGATGGAGGATGATACAATGACAAAATATTACGAGTCAAAACCGAAATACGAAATATATTTCCGAAAGAAAGGAAACAAGAAATGGTTTAGAACAGGCAAAGTCTACTGGAACAAAAGAATAGGAGAGAGCAACGCCACATCGGAAGGGCACTTCGAGCATAAACTCAAAAGATACAAAGCACATGAGAAGAGGTGAACACAATGACAAGACGACGGAAGGATTACATGCAGCCAGCCAGAGACGCCATGGCCACCACGCTAGGCCTTACCGTAGGCGCGGTAGGCCTGACAGTAGCTAGAGACGTTGGAGCAGGACTGGGCGGCACCACTGGAACAGTGTTCAATCAAGGAGTCCTGCCGATGGCAGGCATGGGCATGATGATGCAAGCAGTGCCGAGAGTGCCACGGTATCACCGAAAGGTCAGGCACAAGAAACGGAGGTGAAAACGAAATGGCATGGAAGAAAAAACATAAAGGGCATATGACAACACAATGGATAGACCAAGAACCAGGCAAAGAAGAATATGGTTTGATAGATGTAAGAAGAATGAATGAAAAAAGGAATGAAGGATGGAATTTGTCAATATATCCAAAGAAAGGGAAATCAAAATCAAGCTGGCATAAAACAAGAAAAGAAGCTGAAACAGCAGCTAGAAGATGGCTTTAACAATGCTCAACCTATCCCGCCTCAAAGGCTCGCAAATAGCTCAAGCCATTCAGCGCAAGCAAGACCGCACCGCACTCCTAGCCTTGAGTAGCAAGCTAGATGGAGAACAAGTAACCAGCCAATCACAAAAAAAGATTTATGAAATCCTAGCAGAAGGAACAACATTGATGGGACGCCAAACAAACAACTGGAAAAAAGACACGCCAACCAACCAAAAAGAATTCCTCAAACGCACGAGGCATATCCTAGAACTACCACCAAAAGACTACACAGACGAACAAGCCAAAAACGCCCTGCAACAAATGGACTTCTTTTTCAACACCTTTGAACAATCCATGATAGGAACAGAACCACCCCCAAAAAACAACATAATCACATCACTACAACAAGCACAAAGAGTAGCCGCAAAGGCTGCACTCAACACTAAAAGATGGGGTTCAACATACCTCCATGACCAGTTAGTAAAAGACTTAAAGGATGCGATGAAATGAAAATCCGTGAATACCTTATAAGTTTTGCCATAGCAGGATATTTCATTTGGTGTTTTATTGATGAGGTAATGATTGGAGGGAGGTGAAACAAATGAAAAAACATAAAACAGTTGTTTTCAGTCAAACATTTGGAGATTATACTATGCAATTTAAAACCAAAGAAGAAAAGAAACGATATGACAAAGCACTAAAAGAACATTATCCATACTTTATAAAAGTGAAGTGAAGCATATGAAAATAACCAAGGAAAAAGCAGCCATGCTCTGCATGGCCCTGAAAGCCAAAATCAACGAACTCTACAACCTCCCCGAACCCATATCAACACGCGAGGCAGCGCCGTTCACGGAACTCTACCACGAAATTTACAACGAGTTCCTTGCCGAGACTACCGAGCCATCAAGCAAAAACTCGAGTAGTTCTCCACAAACCTGAGCGAACCATACTTGGTGCAGTTGCCGAGAACCCAAGAAGCATTGCTGTTGTTGATGTCATCCCAATTACTCAACGGGCTGAACTGTGGGTTAGCGCCAAACCATGAAAGCCAATGACCGAAACGCCACTCATTCGCTATCGGCTCACCCCCTGTGATTGACGCCACGCTTTGCATGCTATCCATCAAATGCTGGTCAGGCACAGCATTCCACAAACTAGACATCGCCACCAAAGAACCGCTAATCATCAACACCTCCAACAAAAACAACCTACGCTTCGGACTAGCAGCCCGGAAAAACAAAACCATCAACACCGCCAAAGGGAACACGGAGAACGTCAAAAACTTTGCCAAGTAAAGACCCGGCAACAAGAAGAACACTGTCCACAACCGCAGCTCCAACGCAGCCTCTTTCAACATCCACAAACCCAGCAAACCCACGCACAGCGTCGGCAAGAGCATGTAGATGCCCGGCATGTTGTCGCCAACAGTGAAACCAGGCACAGGCAGACTAGACAAGCCGAAGCCAAACAACCACACACCCAACAGCGACAAAGCAACGAAGCCCAACAGCAAGTGCCGGTCCTTCCTCAACACTCCAAGCAAACCAGCGCACAGCAAGAACAAAATGCTGCCACGCCAAACCATCAACCCAATCAAAAACAACATCGAGGAAAGAACAAGCTCATCTGTGTGGCCATCACGGAAATACTTCAACGCAAAATACAACCCCGCCAAGCACACGACCATGCCAAGAAGGTCTTCCTCAAAGATACCGAACCTGAAACCGAACACTGGAAAACCATACACTAGAAACGCTGCAATCCAACCAGGCTCCTCCCACAAACACCTCGAAAAGAACACATCGAAGCGCTCTTTTATGCCCCCAGAAGGCGGGGTTATTGGCTCACTTTTGCCAATTGCGTGCTTTCCAACCAACAAGTCCGCGATGAAACCCACACACAGAGCGGCACAGAACGCCATGATTACAGGATACACGCGCATCAGCCAGTCGCTCCAAGGCACCAAACCCATTAAAAAGAAGAAACCAAACGGATAACCACTCGGCACCGTTCCAGCTCTGATGTGCGCCGCCAGGAAATACGGGTCAGTATCAGCAGGCCAACTCCTCAACAACGCCGGACTCAACACCACCAGGTTGAACACGAACAACACCACAAGAAAACGCCAATCAAGCCTCATCCTTCTTCACCTCACGCACACGCTCCAAATACGCCATCGTCTCCTCCAACGCAGTCTTCAAACGCCGCAACTCACTACCAGTCGCAATAACCCACCCCTGCAAACGCTCATTCTCCCTCAACAACCTTGCATTCTCCTCCTCCAAAGCAGCGTTCACCTTAACCAACAAACCAACACGCATATTATTCTTCATAGGAAAAGCGCCGCCGCAACCAGCAACACAACAACCATCACCACAACACCAATGGCTATCTTGCTCCAATCACGGTCCAACCAAGACTTCTTCTCAAGCTTCTCAACAGGCACACCACCAAGCAAACCCTTCGGCAAAGGCGACACACGCACAGGCATCTCCAACTCCTTGATAGCCTCATCAGCCATCTGCTTCCCAGGCGCTCGTATGACAATCCAGTCAGGATGCTTCGCAGCAACGTGCATGACCTTGGTAGTGTTGCTCTGATGCTCCGCACCACAAGCCGGACACACATTCTTCTTCTCCTCAACTGCCACAGGCGGCAGAGCCTTCACGCGCAACGAGATATCCCGCAACGCAATCGTAATCGCATCCAAACCCTTAGACAAATCTTCCTGCTCACTCATTGTACCAAACCTCCTCACAAAACTTCCAAAACAAATCAAAAAACAACAAAGCCAAACCAGCCAAGACCGACACCATCATCCACAACTCGCCACGAGCCTCACCCAACGTGTTCGTATACAACACCACACGGCCAGTAGGCAACGAATCAACCCACAAAGTAATCGCGAAAAAAACCATGCCCAAAGACATAACCACAAACACACAACGCGCCAACAAACCCAAAGTCTCAATCTTCATCCACAACACCATCCGTAGGCAAATACCGCGCTAGAAGCGGGTCAACCCACCTCTTGAAATACCAAAACAACAGCATCGCGGCAATCGCAAAACTGAAGACAACAATCCAAAGCCACCACACCTCAACAGGCATTGTCCACACATCAAACACTTCACTCATTTCCGCACACACTCCACGATGAAAGCCGCGTCTTCCGGCCCAATACTCAAAGGCGGAACCAAAAACCTCCAATTTCCAATCGCTAAAAGCCACAAGAAAAAGCGCAGCGGAAACCAAAAAAGCAACAGTGTAGTCCTAGCTCTTATTCCAGCAGGACAACTATACCCCCTGCGCTTTATTTTGAAGTGAGTGGAAAGCAGCTTGGACAGCGTCTCCGGTGTGAACATCACTTCATGCTCCAAATCCGCCCAACGCTGACTAGCAGCCAAGATAAAGCCAGCATTCGGCGTCTCGATGACCAGCCTGCCGCCGCTTACCAGTCTCAAATCCAACAGCTCAACCAAAGTGTTCAAGTCCTCCTTCTTGAAATGCTCGATGACAAAACGCAACATGATTAAATCATAACGCTTCCTATTGCTTTGCAGGAAGCGGATTATCTCATCTCTGTGGAACACCACACCGTCTATTGATGCGGGCTTCAAGTCAACGCCGGTCAAGTCTTCATAACCTTTCTTTTTCAGCCAAGACAAGAACGCGCCATCTCCGCAGCCCAAGTCCAGTATGGCAGCGCTTTTGCTGCTCGGCAACACTTTCTTGTAGTTTCGCTCGAACTCTTGCACGCTCATCTCAGCACCTCATACTTGAACCAAATCACCAGCGCAAGCGGCAACAAAACCAGCGCCAACAAACGATTACTCATTTCCGCGCCTCCTTTCTCCCGCTTTCAACAAGACGCTCAATGTCGGTTGTTCGGTCATACTCTTCCAAAGCCTTTGCTAAAAGCGTTAAGCTCTCAAAATAAACAATGAACTCGCCGACATCGAGCACCCACCCATCTCCTTGTGTTCTGAAAATCTCCCAGCTCATTTCCGCGCCTCCTTTTCCAGCTCGGCAAGCAACTCGTCTATGTGATGGTTTCTCCCGTTAGCAAAAGCTCTCTGATATGGTGTCAGTTCTTTCGCGTATAACGACTTGTTTTCCAGCAGTTCCCGCAACTCAGACAACTTAATGTAGCGTTCTTCACTGCTACATTCATCACAATCTTCCGTTTGGTAGTGACGGCACTTCAACATCTCGGTTAGTTTCTCTCCGCAGTAAATCTTCATTTCGTCACCTTCTCTCCCGCTTTTGTAGCAATGATAGGAAACCCCGCCAGAACTGGAAGTAACAGCCAGCTGGCTAGTTTCAGAGTTTCCTTCCAAGTCACCAGCACTTGAGTAACCAAGTCCACCAAACAAGCTCCCTATCACTGTATCTACATTCATTTCATCACCTTCTCCTCGTATAAAGCCCCACATTCACCACAATACCAGCGAGCGTTTCCATTAACACACTCGCAATAAGGACAAGTCCAATAATCGCTTCCGAAAGCCCAACGTTTAAACAAAACCCATAAGCTCATTTCCGCGCCTCCTCTTTATAGACATACCATAAAACAAGAAGCGAGTATGGCGCACAAAAAGCTACGAGTAGTGCTTCACTCGGCTTTATTGATGTAAAGAAAGCAAAACAAAACTCCGCGAAGTTCATTTCGTCACCTTCTCCTCCTTTAACACAAAAACCAACCAGCAAATCATCGCCAGAGCCCATACAGGCCAGACAAGCCACGCATGACCAAGTTGCCACAACACCTGCGACAACATCAATCCGCTCGCAAAAGAGGAAAAAACAATCGAATAAAACACGTTGCTCATTTCGTCACCTTCTCCTCCTTTCCAGCTCTTAAGGCAGTTTGTGTTTCCACCCCGGCTCGTTCAGCCCGGAGCATTTTATGGAAGTGAAGTGCGTCATGTTTCCAGACTCTTTCATGTCTGTTCATGACTTCATCTCTCCTAGATTGTCTTTCTTTCTTCAACCAACCACGATTTTGTCCCAATGTTCCATCGGTTCTTTTTGTGTTGGCATTCGTCATTTCGTCACCTTCTCCTCATAGTATTCACACTCAGGACACTCCACCCACTCCCGGCCCTCCTCCCTGAACTTCATAGCCTTCTCACAACCACACCTGGGACAAAGCCAAAAACACTGCCAAGCCGCGAGACGCTCAGGAGGCAAAGTAGCCAAAGCACCCCTCAACTGAAAATCATCATCAGGCGCAACACCGCCATGAAAACGACCACGCCTCACCAACTACCTCCGCCTCCTTTCACGAGCAGCCCTACGAGCCGCACTACGCCTCTGAAAAAACAACTCACGCGCTCTCTTGCACTCAGCACAATAACGCTTCCGCGCGTTCTTCAACTGCAAGATAGGCTTCCCGCATAATTCACATGCAGAATAAAACCGTTCCAAACGACTCTTTCTGGCTTTAACCAACCGCGTTTTCCTTCGGGAAGGTGAAGAAAACGACCCCCGACCAAGAGGTGTTTTGCCCTGCACTATGCTATAGCTGGTTTTCCCAACGCGATTCTTGGCAGCCAAACAGAATCACTCCCCTTTTAAACCCTTCTCCGCCACAACAAGCACCCGAACCAACACCTCATCCAAAGGCTCATGCTTAGAACCAAACAAACGAAGCCGGTCCCTCGTACTCTTCCGCACACGCAACGACGTGAACTCTTCAACCGTCATCCTTCCTCCGCCTCCGCATCAGACATATCATCAGGAGATAAACCTTCCTTGCGTCTCTTGTCGTCAAGCTCCTCGAACCTTTCTTCTTGTTCTTCGTCCAAACGGTTGCGCATGATGTAAAGCTCGTTCCATTCGTGAATCTCTTCAGGCGTCATCCTTCCTCCGCCTCCCACCAGGCTTGGGCGCTTGCATAGACTTCAACTCGTCCTGCAACGCCAAATACGTTTCCCAAAGCATTGCTTCACGCCCACCACCCGGCACGCTACGAGCAAACTCCAACTTCACTACTTCCATTGCTTCCAGCACGTCCTCAACATCCTGACGGAACATCACGGACCACACCCTTCCAACTTCCTGCTCTCAAAATCACTCGGCACCTGAGCACGCCAAATATTCACCAACGCAGCCGCACAAAGCCAAGCCAGGAAAGTCAAGGAACCATACCAAAAGCCTTGAAAACCAAGCTCAGTGCCAGCCACAATTACAAACGTGAACACCAAGCCCCAAAACACTGCCGTCTCGCCCTGATTCATCTCAATCCACCTCCTCATCCATTCTCCTGAACGCCTCACTCCTCACAGCCAACGCGAGATACACCAACACGATGACCGCACCAGCAGCACCAGGCTCCAAAAAAGCAACAGCCGCAGCCACACACAACAACGCAGCCTCAATCGGATGCGCGAAAAACAACACACCACCGATATGCTGCTCTGTACTCTTCTTCACAGTTTCCTTGTTCACTTTCAAAACCTCCTTTTTCCTTTGCCTGTTAACAATTTGCCAATCTTGAATCCTTGAACGCCAACCAGAATACGCACACGCTTCGCTGCAATACGTTCTCCTGCGTGGTTCTGTGACCGGCTGACCACAAACAATGCAATTCATTTCTTCACCGCCTTTTTGAACAGAATCTTGCCCAACCAGATGCGCACCATCAAACCGCGAGTCCAAGGCACATCAGGATACCTGCGGTACAACTCATGCCTGGTCGCATCATCCGGGCTGTCAATCTCCGTCACCGCAAACGTCACAGTCCGCTTGCCATCCGTCAGCTCGATGCCCTCGATTTCCCGGCATTCCACTTGCTTTTTCCCATCCAAAGCCAAGTCCAAGTACTTCGGTTTGATTTTCGCCCGGAGCATCATTTCCATTCCTCCTGCCACACGCTATCCGCTGCCTCACACCACTCCGCGAGAGTCATCCAAGGCTCCACGCGATAACCAAGCTCCGCTGAAACCTCCTCGTAAAAACTCATGCTTTCACCTTCTGTGGATGCGCTTCTTTGATTAAGGCTATGGCATGTCTGATAGGGCCAGCAATCCACGTCTGGCGATACAGTTCAGTTCGTTCTTTCACAAGCTTTGTGAACTC
>Ga0209287_10000963_pt1 | contig 15411 bp, 14 predicted proteins | sample PPLLak3cmMay2015_2_FD_187255 | JGI IMG/M metagenome (GOLD analysis project Ga0209287, IMG submission 187255) | Freshwater sediment microbial communities from Prairie Pothole Lake near Jamestown, North Dakota, USA - PPLs Lake P8 Core (1) Depth... | ecosystem: Environmental > Aquatic > Freshwater... | reverse complement strand
ACTTGATCGTCGATGATGAGCTTCTGGGTGTTCGCCATGCACATGGGCGGGTCGTAGCTGTCGTCATAGGCTACCACTTTGATGGTGCGGCCGTGAACCCCTCCTTGCTCGTTGACGTGGTTGAGATAACTCATCGCCCCTCGAAACGTCTGGGTGCCGAGAAAGCTGGCGTGCCCTTTGAGGGCCAGGGAAGACCCCAGAAGGATCTCTTGCGCGGTCACCCCCGAGCTGATAGCCTCCGGCGCCGCACTTTCATCAGAGCTATGGCATCCGCAAAGAATACATAAAAAACAAAATATTAAAACAAGGGGTTGGCCGAACTTGCCTCGTAAAGGGAAACGCCCGGCTCCGCAACCTGCGGATAGAAAACGAATGGCGGCTGTTAGTTTGGGAAACTCTTGGTATGATTGAAGCGAATTCATTCTATTGTGATATATAAAAAATACGACTGCGTGTCCATGGAATTAATGGTTTGAGCAGAGCGGCGAGGCCCTCGAAATCAGGTCCCCGCATGCAGACCCGGACGAAGCGGACTGGCACGTCAGATTGTTACGGTCGACTCGATGCTATTGGAGTAGCCGCTTGTCGAATTGATAGACTTCGACATCGCGTATTCTGACATGTTTCATGTCGGGGTGTGACGGATTGATAAGTACGCTGTGCTCCCCTGGCACAACGGCTGAGGGAACGACTAGCAACAGATGTGAATTCCCGATGATCCAGTCCGTTCCGATCGTTGCCAGTTCAGGGGGCGGAGGGTAGTGATTCCACTTAGGCGGTAGCTTTTCAATGGAAACGACCGTCTTTGGAGCTGCGTCGGGGACTTCCAGGGTTGCCATCCTAAGATTCTTGGGAATGATTGCAATCGGGACATGCACGAGATACTCAACTGTCGCAAGGGCGCGGTTTGGAGCCGTGTACAAAACGGCCGTTCCCTTTACATTCCACCGGCCTCCGGCGACGCGTGCGCCAATTCCCGAAAGGTCCCGAATGTATTTCGCCTTCGCCAAGCGATACACCTGCATCAGGCCGCAACCCCGTGTTCGATGCGGGTGAGTTCGTCCAGGACCATGTCGATGCCAAACCGAGAGGAAAGAAGGCTCTTCGGGGACTGGCCCCCCAGTGCCGTGCTGGGCTGATCGATCCAGGCCTTAAAACGCTCATGGTCTTCGAACACCTCCATCCCCTTGGCGACGGCTTCTGCCAGGTGGAGGATGTACTCGGAAACAACCCGGTCGAAGTGCTCCTTGGGCGCGTAGCGCTGGATCGTGCGCTCCGTCACCGGAAGCAGCGCCGCCATCTTGCTGACGGGTAATCCCATGAATTTAGCCAGATACAGAAGCGACTCTTTGGAGACCCCTTTTCGACTGAGGTCGATAAGATCCATCCGCGTCTGGACCTCCCGCCCAAGGGCCTTTTTTCCACCGAGCAATTGGGTGAGGTTTGAAATCGGCATAACGCCTCCCCTTTTTAGTTCATACGCTATGGATCTTAAGGATATAGACAAATGTCGTATCCGTCAAGGACATCTATCCGGCGCAGGAAGTCAGAGATTTTATAATGGATGAGAAAGGTGGCTTGGTTGCCAAAAAGCACGTATTTGTGAAGAGGATATTCTAATGTGATATAGGAATGTCAGGTTATTTTAAACGCTGGAAAAATCCTGCGCTATCTGCCGATCGAGAACATAAACGCATTGACGCCGTCATCAAACAAGAAAAACAGTTGGTTGTTATATCTTTCGTAACGCCCATGTCTAGTATAGTGGGGGTTTTTTCTTTTATAGTATTCCCATGAATCCCACGAATTCCAATGACCATTATAATTATAATGGTGGAAATGCTCATGTTTATAATGATCATGGCGAGGCTTTGATCGATATCCATGATAATGGCGGTAATCGTCTCTGTGACGGTCTTTACGGTAATCATCTTTACCACGGTCTTTGTGGCCATAGTCGTGGCCGCGTTTTCCATTATCACCCTTCCGATCATCTGCCAAAGAAACACCAGCGCCAATAAAAATCATAAGGGTTGCAATTGCTAATATTTTAATAATATTAGCCTTCATTCTCTTCTCCTGTCTTGGTTAAAATTACTTTGATTAGACGGGCCATGAGATGAGATGGTTTACATCAGACTCAGCCCGGGTTGAATACTCAACCCCATAAGTTATGCCGTTTTTCTATGGCCTTATCTCAACAATCGTACCATTTGGGACCAACTTGTAGATTTCCTCCATTTCTTCGTCTGCAACGGCAATACACCCTTTCGTCCAGTCAACCTCTGCATGAGAAGCACCAACCCACGTGAGACCATTTTTGATGCCATGGATCATTATATCTCCGCCCGGAGAAACACCCAGTTCTTTTGCTCGCATTTTGTCTTTTTCGTTTGGATAGGAAATATGAAGAGACAGGTGATAACCGCTGTCCCGGTTTCTTGAATCGATGATGTAAGTTCCCTCCGGGGTTTTGCTATCGCCCTGCCGTTCTTTCGGCCCAACCGGGTTCCCCCCCAGGGCAATCTTGTAGGTTTTGATCACCTCGCCCTTTGAGAGCACCCTCAATCGTCGCTCTTTCTTTTCTATCAGAACTTTATCTGCCGGTTCCGACCGGAATGCAAAAATCTTTTGTTCGAGCGTTTCAATTTTTTCTTGCAGTGCAATAATCTCATTCTCTTTGTCTTTAGCCTCTTGCCGGGAAGTCTCAATCTGTGCTTGCTGCGTAGCAATTATTTTATCCTTGATGATGACATTATGGATTTGAAGTATCATCATCTGGCTGTCCTGCCTGTATTCACTATCCGGGTAATTCCTTACGATTTTTTGAAAACATTCCAGAGAGTTCTGATAGTCTTTTTGTTCGTTTCTGGGATAGGCATGAATAACACCCATCTCGAAAAGAACTCTGTCCGCTACCGCGGGATGTTTCTCAATAATTTGCTCGTATCGGCTCAGAGAATCCTCGTATTTTCCCTGGTTGAAAAAATCATTTGCCTCCTGGGAGATTGATCTGACCTGAAGCCCCCCGTCAATGTAACTGCATCCGCATATAAGAATGGGTGTTATCATGATGCAGGCGAAGAAAAGGCGAAGATACTTGCCTATCCCTCTCCGCCTTTTATCTGTATACGTCTTTGTGGTTGTTAATAATGCGCTTGATGATCGCAAAACCAGTCCTCTTCCAGATATATCCGCAATACGTACCGTGCCAAACGGTGAAAATATTAAGGAAGTGGCAGGCCTTAAAACCTTACCACTTCCTTTAGATTTACTTCTTCATGGATTTCTGGAAAATAATGTCGGCTTGTTTTGCTTTTTCATCTGCGATTCGCTCTCTTTCCTCCGCCCTCCTTACAGCCTCCTCAGCGCGGGCCGCTGCTTCATTTGCCTTTAACGTGGCCGCATCGGCTGCTGCCTTGGCAGCCTGCGCATCCTGAGCCGCTTGATCAGCTTTCGCGCCAATCATCTTCTCCTGGGCCTGCACCTGCTCAAGGTCACCTTTTGTTGCGCAACCCCCTACACCCATAGCGAGAGCAATCATCATTGAAATCACCAAAAGATTCTTCTTCATAATGTAGTAACCTCCTTTCTGTTAGGTTAACCTATTACCACAATAGCGACTGCAAAATTCTCCATTACTTAACAAGAAACATACACGTTGTGTTATTGTCCTGCTGCAAAATACATGTACATCTTTTGCAGATAAAGCACAACGATTTCTTGATTTCTCAATGCAGGACCGCCTCTGGCGCTGTCGGGCGATAATGCATCTATGTATACGGCTTAAATTGGCAGAACAGGCGCCATTGGCTAAATCTCCTTTAAGGTTCAACCAATATGCCGTCTATTTCCAAATCAATTTTCAAGCGTTTTGCCGCGTCTTTGGCCTCGCTCATATTATTGAAAGGGCCGGCGAGAACTCGGTGGCGATCATTCTTTGACAACGCCCTTGCGGGTATTTGTGGGCCCTGATGGTTAATAATTGCGGCAAGCCTCAGAGCGTCAACCTTGTCATGCAAAATAGCAGCCAGAACATACCACGCGTCTGTTTTGAGTTCCGGTATTTCCGGTTTGCCATATAGCTTGTCCGGGTGCTTGAGTTCAATGGTTTTCGCAACATCCTTTTCGCTTCCATGGCGGATCTCGAATATGGGGACAGGGATCCCTCGGGCCTCCGCCACTGCTTCCTTAACTTTTTTCCAGTCAAGCGCGTGCCCTGACTTCTTTTCGATATTTATCAATTTTGCATATGCCTTTTCCAATTCTGTGGTGCCTGATTCTTCAAAAGGCGTATGAACTTCTATGTAGACTATTCCATCACGTTGGCCTACGAGATACGGCTGGTTAACAATGTTTACAGGTGTTTTCACCGAGGTGTTTTCGAAAAGTCTCTTGATGTCTTCCGGATAGAGCCTTATGCAGCCATTGGTTGCTCTGAGGCCGATACTGGTCGGTTTATTAGTACCATGGACCAAATAACCTGACTTACTTAAATAGAGAGCGTGTTCTCCCAATGGATTTAGAGGCCCCGGGGGTACTTTAGCCGGCAGAGGATCTCCCTTTTTCCTATGGTCTTCAGCAATCGAGGCGGGCACATGCCAAGTCGGCCGGAACATCTTGAGCACGATATACATCTGGCCCATGGGCGTGGGTCGCTCGGTGGTACCGACACCGATCGGGTAGGTCGACACCGCAAAATGTTTACCATCTTCTCTAAAATAAAAGAGCCTCATAGCGGCCAAGTTGATCACGATACCTTTTCTTACGCTGTCTGGCAGGATAAAGCTCAGAGGCAACAGGATGCGATCTCCGTCCTCAGGCACCCATATATCCATCCCCGGATTAGCTGCACTGACTGTATTGATTCCCAAACTGAAATGTCTCGCAATATCCGGCAGCGTATCCCCCTTTTCAAGTCTGATGACCGCCAACCGGCCAATGACGTCATCTTCTTTTGCAACAAAAAAGTCATTTCGTTCGATTTTTTCCTCCAGCTGGCTTGGAGGCGGCAGAGATTTCACCAGAACTTCTCTCACAGCAGCACAGCCATAAAAAGATAAGATGAACATCAATAGAATTGCGAGATGAAGCCTGTTGAATGAAGGTGACAGGTCAAATATTCGGCACAGGGTTGTATAAACGACCTTGTTTAATGAAGAAAAATTGAAAGCCATCTTTCACCAAAACTGGATCGAATTGACGCGCAAGGCTCAATTCCATCGCAAGATCAATAACGCGCTACTCATTAAATCTTGGCGGCTTGGCTTTAATGATTCAAACCGCTCGCATGGCCCGCAGCTCGTTGCAGATCAGTCCGTCGACCCCCAGGCCGAGAATTTTCTGCGCCTCTTCCCGGGTGTTGATGGTCCAGGGGAAAATCTTCAGACCGGCGGCATGCAGCATCTCCACCTGATCGCGGGTCAGGGCCTTGAAGCGAGGATGCCAGGAAAACACCTTCAGCGCAAGCAGCAGGTCCATGACATTTCGGTCGACTCCCTTGTCGGTGATGAGGGCGATGGCAGGCGGAGCGTCCATGGCGGCGATTCGCCGGATAATGCGCTGGTCGAAACTGGAGACGATCACCCGATCCATCGCTCCGCTGGTTTTCACCAGCCTTACCACCTGGTGCTCGATGGCGTCGGCCGGGTAGGTCGCCTCAAAGGCGCTCGTCTTGATTTCGATGTTCAGCATGCACCTGCCGGCGGTCAGCCTCAGGACCTCGGATAGCTCCGGCACACGCTCCGCCGAAAAACGCGCATCAAACCAGCTGCCGGCGTCGAGCGTTTCGATCTCTTCGAAAGAATGGGCCCCCACCAGGCCTTTCCCCGTCGTGGTCCGATTAAGCGTGTCGTCGTGGATCACGACCACTTTACGATCCTGTGTCAGGGTGACATCCAGTTCGATCATGTCGCAGCCGTCGTCCATGGCGCCTTTGAACGATGCCATGGTGTTTTCGGGATAGCGTGCCGGGTAGCCGCGGTGGCCGATGAGAAGCGGGCGGGTGAACCGGGCGAGGTCAAGTGGAGTGGGCATGAATTTAACTCACCCTGTGTAAACAGGTAGCTGGGTATTCAGGTGTTTCGGTCTTTGGGCGGCTCCCTACCCAATACCCGGACACCCAAATACCCCCTATCCTATCCTTTTCTTGGTTTCCGGATCGAACAGGTGCAGCTTCGCCGGCGGGATGGTCAGCGGGAGCGTGGCGTGCTTTTCAATTCGGTGCACGTCAGCCAGCCGAACGATCAGTGCGATTTCGCCGCAGCGGCCGTGCACCAGGGTGTCGGCGCCGAGCAGTTCCACGTGATCGACCGCCAGCTGAATCCCTCCCTGCCGGTTGCCGTTCAATTCCAGATGCTCCGGTCGAATCCCCATAACCACTTGCTGGCCGGCCCGGGCAGGCAGCCCGACGCCGTTCAGTGAGAGGCGGACGGCACCGGGAAGAACCAGTGCCCGGCCGTCCGGGCTCACCCGCGCTTCGAGGAAATTCATGGCCGGGGAGCCGATGAACCCCGCCACGAACGTGGTGGCCGGCCTTTCATAAACATCGAGCGGCGCGCCGATCTGGGCCGCGTAGCCGTTGTCCATCACCACTAGGCGGTCCCCCAGGGTCATGGCCTCCACCTGGTCATGGGTCACATAGATGCTGGTGATCTTCAGCTCTTCGTGCAGCTTGCGGATCTCGAGCCGCATCTGCACCCGCAGCTTGGCGTCCAGGTTGGACAGCGGCTCGTCGAACAGGAAAACCTTCGGCTCTCTCACGATGCAGCGCCCCATGGCCACCCGCTGGCGCTGGCCGCCTGAAAGCTGGCGCGGCTTGCGCTCCAGCAGTTCGCTCAGCTCCAGGATCTGGGCGGCGTTGCGCACCCGACGGTCGATTTCATCCTTGGCCATCCGGCGCATTTTAAGGCCGTAAGCCATGTTCTTGTAGACCGTCATATGGGGGTAGAGAGCGTAATTCTGGAAGACCATGGCGATGTCGCGGTCGGCGGGCTCCAATGCGTTGACCACGCGCCCCTGGATAGCGATTTCGCCGGTGGTGATTTCCTCCAGACCGGCGACCAGCCGCAGCAGGGTGGACTTGCCGCACCCCGACGGGCCCAGAATGACGATGAACTCGCCGTCGCGGATGTCGCAACTGATGCCATGAATGACCTCCACCTTGCCGAACTTTTTGGTCACATTTCGAATCGAAACATCTGCCATTTTTTTCTCTGTCGTGATTAAATGTGTTTGCTTCACACTTAAAACATAAAACTTAACACCTCTATTTCCAGCCATAATAAGGCAAGAAAGAAAAGCTCTGTCTGATACTTATTAAACTGAAAAGACTATTTTTCCGTCTCCGTCATCCCGCGCACAAACTGCTTCTGCATGAAAATCACCACCAGGACCGGCGGCAGCATGGCCAGGATGGTGGCCGCCATGATGATCTGCCACTCGGCCTGGCCCTCGCCCACATCCAGCATGCGCTTGATGCCGATCAGAAGCGTGTAATGGCTTTGATCGCTCGTGATCAAGAGCGGCCACAAATACTGGTTCCAGCCGTAGATGAACAGGATCACGAACAGGGCGGCGATGGAGGTGCGCGACATCGGCAGCAGGATGTCGAAGAAAAACTGCATGGGGCTGCCGCCGTCAATGCGGTGGGCTTCGCAGAGCTCGTCGGGAATGGTCATGAAAAACTGCCGGAACAGGAAGGTCGCGGTGGCGGATGCGATCAGCGGCAAGATCAGTCCGCCGTAAGAATCGAGCAGCTTGAGATCGGCGGCGACCTTGTAGGTCGGCAGAATGCGCACCTCCACCGGAAGCATGAGCGTGATGAAGATCATCCAGAAGAAGACCATGCGCAGGCGGAACCGGAAGTACACGATGGCGAAGGCGGCCAGGAGCGATATGGTGATCTTGCCGAAGGTGATGCCGAGCGCCATGATCAAACTGTTCAGCATCATCGTGCCAACGGTCGCCCCGACGTCCCGTGGTCCCACGGTGAGCGCGCGCAGGTAGTTCTCCACCAAATGGCTGCCGGGAATCAGCGGAAACGACTGGGTGATCGCCTCGATGGTGTGAGTCGAGGCGACGAAAGTGACGTAGATCGGGAAAGCGAGCACCACCGCGCCGAAAATGAGAACGGCGTGCGTGATGACCGTCAGGACGCGGCGGTGTTCGACCATCATGGCTAGTAATGCACCTTGCGCTCGATAAAGCGGAACTGGACCACGGTTAGCGCGATCACCACGATCATCAGGACGACCGATTGCGCGGCCGACCCGCCGAGGTCCAGGTTGATGAAGCCGTCGTTGAAAACCTTGTACACCAGGATGTTGGTGGCGTAATTGGGGCCGCCGCGCGTGATGGCATGGATCACGCCGAAGGTGTCGAAGAAGGCATACACGATGTTGACCACGATCAAGAAAAACGCCGTGGGCGACAGCAGCGGGAACACGATGCTCCAGAATCGCCGCCACGGCCCGGCGCCGTCGATGGCGGCGGCCTCGATGAACGAGTGCGGAATGGCCTGAAGCCCCGCCAGGAAAAACAGAAAGTTATAGGAAACCTCGCGCCACGCCGCCGCCACGACCACCAGGGTCATGGCCTGGGGGCCGTTGAGAGTATGGTTCCAGGCGATACCGATGCCTTTGAGAAAAAAGGTGACCATCCCCACCGTGGGGTTGAAGAGAAAGAACCACAGCACCCCGGCCACCACCGGCGCCACGGCATAGGGCCAGATGATGAGAGTCTTGTATGCGGTCGCCCCCCGCAGAGCCCGATCGGCCATGACCGCCAGCAGCAGCGCCACCGAAAGGGCGATGCCGGCCACGGCGAGGCTGAAAACCAGCGTCACACGGAACGAACCCAGGTATTCCTCGCTGGTGAAGATATCGGCAAAGTTGTCGAACCAGACAAACGCAGAGGAGGTGCCGAAGGCATCCTCCTGTAGAAATGACTGCAGCAGCGCCTGCGAGGCCGGCCAGATGAAGAACATTAGGGTGATGACGATCTGGGGTGCGACCAGGAGGTATGGCAGAACCCTGTTCCTGAATACGACTCGTTTTTCCATGAACCATCCGGGCCATGTTCGGTTAAAACCTGTGGGAGCGGCTTCCCAGCCGCGATCTTTTTAAAATGGCCTCGCGGCAGGATGCCGCTCCCACCATAGAACCCATCCAAGACCGTTACAAAGAGAGCAATTATTTATTGGCCTTCTCGAACTTGCGCAGCTGCTCGTTCCCGGCTTTGACGGCATCGTCCAACCCCTGCTTGGCCGATTTCTTGCCCGCAAAGACGGCTTCGAACTCGTTGTCCATGATATCGCGGGTCTTGGCGTGGTCTCCGAAGCGCAGGCCCTTGGAGTTCTCGGTCGGCTTGTTCAGAGTCATCTGCTTCAGCGCCGTTTCCGTGCCGGGGTTTTTATCATAGAAACCCTGCTTCTTGGACAACTCGTAGGCGGCCAATGTGATGGGCAGATACCCCGTGCCCTGGTGCCATTCGGCCTGGACTTCGGGTTTGGAGAGGTAGTTGAAGAAGGCCGCGACGCCTTTATACTCCTCCGCCTTGTGGCCCCGTAGGACCCACAGGCTGGCCCCGCCGATGATGGTGTTCTGGGGGGCGCCCTTCACGTCCGGCCAGTAGGGCAGCATGGAGGTCCGGAACTCGAACTTGCAGGTGCTCTTGAATCCGGCGTAGCCGGCGGAGGACTCGGTGTACATGGCCACTTCGCCGGATGAGAACTTGGCGTTTCCAACGTTGGTGCGGCCGCCGTAAACGAACACCTTGTCCTTCTGCCAGTCGGCTAATTGCTGGATGTGTTTCACCTGCACCGGGCCGTTGAACGTGTAAGTCGTATCCAGGCCCCCGAACCCGTTGGCCTTGGTGCCGATGGGCACGTTGTGCCAGGCGCTCAGGTTTTCGATGTGGACCCAGCCGTTCCAGGCCGATGAAAAACCGGCCTGGCACACACCGGACGCCACCAGTTTTTTGGCGATCTCGCCCATGGTCAGCCAGGTCACCGGCGGCTTTTCAGGATCCAGTCCCGCTTTCTTGAACATGTCCACATTGTAGTAAAGCACGGGCGTCGAACTGTTGAAGGGCATGGAAATCATCCGGCCGTCGGCGGTGGTATAGTAGCCCGTGACGGTGGGGAGGTAGATTTTGGGATCGAACGGCAGTCCGGATTCCTTCATGACTTCATAAACGGGTTTGACGGCACCCTTGGCGGCCATCATGGTGGCCGTGCCGACCTCGAAGACCTGCAGGATGTGGGGTGGGGCCTTAGCGCGGAAGGCCGCGATGCCGGCGTTCATGGTGTCCGAGTAGTTGCCCTTGTAGGTCGGCACCACCTGATATTGAGTCTGGGACTTGTTGAACCCTTCGCAGATGCCGTTCACTCGCTCGCCGAGAGCACCGCCGTGAGCATGCCACCAGTTGACGGTAACCGGCGCCGAAAGGGCGATGGCCGGCACCATCAGCATCACCATCGCCGTCAGGACCAACTTCATCATACGCAGGTGTTTCATGGCTTCCTCCTTTTCGCTGAATTCGGTTAAGCGGCAGACCTCATTGCCATTGGAGCACGAGTTGAGATGGAAACCCAAAACGTGTAAGAAAGCAGCTAAGAAGCTGTTAGATCTTGATAACAGAATGGAAAATATTCCATGAACACCGGCATAGTCAAACGAAATCTGGCGGTGGCAACCCTTGTGACGGCGGTTTCACTTCGGGTGTTCATCGCTTCTGCCATGGCCCAGGCGCCAGCCGGTTCGGCCACCGCCAAAATCTCTGAAAAGCCCCTGGTGATCGGACACCGGGGGGCCGCGGGGCTCCGTCCGGAGAATACCCTGGCTGCCTTCAGGGCCGCCTGTGAGCTCGGCGTCGACGCCGTCGAGCTCGACGTCCTGGTTTCGGCCGACGGGCAGCTGGTCGTGCATCACGATTTCAAACTGAAGCCTGAAATCGCCCGGACGGAGGAAGGGGTTTGGATTTCCGCCGGATCGCAGCCGGCCGTCAAGGATTTGACCGTGGCCCAGCTCAAAACCTATGACATCGGCCGTCTCCAGCCGAAAACCTCCTATGCGAAGCGCTATCCGGAGCAGATCCCGGTGGACGGCGAGCGCATCCCGACCCTCAATGAAGTGATCGATCTGTTCAAGCAAGCGTGCCGCCCATCCTCCCGGCTTTTCGTCGAGATCAAAACCTCGCCCGAAGAGCCGAACCTGACCCCCTCTCCGGAAACGGTAGCAGACCGGGTGGCAGAAATGCTGGAGTACGCAGGGATCGCCGAGCGCACATGGATTCTGTCGTTCGACTGGCGCGCCCTTGTGCACATCCAGAAAACCGCACCAGCGATGGCGGCTGTTTACCTGACCATCGTCGGCCCAGGCTTGAACAACCTGCAACCCAACCAGCCGGGGGCTTCACCCTGGCTGGCCGGCTTCGATATAGACGACTTCAACGGCGCGGTCCCACGGGCGGTGAAGGCGGCCGGCGGCCGGGTCTGGTCCCCGTATTTCAAGAACCTGACGCCGGAATCGCTGGCGGAAGCCCGCAACCTGGGGCTGCTGGTATTCGTCTGGACCCCCGACAGCTCCGATGATTTGAAAAAGATGATCGAGATGAAGGTGGATGCGATTACGACGAATCGACCGGATGTGCTGAAGAAGCTGCTGGGTGACCGCTGACAGGCGCTCGTTCAGTTACCGTTTTCCGGTATGGAGCGAAACGATGCGCGATACTGGATGCTGGATACTCGATAAGGGTTTCCGTTTTTTATCCAGCATCGAGAATCCAGTATCCCGTATCACTCCGGAGAAGAGGAAAAAAACCTCAGCAACTACCTCACTTGGACCGGGTAAATAAATACAAAACCCCGATCCCCGCCTGGCAGACAACGCAGATCAGCAGCGCGGTGCCGAAGGCATCCGGTCCGCGGGAGGCCTCCGGGTAAAGGCTTTGCATGGTAATGCCCAGCCCCTGGAGGAACACCGCCGGCCCCATCATGGTGAAGAAATTGGTTCCGCTCATGGCCGCGCCCGCCATGTCTTTTGGAACGAGCGCCTTGATGTGGGCATAGACATGCATGCCGCTGGCCGAAGCGATCCCGAAGGCCAGGAAAACAGCCCCGGCGACCCAAACGCTGGTCCCCGGCGGCAACGCGCGCAACCCCAGCGTGATCACCGCCAGAAGCAGCATTCCGCCGCCGATAACCCATTTGGGCGTCCTGAAAACCCGGTCGGAAACAGCGCCCCAAAACGGCCCACCCAGAATCAGCCCGATGTTCATCGCCAGCAGGATGTTGCCCGCCTGCACGGGCGAAAAACGCAGGGCTTCCATCAGAAGCGGGCCGGCCCACAAAGTCTGCAGCGCGGCATGGGTGCCGTACCGAACGAACGTGCCGGCGGAAATGATCCAGTAGTCCTTGCTGTGCGTTAGCACCCCGAGGTTCCCGAACAGCGAACCGCTTCTCGCCGCCGGAGCTGCCGCCGTCTGAGCGGACGGCCGATCCTGTACCACCCAAAAGAGCGCCAGGGTCAACAGCAGATGGAGGGCGATGATGGCCTGGAAACTCAGGCGCCAGCCGATCTGCTCCACCAGAAGGACCAGCGGCGTGGCGGCCACGATGCTGCCGAGCGTTCCGATGGCGTAAAGCAGACCGGAAACCGTGGCAAAGCGGCTCGGCGGGAACCATTCGGTGAGCAGTTTAAGGGGCCCCATCAAGTTGCAGGCCATACCCACCCCCAGCAGCAGACGGCCGGCCAGACCCATTCCAAGACCTTGCGCCAGGGAGAACAGCATGGCCCCGGCCATTCCTAAGAAGGAAAGACCGATCATCAGGCGTTTCGCCCCGACCTTGTCAAGAAACATGCTGATCGGAATCTGGGTCAATGAAAAAGCGTAGAAAAACCCGGCTGACAGGAGACCTAAACCTTCGGTGTCGAGCTGGAGATCTTTGATGAGCCAGGGGGCAAGCACGGCATTCGTCGTCCGGTAGAGCTGGGATATGAAAAGGTGCAACGAGCAGAGGATGAATATAAACCAGGCGCGGAGCATGATTAAGGCAGGTTCCTTATGCGTATCCAGCATCCAGTATCCGGCATCGGCTGTTGTCTACCTCCGACTTGCATGAATGTCAAAATATATGCCTCGACCCTCGCATCTCCAGCGGAATCCTGCTTGTTGACACGCTGCGGTCTCTTCTATAGTCTACCACCGCTCGCGGTTATTGGCTGACCGGGAGGCGAGATTCACGCCAGCGACGATCTGAAAAAGGAGGCATACCCCCGTATGATGACCATCCATCCCACGGATTTCAAAGACATCAACCCCGGCGACCGGCTGCTCATGGGCCCCGGACCGAGTGATGTTCCCGCGCGGGTGCTGCAAGCCATGGCAGCCCCCTGCATCGGCCACCTCGACCCCTATTTTCTGGCGACCATGAACGAAACCCAGCAACTGCTGCGGTATCTTTTCCAAACCGCCAACGCCCAGACCATTCCGGTTTCGGCCACGGGCAGCGCCGGTATGGAGGCAACCTTCGTGAACCTGGTGGAGCGCGGCGACGAAGTGGTGGTCGCCGTGAACGGCGTTTTCGGCACCCGCATGTGCGACATCGTCAACCGCATCGGCGGAAAGCTGGTCAAGGTGGACGGTGAGTGGGGCCGGGCCGTCGACCCGGCGGCGGTGGCCAAGGCGGTGAAGGGCTGCGCGCCCAAGCTGGTCGCCGTGGTGCACGCCGAGACCTCGACGGGCGCCTGCACCCCGCTGGAGGACATCTCCAGGATCGCCCACGACGCCGGGGCGCTTTTCCTGGTGGACTGCGTCACGTCGCTCGCCGGCATGGAAGTGGCCATCGATCGGATCGGGGTCGATGCGGCCTACAGCGGCACCCAGAAATGCATGTCCTGCCCGCCGGGGCTATCGCCGGTGACGTTCAGCGCGGCCGCCGTCAAAGCGCTGGAACAACGCAAACACCCGGTGGTGAGCTGGTACCTGGACCTGAGCATGGTGCGCGACTACTGGGGCAGCGAACGCAAGTACCACCACACGGCACCGGTCAACATGATCTATGCCATCCGCGAAGCGCTGCGGATCATTGCCGAGGAAGGGCTGGAGGCGCGCTTTGCGCGGCACCGCCTGAATCACCGCGCGCTGGTGGCGGGCCTGGAGGCCATGGGTCTTGCCATGCTGGTGCCCGAGCAGGAACGGCTGCCCATGTTGAATGCGGTGTGCATCCCGGAGGGTGTCAACGATCTTAAGGTTCGCAAGGCGCTGCTCAACGACTTCGCCATCGAGATCGGCGGCGGCCTGGGCCAGTTCGCCGGCAAGGTCTGGCGCGTGGGCTTGATGGGCCACTCCTGCCGCCGCAAGAACGTGTTCCTGTTCCTGTCCGCGCTGGAGACCGTGCTCAAGTCCGAGGGGTTCAAGGCGAGACCGGGAGCGGTCGCAGCGGCGGCGGCGGTTTACGCGGCTGCGTAATAAGCGGATGACGGCGCCTATCGCCGTGCTGCTTCCTGATGGTGTATTTCCCTGGGTGTGGCTTCCAGCCGCGATTAAATCGCGGCCAGATGCGGCTCCCACCGACAAGAGAGGCCCCATGTCCGCATGATACCGAAGGAGCTTGTCAGCGAATTGCGACGGATCGTCGGCCCCCGGCATGTGTCCGAGTCCCGCACGGCGGCAGAACTATATTCCTACGACGGCTCGCTGGCCAAGGGCGCTCCCGGCGCGGTGGTGTTCCCGGCCGACGCCTCGGAAGCCGCCCAAGTGGTCAGAGCGGCCTCCCGGGCCGGTGTTTCCTTCGTGCCCCGCGGCTTCGGGACCAACCTGTCCGGAGGAACGGTGCTGCCCTCCGGAGGCCTCACGGTCTGTCTCTCGCGCCTCAACCGGATCCTCGGCATTTTTCCCGAAAACCGCAGCGCCGTGGTCCAGCCCGGCGTGACCAATCTGGAGCTGCAGAACGCGCTGGCGCCGAAGGGGTTTTTCTACGCGCCCGACCCGGCCAGCCAGAAGGTGGCCACGTTAGGCGGCAACGTGGGCGAAAACTCGGGCGGACCACGCTGCCTGAAATACGGCGTCACCACCAATCACATCCTCGGCGTGGAGGCCGTATTGGCCGACGGGCAGACGGTGAGCATCGGCGGCCCGGTCCTTGACCCTCCGGGCTACGACCTGCGGGGGCTGATCGTGGGCAGCGAGGGCACGCTGGCGGTCGTCACCGAAATCACCGTCCGCATCCTGCCCAAGCCGGAGACCGTCATCACTCAACTAGCGGTCTACGACAGCGTCGCCGCCGCCGCCCAGTCCGTGTCCGGCATTATTGCGGCCGGGATCGTCCCGGCCACCCTGGAGATGATGGACGCCCCCATCATCCGGGCGGTGGAGGACAGCTACACCTGCGGATACCCGCGGGATGCG
>Ga0209287_10000962_pt1 | contig 15440 bp, 10 predicted proteins | sample PPLLak3cmMay2015_2_FD_187255 | JGI IMG/M metagenome (GOLD analysis project Ga0209287, IMG submission 187255) | Freshwater sediment microbial communities from Prairie Pothole Lake near Jamestown, North Dakota, USA - PPLs Lake P8 Core (1) Depth... | ecosystem: Environmental > Aquatic > Freshwater... | reverse complement strand
TGGTGGTGATCGCCGCGGTCAAGGTGGTCTTGCCGTGGTCAACGTGTCCAATGGTGCCAACGTTTACGTGCGGCTTGGTCCGCTCGAATTTTTCCTTAGCCATTTTTCAGTACCCTATAAGATCAAAGTTATTTCTTGGAGATGATCGCTTCAGCGACGCTTTTCGGCGCCTCGGAGTAGTGCTTGAACTCCATCGAGTAGGTCGCACGACCTTGCGACATCGAACGCAGATCGGTGGAGTAGCCGAACATCTCGGCCAAGGGCACCTCGGCTTTGACCAGCTTGACCCCAGCCGCATCCTCCATGCCCTGGATGATGCCGCGACGACGGTTCAGATCGCCCATGACATCGCCCATGTAGTCTTCAGGCGTTTCCACTTCGACCGCCATCATCGGTTCGAGCAGAACCGGGCTCGCCTTGCGCATGCCGTCCTTGAAAGCCAATATCGCCGCCAGCTTGAACGCCAGTTCCGACGAGTCGACGTCATGGTAGGAACCGTCAAACAGGGTGACTTTCACGTCGACCACGGGGAAGCCGGCCAGAACGCCGTTGTTCAGCGCCTCCTTCAAGCCCTTTTCGACCGCCGGGATGAACTCGCGCGGCACCGTACCGCCCTTGATGGCGTCGATGAACTCAAAGCCCTTGCCCGCTTCGTTCGGGCCCATCTTGATCCAGACGTGGCCATATTGACCCTTACCACCCGACTGCTTGGCATGCTTGCCTTCCTGCTCGACTTCCTTGCGGATCGCCTCACGGTAGGCCACCTGCGGCGCGCCGACGTTGGCTTCGACGCCGAACTCACGCTTCATGCGGTCCACCAGAATCTCGAGGTGGAGCTCGCCCATGCCCGAAATGATGGTCTGTCCGGACTCCTCGTCGGTGCGCACACGGAAGGACGGGTCTTCCTGCGCCAGACGGCCCAGTGCGATACCCATCTTTTCCTGGTCGGCCTTGGTCTTGGGCTCGACCGCGACGTGAATCACCGGTTCGGGGAATTCCATGCGCTCGAGCGTGATCGGCGAAGCCACATCACACAGCGTATCGCCCGTGGTCACGTCCTTCAGACCGACCGCCGCAGCGATGTCGCCCGCGCGCACTTCCTTGATCTCCTCACGCTGGTTGGCGTGCATCTGCAGGATACGGCCGATCCGTTCCTTGCGACCCTTGACCGGGTTATAAATCGTGTCGCCCGAATTCACCACACCCGAATAGACCCGGAAGAAAATCAGCTGGCCGACGTAGGGGTCGGTCGCGACCTTGAAGGCAAGCGCCGAGAATTTCTCATCGTCGGCAGCCTTGCGCTCGCCTATCTCGCCATTATCAAGTTCACCCTTGACGGGGGGAATATCAGTCGGCGCAGGCATCAACTCGATCACCTTGTCGAGCATCGCCTGAACACCCTTGTTCTTGAAAGCCGAACCACACATCATCGGCACGATTTCGCTGGCGATGGTGCGCGCACGCAAACCGGCGAGGATGTCAGCCTCGGAGAGATCACCCTCTTCGAGGTACTTGTTCATCAACTCCTCGGACGACTCCGCAGCGGCCTCGAGCATGGCTTCGCGCCACTTCTTGCAGGTGTCGAGCAATTCGGCCGGAATGTCGCGCAGGTCGAACTTCATGCCTTGGCTGGCTTCGTCCCAGTAAATCGCCTTCATCTTGACGAGATCGACCACGCCCTCGAACTTGTCCTCCGCACCGATCGGCACCTGAACCGGAACCGGGTTGGCTTTCAGTCGCAAACGCATCTGGTCATAGACCTTGAAGAAGTCGGCGCCGGAGCGATCCATCTTATTGACGAAGGCCAGCCGCGGCACGCCATACTTATTTGCCTGACGCCACACGGTCTCGGACTGCGGCTGAACACCGCCCACCGCACAGTAGACCATGCACGCACCGTCCAGAACGCGCATCGAGCGCTCGACTTCGATCGTGAAGTCGACGTGACCGGGGGTATCGATGATATTGATGCGGTGCTCAGGGAACTTACCATCCATTCCCTTCCAGAAGCAGGTGGTCGCGGCCGAGGTAATCGTAATGCCACGCTCCTGCTCCTGCTCCATCCAGTCCATGGTGGCCGCGCCATCATGGACTTCGCCGATCTTGTGCGACACACCGGTGTAAAACAGGACGCGCTCGGTGGTGGTGGTTTTGCCAGCGTCAATATGGGCCGAAATGCCGATATTGCGATAGCGCTCGATAGGAGTATTGCGTGCCACGTTAATTACCTGCCAATCAATGCGTTAGTGTTCTTAGAAACGGAAATGCGAGAAGGCTTTGTTGGCTTCAGCCATACGGTGCACTTCCTCACGCTTCTTCACAGCGCCGCCACGGCCTTCGGCCGCATCCAGCAGTTCGCCAGCAAGGCGTGCACCCATGGATTTCTCGCCGCGCTTGCGTGCAGCATCCTTGAGCCAGCGCATGGCAAGTGCGGTGCGGCGGCTTGAGCGCACTTCGACGGGGACCTGATAGTTGGCACCGCCGACACGACGACTTTTGACCTCAACCATCGGACGGGCGTTGTTCAGCGCGGTACCGAACACCTCCAGCGGATCCTTGCCGGACTTGCTGGTGATCTGCTCGAATGCGCCATAGACGATGCGCTCGGCGACCGACTTCTTGCCGCTGGACATGACAACGTTCATGAATTTGGACACTTCCTGATTGCCGAATTTCGGATCAGGCAGGATTTCACGTTTGGGGACTTCGCGACGACGGGGCATGGTTTCCTCAGTCTCTCAATTAAATACGGTTAAGCCTTCTTCGGGCGCTTGGCGCCGTACTTGGAGCGGGACTGTTTACGATCCTTGACGCCCGCGGTATCCAGGCTGCCGCGCACAGTGTGGTAGCGCACACCCGGCAAATCCTTGACGCGACCGCCACGGACCAGCACCACGGAGTGCTCCTGCAGGTTATGGCCCTCGCCACCGATGTAGCTGATGACCTCGAAGCCGCTGGTCAGCTTGACCTTGCAGACTTTACGCAGCGCCGAGTTCGGCTTTTTAGGCGTGGTGGTGTACACGCGAGTGCATACGCCACGTCTTTGCGGGCAGGCCTTCAGGGCCGGAACTTTGCTTTTTTCCACCGGCGCCTGGCGCGGATTGCGGATCAGCTGGTTAATGGTTGGCATGTCTGAATTTCCAGAAAAATAGGTTCAGCAAATCAAAATCAAAACAACCGGGACGGCGTGTTGCCGTCCCGTGGCGATGATCAGGGTTCCCGACCTAAGGATGGCCGGAAAAAGACGCGTGATTCTAGGGGAGACAGTACCCCCTGTCAAGCCACTTCCTGATTCTCGGTGGAGCTTTCCTCACCTCCTTCGATGAAGTGGTCGGCCCCCATATCCACTCCGGCCGCCTGACGGCGCCGGGTGTTGTGGTAGGCCAGGCCTGTTCCCGCAGGAATGAGCCGGCCGACAATGACGTTCTCCTTGAGGCCGCGCAGTTCGTCCTTCTTGCCCATGATCGCCGCTTCGGTAAGAACGCGGGTGGTCTCCTGGAAGGATGCCGCCGAAATGAACGAGTCGGTCGACAGCGAAGCCTTGGTGATACCCAGCAACACGGGTTCGTAGACTGCAGGCTGCTTGTCCTGGGCGATCAGTTCGTCGTTGATCTGCAGCACTTCTGAGCGCTCGATCTGCTCGCCCGGGATCAGGGTGGCATCCCCCGGATCAACCACGCTGACGCGGCGCAACATCTGCCGCACGATCACTTCGATGTGCTTGTCGTTGATCTTCACGCCCTGCAGACGATACACGTCCTGCACCTCGTCGGTGATATAGCGCGCCAGCGCCTCCACTCCCTGCAGGCGCAGGATGTCATGCGGGTCGACCGGGCCGTCGACGATCATTTCACCCTTCTGCACGATCTGGCCATCGTGGGCAGTCACGTGCTTGTCCTTGGGAATCAGGTACTCGTGGGCCACGCCGTCGAGATCGGTGATGACCAGACGCTGCTTGCCCTTGGTGTCCTTGCCGAAAGAGACCGTGCCCGTGACTTCGGCGAGCACGCCAGCATCCTTGGGCGAACGAGCCTCGAACAGTTCGGCAACGCGCGGCAAACCGCCGGTAATGTCGCGGGTCTTGGAAGTTTCCTGCGGGATTCGGGCGAGCACATCGCCCACGGCGACGTCCTGGCCATCCTTCACCGTAATGATCGAACCGATCTGGAAGGTGATGTTGACCAGGGTCTCGGTGCCGGCGATCTTGATTTCGTTGCCCGCCTCATCCAGCAGCTTGACCTGGGGACGTACGCCCTTGGTCGTCCCGCTGGCCTTGCGCTTGGGATCGATCACGACCAGCGTCGACAGGCCGGTGACATCGTCCAGCTGCTTGGCGACGGTCACCCCTTCCTCGACGTTCTCGAAGCGCACACGTCCGGCATATTCGGTGATGATCGGACGGGTGTGGGGATCCCAGGTTGCCAGCACGGCACCTGCCTTGACCTTGGCGCCATCCGACACCATCACGGTCGCACCGTAAGGCACCTTGTGACGCTCGCGCTCGCGACCATTGTCATCCGCGATGATCAGCTCGCCGCTGCGCGAGATCGCCACCAGCTCTTTGCGGGCGTTGGTCACGTAGCGCATCGTTGCGGTGTACTGGATCGTGCCGTTGGACTTGGCCTCGAGCTGACTCGCAGCGGCCGCACGCGAAGCCGCGCCGCCGATGTGGAAGGTCCGCATGGTGAGCTGGGTGCCGGGTTCGCCGATCGATTGCGCGGCGATGACGCCGACAGCTTCGCCGACGTTGACCATGCTGCCGCGGCCGAGGTCGCGACCGTAGCACTTGCCGCACAGGCCGTAACGGGTATCACAGGTCAGCGGGGTGCGGACCTTGACCTCATCGATACCCAAGGCCTCGATCGTATCGACGACGTCCTCGCTCAGCAGGGTGCCGGCTTCGAACAGGGTCTCCTGGGTTTCGGGATTGACAATGTCATTCGCCGCCACGCGGCCGAGAATCCGCTCGCGCAGGGCCTCGACGACCTCGCCGCCCTCGACCAAGGCCTTCACGGCGAGGCCATTCTTGGTGCCGCAATCGTCTTCCACCACCACCAGATCCTGCGTCACGTCTACCAGACGACGCGTCAGGTAGCCCGAGTTCGCGGTCTTCAGCGCGGTATCAGCCAGACCCTTGCGCGCGCCGTGGGTAGAGATGAAGTACTGCAGCATGTTGAGGCCTTCACGGAAGTTCGCCGTGATCGGAGTCTCGATGATGGAGCCATCCGGCTTGGCCATCAGGCCACGCATACCGGCCAGCTGCCTGATCTGCGCAGCCGAACCGCGGGCGCCCGAGTCGGCCATCATGTAGATGGCGTTGAACGACTCCTGGGTGACCTCCTTGCCGTCGCGGTCGATGACCTTTTCGCCACCGAGCTGACCCATCATCGCCTTGGCAACGGCATCGCCAGCGCGGCCCCAGATGTCGACCACCTTGTTGTAGCGCTCGCCCTGGGTCACCAGACCCGAGGTGTATTGCGCCTCGATCTCTTTCACTTCGGCTTCTGCCGCGCCGAGGATCTGGCCCTTCTCTTTCGGAATCAGCATGTCCTTGATGGCGATCGACATCCCCGCACGGGTAGCGAAGGTGAAGCCGGTATACATCAGCTTGTCAGCGAAGATCACCGTTTCGCGCAATCCGCAACGGCGGAAGCTGGCGTTGATCAGCTTGGAGATTTCCTTTTTCTTCAGCGCCTTGTCGACGAAGCTGAAGGGCAGGCCGGGTGGCAGGATCTCGGACAGCAACGAGCGACCGAGCGTGGTCTGCACACGCTTAACCGTCTCGACACGCTTCTTGTCCTCGTCCAGCGTCACTTCCTTGATGCGTACGGTGACGCGGGCATGCAGCTCGGCCTCGCGATTGTCGTAGGCGCGGCGCGCCTCGGACACGTCGGCGAACATCATGCCTTCGCCCTTGGCATTGACCTTCTCGCGAGTCATGTAATACAGGCCGAGCACGATATCCTGCGACGGCACGATGATCGGTTCGCCGTTGGCAGGCGACAGCACGTTGTTCGAGGCCAGCATCAGGGTGCGGGCTTCGGCCTGGGCTTCCAGCGACAGCGGCACGTGAACTGCCATCTGGTCGCCATCGAAGTCGGCGTTGAACGCAGCGCACACCAGCGGATGCAACTGGATCGCCTTGCCTTCGATCAGCACCGGCTCGAACGCCTGGATGCCCAGGCGGTGCAGCGTCGGCGCGCGGTTCAGCATCACCGGGTGCTCGCGGATGACTTCTTCCAGCAGATCCCAGACGATCGGCTCCTCGTCCTCCACCATCTTCTTGGCGGCCTTGATCGTGGTCGCCAGCCCCAGCACCTCGAGGCGGTTGAAGATAAAGGGCTTGAACAGCTCGAGCGCCATCTTTTTCGGCAAGCCGCACTGGTGCAGCTTCAGCGCCGGGCCCACCACGATGACGGAACGCCCCGAGTAGTCGACACGCTTGCCCAGCAGGTTCTGGCGGAAACGGCCGCTTTTGCCCTTGATCATGTCGGCCAGCGACTTCAGCGGACGCTTGTTGGCACCGGTCATCGCCTTGCCGCGACGACCGTTATCGAGCAGCGAGTCCACCGCTTCCTGCAGCATGCGCTTTTCGTTGCGCACGATGATTTCCGGAGCCTTCAGCTCGAGCAGGCGCTTGAGGCGGTTGTTGCGGTTGATGACGCGACGGTACAGATCGTTCAGGTCGGATGTGGCGAAACGGCCACCATCCAGCGGCACCAGCGGACGCAGTTCGGGCGGCAGCACCGGCAGCACTTCGAGGACCATCCATTCGGGCTTGATGCCCGACTTCTGGAAGGCCTCGAGCACCTTGAGGCGCTTCGACAGCTTCTTCAGCTTGGTGTCGGAACCGGTGCGGGTGATTTCGGCACGCAGGGTCTCGACTTCGGCATGCAGATCGAGCGAACGCAGCAGTTCACGCACGCCTTCAGCGCCCATCAGCGCCTTGAATTCGTCGCCGTACTCTTCCAGCTTGGCGAGGTAGTCTTCTTCGGTCAGCAGCTGACCACGATTCAACGGCGTCATGCCGGGATCAACCACCACGAAGCCTTCGAAATACAGCACGCGCTCGATATCGCGCAGCGTCATGTCGAGCACCATGCCCAGACGTGACGGCAGCGACTTCAGGAACCAGATGTGCGCGACCGGCGAGGCCAGTTCGATGTGGCCCATGCGCTCGCGGCGCACCTTGGACAGCGTGACTTCGACGCCGCACTTTTCGCAGATCACGCCGCGGTGCTTGAGGCGCTTGTATTTGCCGCACAGACATTCGTAGTCCTTGACCGGACCGAAAATCTTGGCGCAGAACAGGCCGTCGCGCTCGGGCTTGAAGGTACGATAGTTGATCGTTTCCGGCTTCTTCACTTCGCCGTACGACCAGGAGCGGATTTTCTCCGGCGACGCCAGGCCAATCTTGATGGCGTCGAACTCTTCCTCGTGGGTGGCCTGCTTGAATAGATCCAACAGTGCTTTCATGGCTGTGTCCTCACCCCAAAATTAATAACGTTCCAGATCGATGTCGATGCCCAGCGAACGGATTTCCTTCACCAGCACGTTGAAGGACTCCGGCATGCCCGCCTCGATCTTGTGCTCGCCCTTGACGATGCTCTCGTACACCTTGGTACGGCCATTCACATCGTCGGACTTGACGGTCAGCATTTCCTGCAGCACGTACGACGCGCCATAGGCCTCCAACGCCCACACTTCCATTTCGCCGAAGCGCTGACCGCCGAACTGCGCCTTGCCGCCGAGCGGCTGCTGCGTGACCAGGCTGTAGGGACCCGTCGAACGCGCATGCATCTTGTCGTCGACCAGGTGGTGCAGCTTCAGCACGTGCTTGTAGCCCACGGTGACCTGACGGTCGAAGGCTTCGCCGGTGCGGCCGTCATACAGCGTGACCTGTCCTCCTTCGGGCAGACCGGCCAGGGCCAGCATGCTGCGGATCTCTTCTTCCGAGGCCCCATCGAATACGGGGGACGCAAAAGGAACGCCCTTCTTCAGGTTGCGCGCCAGTTCGATCACCTCGTCGTCGCTGAAACTGTCGATATCCTCGGACTTGCCGGAACGGTTGTAGATGTCCTTGAGGAAGCCACGCAGGTCCTTGACCATGCTCTTGGTCGATGCCGCCAGCATTTCCCCGATGCGTTCGCCGAGTCCCTTGGCGGCCCAGCCGAGGTGGGTTTCCAGAATCTGTCCGACGTTCATACGCGAAGGCACGCCGAGCGGGTTGAGCACGATATCGACCGGACGGCCATCCGCCATATAGGGCATGTCCTCGATCGGCACGATCTTCGAGACCACACCCTTGTTACCGTGACGGCCGGCCATCTTGTCACCGGGCTGCAGCCTGCGTTTGACCGCCAGATAGACCTTGACCATCTTCTGCACGCCGGGCGGCAGTTCGTCGCCGGCGGTGAGCTTCTTCTTCTTCTCTTCGAACATCAGGTCGAATTCGATACGCTTCTGGGTCAGGCTGTCCTTCAGCGACTCGACCTGGCGGCTCGCCTCGTCATCGGCCAGGCGGATGTCGAACCAGTCGTGGCGATTGATCGATTCCAAGTAGTCCTTGGTGATCTTGCTGCCCTTGGCGAGCTTTTTCGGTCCGCCGTTGGCGACCTTGAGATGCAGCAGCTTTTCCAGACGCGCGAAGGTGTCGTCCTCGACGATACGCATGCGGTCGGTCATGTCCTTGCGGTATTCGGCCAGCTGGGTGTCGATGATCGACTGCGCGCGCTTGTCGCGCTCGATACCCTCGCGGGTGAAGACCTGCACGTCGATGACCACGCCAGACATGCCGGACGGCACCTTGAGGCTGGTGTCCTTCACGTCGCTGGCCTTCTCGCCGAAGATCGCACGCAGCAGCTTTTCTTCCGGCGTCAGCTGGGTTTCGCCCTTGGGCGTGACCTTGCCGACCAGCACGTCACCGGCCTCGACCTCGGCACCGATGGAAATGATGCCGGATTCGTCCAGGCGCGCCAGCTGGCGCTCGGCCAGATTGGAAATGTCGCGGGTGATCTCTTCCGGTCCGAGCTTGGTGTCGCGCGCGACCACCGACAGTTCCTCGATGTGGATCGAGGTGTAGCGGTCTTCGGCGACGACCTTCTCGTTGATCAGGATCGAGTCCTCGAAGTTGTAGCCGTTCCACGGCATGAAGGCGACCAGCATGTTCTGACCAAGGGCCAGTTCGCCCATGTCGGTCGATGCGCCGTCGGCGATGACGTCGCCGCGGGCGATCACGTCGCCCACTTTCACCAGCGGACGCTGGTTGATGTTGGTGTTCTGGTTGGAACGGGTGTACTTGATCAGCGAGTAGATGTCCACGCCGACCTCGCCCGCGCGCGCCTCTTCATCGTGCACGCGGATGACGATACGACCGGCGTCGATATAGTCGACGATGCCGCCGCGATGCGCGGTCACCACCGTGCCGGAATCGATCGCGGCGGTGCGCTCGATGCCGGTGCCGACGAAGGGCTTCTCCGGACGCAGGCAGGGCACGGCCTGCCGTTGCATGTTCGAACCCATCAGCGCGCGGTTGGCGTCGTCATGCTCGAGGAAGGGGATCAGCGAGGCCGCCACCGACACGATCTGCGCCGGCGCCACATCCATGTACTCGATGCGGTCGGGGGCCGACAGCGTGAATTCGTTCTTGTAGCGGCATGACACCAGCTCGTCCTTGAACTTGCTCTTGGCATCGAGATCGGCGTTGGCCTGCGCGATCACGTATTTGCTTTCCTCGATCGCCGACAGGTATTCGATCTCGTCGGTGACCTTGTGGTTGACGACCTTGCGGTACGGCGTCTCGATGAAGCCATACCAGTTGGTGCGTGCGAAGAGGGCAAGCGAGTTGATCAGACCGATGTTCGGGCCTTCCGGCGTTTCGATCGGGCAGACGCGGCCGTAGTGGGTCGGGTGCACGTCGCGCACCTCGAAGCCGGCGCGCTCGCGGGTCAGGCCGCCCGGGCCAAGGGCCGAGACGCGGCGCTTGTGGGTGATCTCGGACAGCGGGTTGGTCTGGTCCATGAACTGGCTCAGCTGGCTGGAGCCGAAGAACTCCTTGATCGCCGCCGACACCGGCTTGGCGTTGATCAGATCATGCGGCATCAGGTTGTCCGACTCGGCTTGCGACAGGCGCTCGCGCACCGCACGCTCGACCCGCACCAGACCGGCGCGGAACTGGTTCTCGGCGAGCTCGCCAACCGAACGCACGCGGCGGTTGCCGAGGTGGTCGATGTCGTCGATCTCGCCGCGGCCGTTGCGCAGTTCGACCAGGATCTTGATGACGGCGACGATGTCTTCCGTCGACAGCGTGCCTTGACCGGTGAGTTCATCGCGGCCGATGCGGCGGTTGAATTTCATCCGGCCGACGGCAGACAGGTCGTAGCGCTCCTCGCTGAAGAACAGGTTGTCGAACAGGGCCTTGACCGCATCCTCGGTGGGCGGCTCGCCCGGGCGCATCATGCGATAGATCGCGACCTTGGCGGCGTACTCGTCGGTGGTGTCATCAGTGCGCAGGGTCTGCGAGATGAAGCCGCCATGATCGAGATCGTTGGTGTAGATGGTATTGATCTTGTCGACACCGGCTTCGGCCAGATTGACCAGCAACTCGTCGGTAATCTCGTCGTTGGCACGTGCCACCAGCTCGCCCGTGCTCTTGTCGACCACGTCGTGCGAAAGCACGCGGCCGGTGACGAACTCCGCCGGAACGGCCCATCTCTTGGCGCCGGCGGCGTCCAGCTCGCGGATGTGCTTGGCGGTGATGCGCTTGTCCTTCGGCACGATGACGTGATCGTCCTTGCCGCAGATGTCGAAACGGGCGATTTCACCGCGCAGGCGCTCGGGAACCAGTTCGAACTGGATGCCCTGGCTGTTGATGTAGAAGGTGTCCTTGCTGAAGAAGGCGTCGAGAATGCTCTCGGGGGTGTAGCCCAGCGCCTTCAGCAGGATGGTCACCGGCATCTTGCGGCGACGGTCGACGCGGAAGAACAGGATGTCCTTGGCATCGAACTCGAAATCCAGCCACGAGCCGCGATAGGGAATCACTCGCGCCGAGAACAGCAGCTTGCCCGAGCTGTGGGTCTTGCCGCGGTCGTGCTCGAAGAACACCCCCGGGGAGCGGTGCAGCTGCGAGACGATGACACGCTCGGTGCCGTTGATGACGAAGGAGCCGGTCGGCGTCATCAGCGGGATTTCTCCCATGTAGACTTCCTGCTCCTTGACCTCTTTGATGGTCGGCTTGGAGGCTTCCTTGTCCATGATCACCAGGCGCACTTTGGCGCGCAGTGGTGCACAGTAGGTCAGGCCGCGCTGCTGGCATTCCTTGATGTCGAACACCGGCTCGCCCAGCACGTAGCTGACATATTCAAGGCGCGCATTCTTGGAGTGGCTCTCGATCGGGAAAATCGAGGTAAAGGCAGCCTGCAGTCCTTCATTCAGGCGCTCGTCAATGGTGCGGCCTTCCTGCAGGAAAGCACGATAGGACTCAAGCTGGGTCGCCAGAAGAAAAGGCACCGGAAGGGTGTTCGTGCGCTTGGCAAAGCTCTTGCGCAGACGTTTTTTCTCGGTAAATGAGTAAGCCATGAAATCTCCTTGACGATCAGGGTTGCGCGGTTCCGGGCAGACGGGAACCGCTCAGTTTGTAGCACACGCAAAAAGCAAATGCCCGGAAGCCGTAACCGGGTTCCGGGTATGTGCTGCTTGCGTGTGCTGCGGGATCAACCCGCAGCACGGCCGAAATAAATTCGTCACCGGAATCGGACGGTGCGCACGGCGCACCGCCAAATTGCTTTGACTTACTTGATTTCGACGGCGGCGCCTGCTTCTTCCAACTGCTTCTTCAGCGCTTCGGCATCGGCCTTGGCAATGCCTTCCTTCACCGCCTTGGGAGCGCCGTCGACCAGATCCTTGGCTTCCTTCAGGCCCAGGCCGGTCGCTGCACGCACCACTTTGATGACTTCCACTTTCTTTTCACCAGCGGAATTCAGCATCACGGTGAACTCGGTCTGCTCTTCGGCAGCGGCGGCAGCGCCACCGGCAGCGGGGGCTGCCACGGCAACCGCGGCGGCGGCGGCGGAGACGCCGAATTTCTCTTCCATTTCCTTGATGAGCTCGGACAGCTCAAGCACGGTCATGTTGGCGATGGCATCCAGAATGTCAGCTTTTGCAACAGCCATTTGTATTACTCCTGTCAATTGTGCTTCAGATTAAAAAAACAATATCGTCGATCGTGTTGTCGTCAGACCGCTCAGGCGGCCTGCTTGTCGCGCACCGCAGCCAGACCGCGAACGAACTTGGTCGGCACTTCGTTGAGCGTGCGAACAAATTGCGCAATCGGGGCCTGCATGGTGCCCAAGAGCTTGGACAAGAGTTCTTCGCGGCTGGGCATGCTGGCCAGATTCCCCACGTCCTTGGCGGACATGATGAAGTTGGGCATGGCACCGGCCTTGATGACAAACTTGTCGTTGGCCTTGGCGAACTCGTGCATCACCTTGGCGGCAGACACCGGATCCTTGGAAATGCCGTAGGCAAGCGGGCCGACCAACTGGTCGGCAATGCCTGCGAACGGCGTATCCGCAACCGCGCGACGCACCAGGGTGTTTTTCAGCACGCGCAGATAGACGCCTTCCTTGCGGGCTTGCGCGCGCAACTGGGTCATGTTCTCCACGGTAATGCCGCGATACTCTGCAACGACAACCGTCTGGGCGGCTGCGACTTCTGCAGCAACCTCAGCAACGACGGCTTTCTTTTCTTCAAGATTCAGACTCAAGGTCTTACCTCCTTCTCAGTTACGGAGCGTTGCCCGCTCCGGCTGGCGACCTTGACAGGAAAATCCTGCTGGGGAACGCCATCTGCGTAGGCAGCTGGATCGGTTTGCCAGAGGAGAAAATGCATTGCTGCGCCGCCTCACCCAACTTACCGAACCCAGGAATTAAATCCTTCCGGACACCTACGGTCTTTGATAACCCGCCTGCCGGTTGCCCGGCAGACGGCCCAAAGTTCTTTGCCTGCGACCGGCCCAAACAGCCTGGCCACACGATAATTACTACGCTGTCAGGCTGGCCTGATCGACGCGCACGCCCGCTCCCATGGTGCTGGAGACGGACAGGCGCTTGAAATAGATACCCTTCGAACTGGCGGGCTTGGCACGCTGCAAGGCATCGATCAAAGCCGCCAGGTTCTCCTTGAGATCCTCGACCGCGAAGGAGGCACGACCAATGGTGCAATGCACGATACCGCCCTTGTCGGTGCGGTACTGCACCTGGCCCGCCTTGGCATTTTTGACCGCGGTCACGACGTCGGCAGAGACCGTGCCGACTTTCGGGTTCGGCATCAGACCGCGCGGACCCAGGATCTGGCCCAACTGACCGACGACACGCATGGCGTCGGGAGTGGCAATCACCACGTCGAAATCCATCTTGCCGCCCTTGATCTCGGCTGCCAGGTCATCGAAACCGACGATGTCGGCACCGGCGTCCTTCGCCTTCTGAACGTTGTCGCCCTGGGCGAACACCGCGACGCGCACCGTCTTGCCGGTACCCTTGGGCAGGACCACCGAACCGCGAACCATCTGGTCCGATTTGCGGGCGTCGACGCCCAGATTCACCGCGATGTCGATCGATTCGTCAAACTTGGCGGTGGCCGTTTCCTTGACCAGTTGCAGCGCATCGATCACCGGATAGGTGCGGCTGCGGTCGATTTTTTCCTTGATTGCGCGCAAGCGCTTGGATGCATTGGCCATGTCAGACACCCTCCACGATGATGCCCATCGAACGGGCTGTGCCAGCAATGGTACGAACCGCCGCGTCCATGTCGGCTGCGGTCAGATCGGGCTCCTTGGTCTTGGCGATCTCTTCCAGCTGAGCGCGGGTGATCGTTCCAACCTTGTCGACGTGCGGTTTGGCACTACCCTTGTCGAGCTTGATCGCCTTCTTGATCAACACCGTTGCGGGCGGCGTCTTCATGATGAAGGTGAAGCTCTTGTCCGCGAATGCGGTAATCACCACCGGAATCGGCAGACCGGGCTCCATGCCCTGCGTCTTGGCATTGAACGCCTTGCAGAATTCCATGATGTTGAGGCCACGCTGGCCAAGCGCGGGGCCGATCGGTGGCGACGGGTTGGCTTTGCCCGCCGGCACTTGCAGCTTGATGTAGCCGACAATCTTCTTTGCCATGATGCTTCCTAAAAAGTGAGTACCAACGCGCTTTGGGTCGCCCTACTCGCGCTCCTCTCCGGATATCCGGACACCGCTTCCAGCCAGACGCTGGAAGTCAGCTTTTTTCGACCTGACCGAAACCCAGTTCGACGGGTGTCGCCCGGCCAAAAATCATCACCGACACGCGCAACTTGCTCTTGTCGTAATTCACTTCCTCGACATTGCCATTGAAGTCGGTGAACGGACCGTCGATGACGCGCACCGTCTCACCCACCTCGAACAACACCTTGGGCCTGGGCTTTTCAACGCCCTCGCGCATCTGGTCGAGAATGGATTGCACTTCCTTTTCCGAGATCGGCGCCGGCTTGGTTGCCGTGCCCCCGACAAAACCCGTCACCTTCGGCGTGCTCTTCACCAGGTGCCAGGTGTCGTCGTCCATCTCCATCTGCACCAGGACGTAGCCCGGAAAGAATTTGCGCTCGGCGGTCTTTTTTTGACCTGCCTTCATTTCCACCACTTCTTCGACCGGCACCAGGATTTCACCGAAGCGATCCTTCATTCCGGCACGCTCGATGCGCTCCGCCAGATTGCGCGCGACGCTTTTCTCGAAGCCGGAATAGGCATGAACCACATACCATCTCATGCTCATCAGCCCCCTTGTCCCATTGCCAGTTTCACCAACCATGTCAGGATGCTATCGACCGCCCACAGAAACAGGGACATGACAATCACGAACCCCATCACTACGCCCGTCATCTGCAGAGTTTCCTTGCGCGTCGGCCACACGACCTTCTTGGCCTCATCGCGGGCCTCGAGCGAAAACTTGAAGAATTCCCTGCCAGGTCCGGAAAAACCTGCCACGACCCCACCAAGCAGAAGGCCGCCGATGACCGACAGCACGCGAACCACCGTTGGCGCATCCGCCAAAAAATAAAAGCCGGCCACCCCTGCGATGACCAGCAGTACCGCTACCAGCAACTTGATTTTGTCAGCCATTGAGTGCTGTTTTGCCTTGCAGGCTTATCCTGTGGCAGGCCAAGAGGGTCTCGAACCCCCAACCTTCGGTTTTGGAGACCGACGCTCTACCAATTGAGCTATTGGCCTGTGTCCTTCGAGGTCGAGATTCAGCGCAAATCTGCTATCGCGCTGATCCCCGCCCGCTTTTACTCTTCAATCTTTGCCACGACGCCGGCGCCGACGGTGCGGCCGCCTTCGCGGATGGCGAAACGCAGACCTTCGTCCATCGCAATCGGGGCAATCAGGGAAACCTTGATGCTGACGTTGTCGCCC